>Ga0070681_10002743_pt1 | contig 16232 bp, 13 predicted proteins | sample KBSC83BmetaG_FD_65650 | JGI IMG/M metagenome (GOLD analysis project Ga0070681, IMG submission 65650) | Corn rhizosphere microbial communities from Kellogg Biological Station, Michigan, USA - KBS C8-3B metaG | ecosystem: Host-associated > Plants > Roots > Rhizosphere | place: USA: Michigan...
AGAATGCGCTGCAGCACCTGCATCAGGAGATGACGATCACGCGGAAGGACGGGTCGTTCACGTTCGAAGAGTGCCTCACGCAACTCGTGCGACGTGGCGTGCTGACGGTCGACGAAGCGCGGGCGAGAGCGATGCACCGCGAGGAACTGGACGGGCTCCTGGGAAATCAGGGGGCAGGGACTCGGGATTCAGGGCTCGGGGCTCGGGGTTAAGGGGCCGGGATTCATCGCCGGATGGTTCAACGGGCAGCGAGCACCGCGGCATTTTGTGTTGCGCTCCTCTGTGTGGGACGCTCGCCTTCGGCCGAGCAGCTGCCGTCACCGGCGCTCGCCGCCGCTACTGAAATTCGCAGCGATCTGATTCGAACCCACATGGCGTTTCTCGCCGACGACCCGCGCCAGGGACGCGCCACGGGATCGCCTGGCTTTGATGCCGCCGCGCGCTATGTCGCCGAGCAGTTTACGGATCTCGATCTTCAACCGCCGCAGGACACCTTCCGACAGGAATTTTCGATTCAGCAACGGCAAGTCATCGAAGACCGCACGTCGCTGACCATCGCCAGCGGTCAGACGCGCGAGGAACTCGCGTACGGCCGGGATTTTGTTTCGTACGGAAAGACCGCGGCGAACGACATCGCACTCAATGACGAAATCGTCTTCGTCGGCGACGGTGTCACGGTCGCTCGTCGGGGAATCGACGCCTACAAGGATGTGCGCGCCGCGGGCAGGATCGTCATGGCTTTCGCCGGAGCGAGCGCGGGACTGAGGGGTCCCGAGGCCGGGTTTTTCGCAGACCGCTGAAACGAAAGCCGCAAATGCCGCGGACCACGGTGCAGATGCACTCCTGCTGGTTGAGGAGGAGCACATTCCTTGGGACCTGCGGGTTCGTGCGGCGCGACAACTTGGATCAAGTGAGTGGCTCCCTCCTCACGCCGACAGAGGGCTCAAGGCGAATGCGTACATCAGTCCGCCGGCGGAGCTCAGGACCGCCAACATCTGGGGCCTGATCAAGGGCGCCGACCCGGTGCTGGCGTCCGAATATGTGGTCATCGCGGCGCATCTGGATCATCTCGGCATGGACGCGTCGCTGCTCGGCGATGCGATCTATAACGGGGCAGTCGACAACGCTTCAGGGGTTGCCGGCTTGTTGACAATCGCGAAGGCGTTTGTGGAGCTGACGAGAAAACCCGCTCGTTCGGTGCTTTTTCTCGCCACCGCCGGGGAAGAGCTCGGTGAAATCGGTTCGGCGAAGGCAGCGACCACGCGCCCTTTCTGAAGAACGCCATCCCGACACTGCGGATTCATGCGGCGCTGAACGATCGGTGGATGGCGGTTCGGTATCACACCGTGGCGGACGACATGCAGCAGCCACTCAACTTCAGTGCGGCCGTCCAACACGCCAGACTCGTCTTTCTCACCAGCTACTTGACCGCGCAGCACGCATTGCGGCCAGCTTGGAATCGTGGAGCGTACTTTTCAGTGAAACATTAAATACTCGAGGCCGTGTCGCAGACCCGCGAATCCCGAATCCCGAATCCGGAGCCCCCTAGATCTTGATCTTCCTCGGCACCTGCGAGTTCTCTTCGAGAAACGACTTCTTGTTCTCGAGATCCTTTGCCGTCGGCTGCACATGGCCGGCCGCGTCGGTCACGCGTGAAACGAGCGTGTGCTCGCCGGGCGCGGCGTTGTTCCAGTTGTAGCTGAACAGCTTCCACGAGTATTTCTCTTTGGCGGTCGCCGGGTCCAGGCTGGCCGCCTGCCAGGGACCATCGTCAACTTTCACTTCGACCGACTTGATCGGCGAGCCGTCGTTCAGAACGACCCCGAGCACTTTGTACTGCGTGCCCGCCTTGGTCACGCGCGCGATGAACGATTTCAGGTTCATCTGCATGACCGCGCTTTCCTTCCACATCAATTCGCCGTCGATCGTTTCGCCGCGCAAGGTGCGATACCAGCGCGCCTGGAACCGTCCCAGATACTGCTCTTCCTGCAGGTGAATGTGATTGAGCCACTTCACGTTGCAGACGCCGTAGTACCCGGGGACGAGGAGGCGCAGCGGCGCGCCTTGGTGCTTGGTGAGCGGCTCGCCGTTGAGCGAGTAAGCGAGAAACAGTTCCGATCCGAGTGCCTTGTCGCGCGGCAGACTTCGTCCGAAGTTCTGCTCGAGGGTGAATTTCTGCGTGCGCCATTCGATCTCTTCGGTGCCGTGGTCGGCTCCGAAAAACACGAACTCACGTGCCGCAGGTTCCACCCCGGCGGCGTCGAGCACCGTCTTGAGCGGGAGCCCGGTCCACTTCGCGTTGCCTGACAATCCGCTGAGCGGTCCGCGATTGCCGGAACACTCGAAGCCTGCGATCAGCTCCTTGCCGCCCATCCGCTTGAGGTCGTCGAGCGAAAACGATTTCGTCTGCTTGACGAGACCGGTGACCTTCAGCTTGTACGTGGCCGGGTCGACATCCGGATGTCCGTAATGCTGCGTAGTGAAGAATTTGTCTTTCGGCGTAAAGGGACCATCAATGGTCCGGAGGTCCAGCGTCCGCCGATCGGGCGGCACTTCCCAGCGCACGTTGTCAGGGATATCGGTGAAGGGCACCTGCGTCTCACCCTGGGCGAGCGCGGGCAGCACCCAGCCGGGCAAATCCGCGATGGACAACCCAACGCCAACCAATCCGAGCTGCTTCAGAAGCGTGCGGCGCGACGATGCGTAGGGAGTCATAGGCCCTGTCCTTGTGAGAAGCCGAATTTCGGCCAATCAGTCGGCGAGATGTTACCACGCCGCGCCGTGGCGCGAGGATAGTTTTGCCGAGCTCGAATGCCGAAGCGGTGCCGAGTCCGGGAGAAATTCGACCGCGATCTAATTCCTGCCGAGGATCAGACAGGATTCCTGGTGAGCGTCAACCAGTAGTTGTGCACCTGACAATCCGAACCAATGCCGTTCACGCGCGCGAACAACGTGTTCTCTTTCGTGTGAAGTTCTGCAGTGCCGGAGAGATTCAGATCGCACGGAGTACGGTCTCCCGTGATCGTCACTTTGTAGAAGATCGTCGTCCCGGTCGAGACGAGCGTAAACGTGATACCCGAGGATGAGGACAGATTCCCGGCGTTGTCCTGCGTGAAATTCAGGTCGCCCTCACCGTTAGGGACAATGTCCCCGTTTGGTTTGTCGAGCACGACGACGTGCCACACACCGCCGGCGTCGTACGAAGCGCCCGGACCGAACTGTGCCGCGGTACCGGTCATCGATCCTGAGAATGACGCGCTATCCGACTTTGTCGTCGTTGCCGAGACCGGATTCCCAGTGCTCGATGGGGCGCAGCCGATGATGCCGGCCAGGAGCAGAACCAGAGAACCGCACCACAGTGAGAGCTTTGACGCGTGCATGTTGAAACCTCCTCCGAAATCAGTTCCTCGACAAGCGCAGAGCGACGGTCAGCGCCAAAGCTCGGCAGTAAATATCAGGCGAGACGAAACGTCAAGTAACCTTGCGATAAGGACGTCGCGTTTTTGTGCGATGAACGCTCACGACCTTTGGGATGACGCTTTCGTAATCGACAGAGGTCTTGCAGACCTGACCCTGTTCCGAAACGTGACACCGCTGGCGGATTTTCAGGACGGGCGATTGACGAGCGACGCGATCGAGTCGACCAGGCGCGACGAGTCGACCGGTTTCGCGAGGTGAATCTGAAAACCGGCGGTCAGAGCGTGCTCGACGTCTTCGGGCCGTGTATGCGCGGTCAGCGCGATCGCCGGCACACGTGAGGTTCGGTTTTCCTGCCTCCGGATCGACAGAATCAACGAGTAGCCGTCTTCGCCGGGCATGCCGATGTCGGCGATCAGCAGGTCAGGGTGCAGTTGCGCAAGGACCTCGCGCGTTTCCCTGGCCGACGCCGCCGTTGTCACCCTGGCGCCGGCGTCCTCCAGAATCATGCGCAACACTTCGCGTGCATCCGGATCGTCGTCGACGACGAGCACATTGGCGCCCGTCAAACGAGCCTGCTGCTGCTTCCAGCCTGGTACGGACGCGTCGGAATGCTTCTGAGCGGCGGCGGGCAGGCGAACGGTAAACGTCGTGCCCTGGCCAATCCCGGCGCTGTCCGCATGGACGGTGCCGCCATGCATGCCGACGAGGTCGTGCACAATCGCGAGCCCGAGCCCAAGACCGCCGTGAGTGCGCGTGGTGCTGCTGTCGCCTTGGCGGAACCGCTCGAAGACGTGCGGCAGGAACGCCGGATCGATGCCGCACCCTGAGTCGGTCACGATGATTTCGATAAATCCCGGGTCCGCGCGGCGAACGTTGACCTCGACGTGACCGCCTGCCGGTGTAAACCGGACCGCGTTCGACAGCAGGTTCCAGATGATCTGCTGCAGGCGGCGCGCATCGGCGCGCGTGGTCCTTGCGGCCGGATCGATCTCTTTGCGAAGCGCGACGTTCTTGGCTTCCGCCGCCGGGCGGACTGATTCGAGCGCGGCATCAATGGCAGGTCCGATCAGCACGTCGGACACGTTCAGGCGCACGCGGCCGGTGGCAATGCGCGACACGTCGAGTAGTTCCTCGACCATCTGCGATTGCACGCGGGCATTGCGTTCGATCACCCGAACCGCATGGCTCACGCGCGCTCGATCCTGATCCGTGCGGGCGAGAATCGAGGCCCATCCAAGAATCGCATTTAGCGGCGTGCGGAGTTCGTGAGACAGCGTGGCGAGGAAATCGTCTTTCGTGCGGCTCGCGGCTTCGGCCTCCATGCGCAGCGATTGTTCGCGCCGGACGAGATCGCGAATCGACGTCGCCATGTTCGACAATGTTTTCGAGAGCTGACGAACTTCAGACGCACCAGCCACTGGCACCGGCGCATCGAGATTGCCGTCCGCGAGCGATCGCGCTGCCTCTGCAAGGCGGTGAATCGGTCTTGTGACCAGCCCCGCCACGATCGCCGAGACCATGCCGCCGAGCAGACCGAGCACGGCCGCTGCGTACAACATCATCGTGCCGAGCCGGCGGAGCGGCAGCGTCGTGTCGTCGTAGGTCACATTGGCGACAATGCAGCCGCCAGCGATGGACGGGCGGACGCCGCTGATCACGTCGATGCCGCGGTAGTCGGTCGTGAGCCTGGCTTGCGCGCCGCCGTTCAAACATTGACGCACGGTCTGCATGTCGACCGGAAACGCACTCGGTGCGGCGTACTTCTCAGACGTCAGCCGGTAACCGAACGAATCGGTGAGAAATGTTTCGCCGTTGACCTCGAGCCCGGCGCGGTCCTGAAAAATTCCGTTGATGTCGTCGAGATCGAACTGCTCTTCGACGCTCAGATCGCCGCGGGTCGCCCGCATCGCGTAATGGCCGTGTCCCGCGCGGGCATCGATCCGGGCGAGCTGTCCCGGAAGCGGTGTAACGATCGTTGTACGGACGCCCTGGACGATGCGGCGGCGTTCGCGGTAACGGATGTCAGTCGTGGTGGCGCGTTCACTCTGGTGCAGTCCAACGATGGCGGCGCGCGTGCATTGATCCTCGAGACCGAGTGTTCCGCTCGGATTTCGTTCCGCGCACAGTCGCTCGAGGCTGGTGAGGAACGCTTCGAGCCGTTGCTGACGCCGTTCGAGCAAATCCTGAAGCTCGCGTTCCCGCCCCCTCGCCACGTCGGCGACCGATCGAACCGCTTGATCGACCATGACGTCGTGCGCGGCGCGATACGCGAACACCGCGACGACCGCCGTCAGGCTGACATTCACGACGACCAGCGCGGTAGCCAGCGATGCGCGAAGAGACAGACGAAACACTGCTGAGCTCCAGAGAGTACAGGTTCGCTACGCGTGAGGCTAGCGATTTCCGCTTGTTTACCCGCGTTTTACTGTGTTAACGGCCGTTGAACGCGTTTCGTCGTAAGCTCAACAGTAATGAGAGTTTGTCGAGCGACGTTCTTAGAACCTATCGACCTGATCGAGTGATCAGTGCAGAGGCAGAGCCAGAAGCTCAACTATTCGGTTCACATGATACGCTCTGCGCGTCCGAGCGCCGTAGGTAGTGTCCGGCTTCCTGACCACCGTAGCCTTGACGGAGGTGGTTCGCCGAACCCCGCAGGAGTTCTTCATGGAGACGATGAATCGGCGCGAACTGCTTCAGCAGGCGGCAGCGCTCGCAGCAGGAACGGTGCTGGCGCCTCGCGCCCTTCGTGCGCAGCCCTCGTCTGAGGCGGCCGCGAAGTTCTTTCCCGGTTTCAAGCCGTTCACGGTTCAAACATCAGGCGCGACGATCAACGGCGTCATTGGCGGGTCGGGGCCGCCCGTGCTGTTGCTGCACGGGGCGCCTCAGACCCACGTCTCCTGGCGGATCGTCGCGCCGAAGCTCGTCGCCAACTACACCGTCGTCGCGACCGACCTGCGCGGGTACGGCGACAGCAGCAAGCCGCCCGACGGCGAGAACCACGCGAACTACTCGAAGCGCGCGATGGCGCTCGATCAGGTCGAAGTGATGCATCACTTCGGGTTCGATCGATTTCCGGTCATCGGTCACGATCGTGGCGGCCGGGTGGGCCATCGCATGGCACTCGATCATGCGGACAAAGTGACGAAGCTCGCGGTCCTCGATATCATCCCGACCTCCTATATCTACAGCCACGTCACGATTGAGTTCGTTCAGGCCTACTTCCACTGGTTCAACTACCTGCGTCCGGCGCCGGGTCCTGAAAAGGAGCTCGAGGCGTCCGCGGCGGCACAGAAAGCTCGCGCGACGACGGATGTGCAGATTGAGTATCTGCGCACATCGAGCACACCGGAGAGTATTCATGCGATGTGCGAAGACTATCGGGCGGGTGCCTCGATCGATCTCAAGCACGACGCCGTGGATGTCAGCCGCGGCGTCAGCTGTCCGTTGCTCGTGCTCTGGGGCGAGCGATCGCCGATGGGAAGGCTGTACGATGTGCTGGCGATCTGGCGCGACTACGGGAAGAACGTCTCGGGAAAAGGATTGCCTGGCGGCCACAACCTTCAGGAAGACGTGCCCGACCAGGTCTATGCGGAAGTCGCCGCACTTCTGAAAGCTTGATCATGCATACACGCGTGTTTCCTCGTTTCGTTGCGTTTTCGTCGGCGCTCTTCGTGATGTTGCTCGGTGGGGTAGCCACGCTGCAGGTTCTACAGAAGGGCGGCGAGGACGAGACCGGCCCGTACGAAGCGGTCGCGGGGTGGCCGCAGCCGTGGGCGCAGACCGGTTACATCTGGGGCTCGCAGCCTGGCGTCTTTGCGGAATCGCCGAACCGTATTTTTCTCGCCGTGCGCGGAGAGCTCAAACTCCCGGAAAAGACCGGGCGCGGCTTCAACGGCATCTGGGGATCGCTCGGCGAGCGTGCGACCGTGCCCAAGGCGGAAATGCGCAACTGCCTGCTCGTGGTTGACGGTTCGGGCAAGGTCATCGAGCGATGGAATCAGTGGGATTCGCTGTTCGAGGGATCAGGCGGTCCGCACAAGGTGAAAATCAGCCCGTACGATCCGGAGCGCCACGTGTGGGTCGTCAATGATTCGCGCCAGCAGATTTACGAGTTCAGCAACGACGGCAAGCAGCTCGTGCTGACGCTTGGCGAGAAGGATGTCGCCGGCGAGGACGAGAAGCACTTCGGCCAGCCACAAGATCTCACGTGGCTGCCCGATGGTTCGATTCTGATCGCCGACGGGCTGCGCAATTCCCGGATCGTGAAGCTCGACAAGAACGGCAAGTTCATCAAATCGTGGGGCACGCGCGGCAAAGAGGACGGACAGTTCAGCGGCCTTCACGGGATCGAGGCCGATCGCAGCGGTCGTGTCTACGTGGCCGACCGCGGCAACCAGCGGATTCAGGTCTTTGACAGCGAGGGCAAGCATCTCGACACGTGGCCGAACATCCGTTTTCCGAATCACATTCTGGTGAGCGCCGATCAGCAGCAGGTCTGGGTCTCGGATGGGACGAACGCGCGAATTCTCAAGTACGACACAAACGGCAAGCTCCAGTACTGGTGGGGTGTTTACGGCACGCAGCCGGGCACCTTCTGGGAAATGCATCAGTTTTCAGTCGACTCGGACGGCAATCTTTACGCGGCGGACAGCTTCGGCGGCCGGACACAGAAATTCCGTCCGCGGCAGGGCGCGGACTCCTCGAAGCTGGTAGGCTTACCCGTGCATTTGATGGAAAGGCGTTAGAACGGGTTCAAGATTGCCGCGTGGGATCCGCCTTCAGGCGGATTGAGATTGCCGCGTGGATCCGCCTTCAGGCGGATTGAGCCGGCTGAAGCCGCCTCGCAGGCGATCTTTTTGAAACCGTCGTGAAAGGAACGGTCATGAACAGTCGGCGCACCGCGATCATCGGTTTGGCGGCTGCAACAGGTCTGGCACTGGCGATCACCACGATGGTCGGCCACGGCCAGAACGTGAACTCCGGACAGGTCTTCGCCGAACCCCCCGTTCCTCCCCGAAGCGTCGCCCAGAACCTCGCGACGAAAATCACGGCACCGTTCACCGTGGCCACCGTCGGCGACGTGATGGTGAAGCGTGCCGGTGCCGAACTGGCCGACCCTGTTTTTCAGGGTGCGTTCCAGATCATCCGCGACGCTGACGTCGGCTTCGGCAACATGGAAGGCAACCTCAGCGACCTCGAGCACTTCGACGGTCCGCTGCGCGGCATGATGGGCGACAGGACCGTGGCGCCCGCCCTCAAGAAGATTGGGTTCGACTTGATGAACCGCGCGAACAACCACATCTTCGATTCGGACCGCGAAGGCATGTATTCGACGATGGCGCAGCTCGATGCCGCCGGCATCGTTCATGCGGGTACCGGCAAGAATCTCGAAGATGCTCGCGCGCCGAAATTCCTCGATACGCCGAAGGGCCGTGTGGCGCTCGTCGCGATGCACACGCCGAATCAGGCCGGCAATCCCTCCGGGGCGTCGTACTCGAGCGGTAATGTTGGTGGACGTCCCGGGTTGAACGCGTTGAACTACACGACCTACTACCATGTCACGACGGAGCAGCTCGCCGCCATCAAGGCGATTCGTCGCGCCGCCTACACGCCGCCGGCCGGCACGACCAACGTGACGAAGCTGCCAGACGAGGCCTCTGAGCCAAAGGATCGCGTCCAGCTCTTTGGTGTCTGGTACAAGGTCGGCACGCCCGGCACCCGCAGCTTCGAGATGGACGCGAACGATCTCCGCGAAAACCTGCGCAGCATGCGCAACGGCAAGTACCTCTCGGAATTCGAAATCGCGACGATTCACGCGCACCAGGGCCCGGTCACCGCCCAGCAGTGGCTGTTCGAAGATCAGACGCCTGATTTTCTCGTCGATCTCGCACACCAGGCGATCGATAACGGCGCGGACATGTTCGTGGGCCATGGACCGCACGTGTTGCGCGGCATTCAGATCTACAAGGGCAAGCCGATCTTCTATGGCCTCGGTGAGTTCTTCTACCAGTGGCAGCACTTCGACTCGGCTCTGCTCTCGGGGTCCTGGCCGCAATCGAGCGGCGAAGGTCGCGGCAGAGGGAGAGGAAACGCGAGCGGTGACGATCAGACGATCGACGTTCGCGTGTCAGCAGGGCTCAGGCCGATCAACTTCGAGGCGATGGTTGCACTGAGTCGTTTCGATAAAGGCAAGCTCGTCGAAGTCCGTCTCTACCCGACGAGCGGCGACTGGGACGGTCCGATCTCCATGCTCGGCCTGCCACGCCTGGCCGCGCCGGAAATGGCGCAGAGAATTCTTCAGCGCGTGCAGGTGCTCTCGAAACCGTTCGGCACGAACATCGCGATCGAGGGCAACGTCGGCGTCATTCGCGTCGACCAGGCCACTCAAACGACCGCCGGCCGGCAGTAACGAAATGCACTAACACAGAGGACACGGACACCAACGGAGAGCCACGGCAAACATTGGAGACGAACTATGGCTCTCCGTCTTGCGCTGTGACCTCCGTGTTAGAGCTTTTCATCAAGTAAAATGCCATCGAATTGATGTTTGATCGCCGTCCGTTGCAGCTGATCCTCGTCCTGGCGATTGTCCTCGGCACGAGCTGCGAATACACCCCGCCACCCGCTGAGAAACACGTCGAGCCGGTCTGGAAGGAAGTGGGCACCTGGTCCGGCCACGGCAACCAGCAGCTCGAAACGTTTCCGATCGAGCACTTCACCTGGCGCGTGCGTTGGGAGACCAGGAACGAATCGCCGCCAGGGTCAGGCAGCTTTCACGTGACCGCGAACAGCGGCGACAGCGGACGGATTCTTGCGGAAGTTGCCGACGTCAAAGGCGTGGCGAGCGACGTCACTTACATCACTGAGCTCCCGCACCGCTACTACTTCGTCGTGACGTCGACGGGCGTCGACTGGAAGCTGACGGCCGAAGAAGCCATTCAGTAATCAATCGCGGGACAACCCTAAAGAGTGTCCCCTACACCACGCGGATTTTGTTCTTGCTGTCGGGGACTATTGGGACTTTGCTTTGCTGTCGGGGACTATTGGGACTTTGCTTTGCTGTCGGGGACTATTGGGACTTTGCTGTGCTGTAGGGGACGCCTTTTAAGGCGTCCCGCGTCCCTCGTCGATCAGCTCGCCTTTTGTAAATCCGCTGCCAGATTGGGTAGGTGGACGACGCAGACCGTGATGTTGTCCTTGCCACCGGCATCATTCGCCGCCTTGACCAGCATGTGGCAGCACTTCGTCGTATCGGGGAGGCCGTCGAGCAGACACTGACGAATCGCGTCGTCCTCGATCATGCTGTTCAGGCCGTCGGAGCACAGGAGCAGGGTGTCGTCCGACTTGACCTCGAACTCGACGACGTCGATGGCGAGTTCATCGTCTCCTGACAGCGCCCGCGTGACGATGTTCCGCATCGGATGCGTGCGTGCCGCACGCGGATCGAGAAGACCCAGGCGGACCTGCTCGGCAACCAGCGAGTGATCGGTCGTCATTTGGGTGAGCTCGCCGTCGCGCAGGAGATAAGTCCGGCAGTCGCCGACGTTAGCCACCGAGGCGCGTGAGTTGTCGATCAACACCGCCGACATCGTGGCCGCCATCCCCTGAAGATCTTCGTCGTCGGCAATGCGGTGCGCGAGCGCGTGATTCGCGATCAGCGTTCCGACTCGCAGACGATTGCCGGCGGTCGATAACGACGGGTCGATGCCAAACGGCCATGTCTTCGACGCGTCGTCGGATGTGTCCTGGATGAACTTGTGAACGGACACCGCGACGCACTCCGACGCCACTTCACCGGCGACCTGACCGCCGACCCCATCGACCACCATGAAAAAGCCGAGACGTGAATCCGCGCGGTAACGGTCTTCGTTGTTCGGTCGTGTGCGACCAGCGTCGGAAACAGCGCAGAAGGGAATATGGGTGGCGGGCTTAGCTGGCATTCAACAACGAAGACTGTACCAGCTTGATGCCAAGCTCAGCAACCGCAGATCGAGTTGGAGGCCGATATCTGCGCAATTCGTGCAAGGTTTCTGCAAGAGTGTGACGGCGTGCACGATGGGTCAGGTGCCCGCACTACATCGGTCGGCTACAATCGCCGCGATGACGCCGAGACGCCTGGCGGCCGTGATCGCGGCATCGATTGCGATGGCTCCTGCGGTGCCGGCCGCTCAACAGGGTGCACTACCGCGCGCTGACGTGCGCATCGAGCGGCTCGAGCGTTGGCTCGATGCCGTTTTTCAGCACAACCCCGGCCTCATCGACGACCGAATCGTTGACATCGGCACGTGGTCGAATGTCGAACTGCAAATCCTGCTGGTCGACGCGACCGCCGTCGTCCGCATCATCCGCACTCCGAGTTTGGCGACAGCGCATGCCGGTGTAGCGATGACTCTCCCCGGCGGACAGGGGCAGACCCCACGGCCAGTTCGCTACGCGCCGACCGAAGTTACGAGGTTGAAGCAACTGGCCTGCGCAATCGGTGGACTGGCAGATTCGACGGCGTGCGAGTGGACAAGACCGGCAATTACTGATGATCGAGTGCTGGCATCGCTCGCGAGCCGAGCGGCTGCGATCAGGGACGACCTGAAAGCGAATTTCATTGTTCGGCGGGGCGCGCTCTTGCACAGCGACGTGGTGATGTTCGGGTTGGCTGTGCCGCGCGAAATGAGCCTTTCGGCCTCGCAGCAGTCCGTGCGCATGTCGATTTCCGATGGTCATCAGGCCGGATTGATGAATACCGATCTGCACTGGGAGCTCGCGCGTCAGCTGATCGATCAGGTGGGTGCACCTGGACCCATGAAGCCGGCACCCGGCGGCGATGCCATGGTACGACGTTGGTACGTCGCGACATCCGCCTGGCTCCAGCACGACGGGCACTATGACAACACCCATGTCGCGCACGGCCGCGACATCTTCCCCGACGATCCCGATCTAGTCATGCTGACCGGCGCGCTGCACGAATCGTATGCATCGCCGGCTATTCAGACAGCGGTACGCTCGGCGGTGCTGCCAACGGGAATTAAGTTGGGCGTCGAGTCCGAACGTACGGAACTCAGAGACGCCGCGCGATTCCTGCGGCGCGCGACCGAGTTGAAGCCCGATTTCGCGGAAGCACACATCCGGCTGGGTCACGTGCTCGCGCTGATGGGCCGCGATCGCGAAGCAGCCGAACATCTCAGGACCGGACTCGCGGCCACGGACGAGAACGTGTTGCAGTACTACGGTTGGTTGTTTCTTGGCGCGGTGGAAGAAGGGCTGGCACATGATGACGCCGCAAAGACGGCGTACGAGCGGGCCGCGTTTCTCTATCCTGACGCTCAATCGCCGCTGTTCGGGTTGAGTGAAGTCGCGCGGCACCAGGGTCGTCGCGACGAGGCGCTGCGGCAAATCGAGAAGGTCTACGCGCTCGAGCCCGGAAGCAGGGACGACGAGCCGTGGTGGACCTACACCTACGCGCAGGGCAGACATGCTGACGAATGGCTCGAGCAAGTCCAGAAGCCATTCCGACTGACGCCGTGATGTGGCGCGCCCTTGTAATCAGTGCGTCGATGCTGGTCGCAACCGTGGCGCTCAGCGCCCAGGGCGTGGTGTTTTCCTCGAAAGTCGAAGCCGTCCGCGTGGATGTCCTCGTGACGGATCGCGAAAAGGGCGGCACTGCGGTGCTCGGCCTGAAGCCGAGCGACTTCGAGGTCCTCGACAACGGCGTGCCGCAGCAAGTTGATCTCGTGAGCTTCGAACAGATTCCGCTGAACGTGGTCCTGGCGCTCGATATGAGCGAGAGTGTCAGCGGGGATCGGCTCGACCAGTTGCGGGACGCGAGCGCAAAGCTCCTGAACGGTCTGACCAAAGACGATCAGGCCGGACTGGTGGCTTTCACGCAGCGCGTCGTGCTCGGATCGAAGCTCACGAAAGATGTCGACGCCGTGCGTACGGCCATGACCCCGCTTGACGACGCCGGCGACACGGCGATCATCGATGCTACGTATGCGGCGATGATGCTCGGCGAATCCGACGTCGGCCGCGGTCTCGTCATCGTCTTCAGCGACGGCGTCGACACCGCGAGCTGGCTGTCCGACGACGCGGTGCTCAACACCGCGAAGCGATCGGATGTGGTCGTCTACGCGGTGTCGGTGCAGTCGCGGTTGAAGCCTGAGTTTCTCCGCGCGCTCACGTCAGCCACGGGCGGTCGCCTGTATGAAATCGAGAAGACCGCGAATTTGTCGCAGGTCTTTCTGAGCGTGCTCGAAGAATTCCGTCATCGATATCTGATCAGCTATACACCGACTGGTGTCGAGCACGGTGGCTGGCACAAGATCGACGTGACGATCAAGGGACGGAAGGCGGTCGTGAAAGCGCGTCCCGGATATCTTGGCGCTTCATAAATCCTTACGAGCTTGGAATACACACTCGCCAGGTGGATCGACGAAATCGGCGATCGACGTGGCTGGCGTCGCCGTCTCTCTGGTGGACGATCGCGGGCGCATCATGGTGCTGATGACGCACCCCACCGATTTGGGAGACTCGTTCGAAGACGAGCGCTTGGCGTCGACGCGCTCGTCTACTCGATGACGCATTGACTTCGATGAAGTGCTCGTAGTGTCCGGCTTCAGCCGGACCAAGGTTCGAACGTCACCCTCACTCCTGGCGTGAGCAAATGAAGACGGTTCGCGAGATTCGCCTTCACGAACGCCGCTTCGATATCTGCGCGACCTTCTGAAAAATGGGCCCAGCCTTCGAAGTGCAGTGGCACGATGGCGGCTTGACTGAAGGTGCGTGCAGCGACGATCCCTTCTTCAGCGGTGAACGTCAGATGATGCGGGCCCACCTCGGGCACGCGCGCTGCACCCATGAACAGCACGGCGACCTTGATCGAAAAACGCTGCGCAATCTCTGCTACGCCTTCGTACCACACCGTGTCGCCAGATATGTAGATGCCAGACTCCGGCTGCTCGTGCACTGTCAGCACGAATCCGGTCACGGGACCGCGATCGCCGTCCACGGGACCATGGCGCGCGGGTGTCCCGGTGACGCGGACCCGTCGCTGCAATGGGGTTGCGATGTCGATCGTTTCCCAGGGAGCGAGGCCGACCGCCGCGCCACCGAGTCGTGCGGCACCTGCGGATGTCGTGATGACCTTCGCCGCGCCCGACAACATCGCATGGCCAGCATGATCGAGATTGTCGAAATGGTGATCGTGTGACAGCAACACGACATCCACGTGACCTAATGCGGCGACCGAAACCGCCGGACCGGCGGTCTTTCGCAATGTGTAAACCGGCGTCGTGTACAAAGTGCCGGGAGGATCGAACGTCGGATCGGTCAGCAGTCGAAGGCCGTCCACCTCAAGAAGCGCGGTAGAACCACCGATGTAGGTCACTTGCATGGCAGATCATCCACGGGCAAATTTGGCGAACAATGTCATAGATTGTCGCCTAACCCTGTTTGTCGTTGAACGAGAGAGCGAGGCGTGACACCCTGTGCGCGCCTCCGATTGAAACACCGGTGAAATGGGTGATGTCTGTCTGTGCAACAGGCATCGCCCACTCACGGGACCTTGGCTCGCATGATTCGCCGGTTCGCTTTTCTGCAGCTCCTGCTGTCCGCGGCGATCGGCGGAATCATTTCGACCTCGGCCTTCGCACAATACAACACCGCTGAAATTTCCGGAATCGTGCACGACGACCAAGGCGACGCGCTGCCTGGCGCGACGATCACGGCCACGCATCTGCCGAGTGGGCAGAAGACCACTCGGACGTCCGATAGCGGCGGCCGATTCCTGCTTCCGGCGCTGAGGGTCGGTCCGTACTTCGTCGTCGTGGAACTGCAGGGATTCAAACGCTTCGTGCAGGAAGGGGTTGTCCTTGCCGTGGGCCAGCGGATGGAACTGCCGGTCACACTGCAGCTCGGACCATTCACAGAAGCCCTCACCATCACAGCGCCCGTGCCGCTGCTTCAGACCTCGAGCGCCGACGTGAGTGATGTGATCAGCAACCGCCAGGTGGTGCAGATGCCGTTGAACGGCCGCCAGTTTCTGCAGCTCGCGCAGCTGACCGATGGCATTGCTGTTCCTCCCGGCGGCACACGCGGAGCCGCACTCGAGCAGGCCGGAAGCCTTCCGGCCGTCTACGGCCAGCGCAGCGGGCACAACATCTATCTCCTCGACGGCGTGAAGGTCACCGACGAGTACTTCAACAACCTGGTCGTGAGTCCCTCGATTGATTCGATTCAGGAATTCAGGATTGAAAAAACGATGTACCCCGCGGAATTCGGCGGGAAGTCGTCGGCGTTGATCAATGTCGTCACGAAGTCCGGTGGCAACGCGTTCCACGTCACCGGCCTCGAATTCGCGCGAGACGATCGGTTTGACGCCAGGAACTACTTCGACGATCCGGCAAAGCCGGTGCCTCCGCTGCGACAACACAACTTCGGCGCGAATATCGGTGGACCGCTGCGGCGCGATCGGTCGTTCTTCTTTTTCAGTTACGAAGGCCAGCGGCAAAACCGCGCGTTGACGCAGACGTTTTCTGTTCCGCCGGCGGCGCTCCGCGCGGGCGATTTTTCCGGTCAACAAGCGCTCTGCGATCCGATGACGCGGACCGCCTCCGGTTGCCTCCCATTCTCCGGCAACCTCATCCCAGCGAGCCGCCTGGATCCGGTGGCGCTCGCGATCTTGGCGAAGGTTCCACTACCGACGTCGGCCGGCGGTGTTCAGAACCTCCTCGCCGTCGACCAACAGGTCAACGCGATGAATCAGTTCAGCCTGCGGTTGGATCATCGCCTGACGGCCATCGACAGCCTCTACGGCAGGTTGA
>Ga0070681_10002745_pt1 | contig 16228 bp, 14 predicted proteins | sample KBSC83BmetaG_FD_65650 | JGI IMG/M metagenome (GOLD analysis project Ga0070681, IMG submission 65650) | Corn rhizosphere microbial communities from Kellogg Biological Station, Michigan, USA - KBS C8-3B metaG | ecosystem: Host-associated > Plants > Roots > Rhizosphere | place: USA: Michigan...
ACCTGTCGCTCGATCCCGCCGACTACGCCACCGATTTCCTGCTGCGTCCGGCCCCGGTCGCGGTGGAGAACGCCACTCCTGCCAACGCGACCGCGAAGGGCGAGACCCTCACGGCCATCGTCCCGCTCTAAGCCGCTGCGCGGCCCGTCCAGTAGTGGAAGAGGTCGGCGGTGTCGCCGTTGAACAGGTTGCGGTCGCAGTGGGTGAGGCCGGCGACCGTGCTGGTCGCGCCGTAGGCCGGTTTGCTGTCGCTCTCGTCAGCGGCGTACTGCCAGAATTTCCAGCCGCGGTTTGCCCAGGCGAGCGGGATTTCGGGCGAGTCGTGATAGTCGGCCACCCACAGGTCGCAGCGGGCGAGGATCGACGACTGCGTGATCGGCGCATCGAGGCGGTTGTTCGAGCGGGGCAGCGGATCGCCATTGGCCCAGGTCGGATGGACATAGACCACCGGCAGCCGGCCGGTCGCGTCCTGCACCGTGCGCACGAACGCCTCGGCCTGATCGAGCGTCATGCTGTTGCGCGGGTTGGGACTGATCTCGAGATCGAGCGCCATCAGCGTCCGCGGTCCGGGATTGGCCATGGCGAGGAAGAACTGCGCCTGCTTCAGGCCGGAGAATTGCCGCGTGCCGAAGTGATAGGCGCCCCACAACAGACCCGCTGCCTCCGCTTGCGGTCGCCGCGTGGCGTAGGACCGGTCGGGATAATCGCCGCCTTCCGTGGCCTTGTGAATGACGGCGAGAATCCGGCTGCGCCGTACCTCCCGGAAGTCGGTGACGGTCACCATGTGGCTGATGTCGATCACTGCGTCGATGCCCATCGTCGAGCGATCGGGTGGGGGAGGGGCGATGGGGTAGTGGCGGGGGGCGAGTGCCGCTTGCCGCCGTGAGCCGCATCCGGCGGTGGTCGCAGCAGCCAGGCTCGTGAGAACGGTTCTGCGTGTGATCATTGGGTGACAATAGTTTGCCACCCATCGATGCGCGAGGAGACTTTAGCGACCGAGGCGAGTCACTCTGCCGCAACCCGTGCGGCCTGCCACGGACCGACGTCGAGATAGGTCGACTGATAGGTCGCCCCTTCGCCCATGTCTGTGTAACGGTCCGAACAGAGCATGTTGACCGTACCGGACACCGCCTCGCCGCTCGGCCGCTGGCCGGGCACCAGCACGACGCCCGGCTGGACCTCGTCGCTGACCTTGAGCACCAGGCCGATCGCGCCGCGATCGTTGAACAGGCAGACCTCTACGCCGTCCGCCAGGCCGCGCTTCCTGGCATCGTCAGGATGGAGGATGCAGAACGGCTTGCCCTCGCGCTGGCGCAGGAAGTCGACGCCGGAGAAGGCGGTGTGCGCCTGGAAGTAGCCGGGCGCGGTCAGCAGGCGCAGCGGCCACTTCGCGGCATCGGCGACCTCGATCGCATCGGGTTCCCAATCCGGCACCGGCGAGACGCCGTCGCGGGCCAGGTGCTCGGAATAGAACTCCAGCCTGCCCGACGGAGTCTTGAAGGGCTGGCCATCCCAGCCGTGGGCGATGTTGATCGGCGTGCCGGAAAAGATCGCGTCGTGGTCGGCGGCGCCCGCCGGGCCGGTGGCGCCGGACAGCAATTCCCTGGCGGCGTCCTGGGGTGACAGGGTGAAGACGCGGTCGGTGAGGTCCATGCGCCTGGCCAGCGCCTGCGCCACGTCGAAGTTGGAGCGCGCCTGGCCGCGCGGCGTCGCGGCCTGCTGGCCCCACTGCATCCAGTAGGCGCCGTAGGCGCGGTAAAGATCGTCGGTCTCGAGGTAGCTCGCCGCCGGCAGCACGATGTCGGCATACTTGGCCGTGTCGGTCATGAAGGGATCGTGCACGACGGTGAACAGGTCCTCGCGCGACAGTCCTTTCTGCACTTTGTGCACCTCGGGGCAGGTGACGGCGGGATTGTTGGCCGACACATAGAGCGCGCGGATCGGCGGGTCCGTCATGTTGAGGAGCTCTTCGCCCAGACGCAGATGGTTGACCAGGCGCGCCGTGGCCGGGCCGGACGGTTTGCGGATGGCGTTGTAGTTGAGGTCGCACGACGCCGCCGTCAGCAGTAGCGAGCCACCGCCCTTCACGGCGTAGTGGCCGGTGACGCCTGGCAGCAGTGCGACAGCGCGCAGCGCCTGGCCGCCGGCGGCAAGCCGCGTCATGCCTTCGCCCAGCCGGATCATCGCGGCCTTGGCCTTGCCGTACATCGCCGCGAGCGTCTCGATGTCCTCGACCTTGAGGCCGGTGATCTCGGCCACGCGCTTGGGCGGGAACTTGGGCAGGATGTCGCGCTCGACGGTGTCGAAGCCCAGCGTCTTGGCCGCGATGTAGTCGCGATTGGCCAGGCCATCGCGCACGAGGATGTGCATGACGCCCAGCGCCAGTGCCGCATCGGTGCCGATCCGGATCGGCAGGTAGAGATCGGCGGACTTGGCGCTGCGCGTGCGGCGCGGGTCGATGACGACCACCTTCATGCCGCGGTTCTTCTTGCCGTCCTCGCACAGTGCCCAGAAGTGGACATTGGTCGCCGCAAGATCGGCGCCCCACGAGATCATCAGGTCGGAATGCACCACGTCCTGCGGATCGGCGCCGCCGACCGGGCCCACCGTTACGTCCCACGCCGTCTCGCAGCAGGTGTCGCACACGGTGCCGGCCTGCAGGCGCGAGCTGCCCAGCGCATGGAAGAGGCCGTTCACCAGGCCGCGGTTCATCAGCCCCTGGTGGGCGGAGTAGGCGTAGCCGAGGAGGGCGAGCGGGCCACTCTCCCGGATGATCGCCTTCCATTTGGACGCGATCTCGTCGAGCGCCTCGTCCCAGGTGATCGGGGTGAACTTGCCCGAGCCCTTGGGGCCGCTGCGCCGCATCGGCGTCGACAGGCGCTCGGGGGAGTTGACGTTGTCGGTGTCGCGATTGACTTTTCCGCAGGCGAAGCCCGCGGTGTAGGGCTGGTCGGGATCGCCCTGGAGGCGCACGACCTTGCCGTCCTCGACGTGGGCCACAAGGGAGCACATGTCGGGACAATCGTGGGCGCAGACGACTCGAACTTGCTTCACCGTACCGTCTCCCCGAATTCGGAAGACGGTACCGTATCAGAGGAAGGCGGCGAACGCGGCCTTACTTCTTCTTGGCGGCGTCCTTAGCCGGGGTCGCCTCGGCCTTGGCGCCGGTCGACTTGGAACCGGCGGCCATGCCCGCGCCGGTCATGCCGAAACGGTCCTTGAAGCGCTGCACGCGGCCGCCGCGATCGATGCTCTGGCGCACGCCGGTCCAGGCCGGATGGGTCTTGGGGTCGATATCGAGGCGCATCGACGCGCCTTCCTTGCCCCAGGTCGACTTCGTCTCGAAGGACGTGCCGTCGGTCATCACCACGGTGATCTTGTGGTAGTCCGGATGGATCTTCTCTTGCATCGCCTGCTCCTGCGCCATGTGGGGCCGATTCCGACCGGCCCGCGCGATAAGGCGGGGGATATACAGGCACGCCCCCCCTCAAACAAGGGGTGTGTCCACAAGCCGGTTGTCCGTCCCCCGACGGGCCTGATAGACCGGCCGGACATGAGCGATTCATCCTTTGAGAGCCTGGCGGACAGCCTCCTCGAGGCCCTCGAAGAGGGTCTGGGCGAGGTGGCCGATGCCGAATTGCAGGGTGGCGTCCTGACCGTCGAGCGCGACGGGGGCACCTGGGTCATCAATAAACATGCACCCACCCGGCAAATCTGGCTGAGTTCCCCGAAATCGGGCGCCCGGCACTATGCCTTCGAGGACGGCACCGGCCTGTGGCGCGATACCCGGGGCACGGGCGACCTGATGACGACCCTGGCCGGCGAGCTGGGCGCCACCCTGGCATGGCAGCCGGAATGAACCGTTTCGCCGGCCTCAGCCTGCTCGGCCCTTATCTCAGGCCCTATCGTGGCCGGGTGGCGCTCGCCCTGTTGTCGCTGATGGTGGCGGCCGGCACGGTGCTGGCCTTCGGCGCCTGCCTGCGGGCGCTGATCGACCGCGGCTTCGCCCAGGGCCGGCCGGATGTCCTCAACTATGCGCTGGCCTCGCTGCTGGTCGTGGCGCTGGTCCTGGCGATCGCGTCGGGCGGGCGCTTCTATCTGGTGTCGTGGCTCGGCGAGAGGGTCGTCGGCAACCTGCGCAAGGACATCTTCAGCCACGTGCTGAAGCTCGGACCGGCATGGTTCGAGATCAAGCGCTCGGGCGACGTGATGAGCCGCATCTCCGCCGACGCCCAGCTCATCGAGCAGGTCATCGGCTCGTCGGCCTCGGTGGCGCTGCGCAACACGCTGATGTGCGTGGGCGGCATCGCCATGCTGGTGATCACCAACCCGAAGCTGGCGCTGCTGGTGCTCGCGGTCGTGCCGGTCGTCGTGGCGCCGATCATCATCTTCGGCCGCAAGGTGAGGGCGCTCTCGCGCGAGGCCCAGGCCCGCATCGCCGATCTCGTGGCCGAGGGCGGCGAGACCCTCGACGCGGTGCGTACAGTGCAGGCCTTCGCCCAGGAAGACCGTGCGGGGCAGAGCTTCGGGCAGGCGACCGAACTTGCGTTCGCCGCCTCCGTCCGCCGCATCGGCCGGCGCGCGGTGATGACGACGCTGGTGATCTTCATCGTCTTTTCCGCCGTCGGCTTCCTGCTGTGGATGGGCGGCCAGGACGTGATCGCGGGCGAGATCAGCGCCGGCGACCTGTCGGCCTTCGTGTTCTACGCCGTGCTGGTGGCGAGCTCGGGCGGAGCGATCAGCGAGACCATCGGCGATCTCCAGCGCGCCTCGGGCGCCGCCGAGCGCCTGGCCGAGTTGCGTGCCGAGCTGCCGGTGATCGTCGAGTCCGCCCAGCCACAGCCCCTGCCCAGGCCGTCGCAGGGCGCCATCGCCTTCGACGAAGTGTCCTTCCGCTATCCCACCCGGCCCGACAGCCTGGCACTCGCCGGCTTCGACCTGCGCGTCGCGCCTGGCGAGACGGTGGCGATCGTGGGCCCGTCGGGCGCCGGCAAGACCACCGTGTTCAACCTGCTGCTGCGCTTCTACGACCCCGAGGCCGGCCGCATCCGGGTCGACGGCGTCGATGTGAAGGATCTCCGGCTGGCCGAGCTGCGGCGGGCGATCGCCATCGTCCCGCAGGAGCCGGTGCTGTTCACCGCCTCGGTGGCCGACAACATCCGCTATGGCCGCCCGGACGCCTCGCAGGCCGAAGTCAGGGCCGCGGCCGAGGCCGCCTCGGCGCTGTCCTTCATCGAGGCGCTGCCGCAGGGTTTCGAGACCGATCTGGGCGCCCGCGGCCTGCGCCTCTCCGGCGGCCAGCGCCAGCGGCTGGCGGTGGCCCGGGCGCTGCTCTGCGACCCCGCGATCCTGCTGCTCGACGAGGCCACCAGCGCCCTCGACGCCGAGAGCGAGTTGGCCGTCCAGCAGGCGCTCGACCGGCTGATGCACCAGCGCACGACCTTGGTGATCGCCCACCGCCTGGCGACTGTGCAGAAGGCCGACCGGATCGTGGTGGTAGACCAAGGTCGGGTGGTCGACGTCGGTCGCCACGCCGATCTCGTGCGCCGGGGCGGGCTCTATGCCCGTTTGGCGGACCTCCAGTTCAACCAGCCGGCGGCGGCCGCAGGCTGAGAGGTGAATTCACTTTTTGGTTTAAGTAGCACTAATTTTCTCTTGAAAATCAGTAAAGTGGCCGATATTCTTGAGTCATATTTTAGCTATTTTGACATCGCCAAGAAGAGAATTCCCATGCTCGCACGGTTTCCTCTGCAGGCTTCCGCCCATACCACCCGCCTCAGCCGTCTCGGCGAATGGTGGCCCGCGGCCCTGATCGGCCTTCTGGCCCTGATGACGGGTAGTCCCGACGGCAACGCCCAGACCCTGCTCGGCCTGTTCTGACCTGCACTCGCGCCTCCTCGCCATGCGGTAATTTTATCGCGATATTATACTTGACGTACCCAGCCTCAAGGCCGATATTCAGGGCATCAAAGAGGTTTGGCCTATGTCTAAGTCCGTTCTGACCGCTCCCCACTTCCACGACGAAGCCGCCGCGCTGGCCTACGTCGAGGGCCGCCTGTGGCCGCAGGGTCCTAGCTGCCCCCACTGTGGGAACGCGGACACGGCCAAGATTGGCGTGCTGGGCGGCAAGTCTACTCGTCCGGGCGTCCGCAAGTGCTACGCCTGCCGTAAGCCTTTCTCCGTGAAGGTTGGGACGATCTTTGAGTCGTCTCACGTTCCGCTGCACCTGTGGCTGCAAGCAATCCACCTGATTTGCTCGTCCAAGAAAGGCATGAGCAGCAACCAGCTTCACCGCGTCTTGGGGATCACGCTCAAGAGCGCGTGGTTCCTGTCGCATCGCATCCGGTTCGCCATGAAGCGCACCGGCGGCGATCCGCTGGGCGGCGCAGGCAAGCACGTCGAGGCGGACGAGACTTACATCGGCTTCAAGAAGGGCGTGCCGGTTAAGGCTGCCTTCCATCACAAGCGCGCGGTCGTGTCTCTGGTCGAGCGTGGCGGCGAGGTTCGTTCCTTCCACGTCGAGCGGACGAACCGCGAGATTGTCGAGAAGATCGTGGCTGAGAATGTCGCTCGCGAAAGCACCCTCAACACCGACGAAGCGGGCGTCTACAAGGCCGTGGGCCGCACGTTCGCTGACCATCAGGTCGTGAGCCATGCCAAGGGCGAGTACGCGCGCGGCACGGCCAATACGAACACGGTCGAGGGCTTCTATTCGATCTTCAAGCGCGGCATGCGCGGTGTTTACCAGCACTGCGGCGAGCGGCATCTTCACCGCTACCTGTCCGAGTTTGATTTCCGTTACAATTCCCGTACTGCGCTGGGCATTGATGATGCCGCTCGCGCCGACAAGGCGCTGAAAGGTGTGGTCGGCAAGCGCCTGACCTATGCGACGACTAATGGAGCGCGTGCCTGATGCCGAAGAAAAAGCCGCCGAAGAAGGGCGAGATTCCCCAAAAGGAAAGGTTCGTAACCGCCGCGCGCAGCGTTGGCGCGTCCGAAGCCGCAATCGACTTTGATCGTGCTTTCTCCGCTGTGGTGAAATCGCCATCAGTACCTACTCGGAAAGACGACGAGAAAGGTGGCGCATAAATCCGCGCAAGGCCGCGAACAATTCTGCGGCCTGCTCCTCCGTGTATTTCTCACGCGCATGCATGGCGTGATTTCTCCAGCCGTTCTTAAGCATATGGAAGTTTGAAGCGGCGCTGGCGTAGATTTCTTGGTCCTTCTTCCAGTCCGCGCCGAAGGCGGCAGCATTCATATTACGAATACCTTTCTCGATCTCATCGATAATGTTCTGCCAATTACGGTACTCGCAGACGACGTTGAAGGGCTTTGCCAAGACGGCCAGAGCGACTTCAAGGCTCCGCATTAGATGCGTGACGCAGGCTGTAGAGCGGCGAAGGGCTAGGCATTTTGCCGCCTCTGAAACGTCATACGCAGCGGAAGGAAATGCCTTGTCGACCTCTTCTCCGAAGGGGGCTGGATCAACCAGATATTTCGCGTGATCCGAATCGACGATCATTATTTGGATCTCGTCGAGCTCGTCTTGCAGACGCCCCTGGATCACCTTCATGCGCTCAAGGAGGTCTCCTGTTTTGGCACTCCCTGCGTCAATCTCGCCCAAGAGGCGGTTTACCGACTTGAGAGTGAAACTCGCTCCCAATGTAACGAGAGCGTTTTTAACGAGGGTCAGACTTTCGGAGACTATGCTGTTTTTCGGGACGGGTTCTTCCGGAGTCCAAGGCGCGCTGTATTTGTCGCGCGTAGATAGAAGAATGCTTTGGCAAACTGCCATTTGCGTTATGGCAACCGTATAGGCGCGGGCTTCGAATTTAAGCATGTCCCCGAGGCTCCAGACCCGACCGGGCCGCCAATGGGGCGTGCAACTACTGCGGGCAGTCACAGCCTACCTCCCGCGCTTGGGTACGGGAAGTATAATATCGCGAATTTTATTGCGTGGGGGGAGTGGCGAGAAATGAGAAGAATCGCGAGAAATCCTTCTGCCATCGGCATCGAAGGTCTCTCACGGCCGTGAGAATCCGGAAACCTGTTGTGGCTATTCAAAAGCCAGTGTCGGCCGACCTAGGCCTGTGCCTTGCGTTCGGCGTCGAGGCGGCGCAATTCGCGCCGCATGATCTTGCCTGTCGTGGTCAATGGCAGCTCGGTCACGAACTCGACCTCGCGCGGATATTCGTGGGCCGCCAGCCGGGTCTTCACGTAGCCCGCCAGATCGGCCTTCAGGGCGTCGGTGGGGGCGGTTCCCGGCCGCAGCTGGACGAAGGCCTTCACGATCTCCGTCCGCACCTTGTCGGGGATGCCGACCACCCCGACCATCGACACGGCCGGGTGCTTCATCAGGCACTCCTCGATCTCGCCCGGGCCGATGCGGTAACCCCCCGAGGTGATGACGTCGTCGTCGCGGCTCTTGAAGAAGACGTAGCCGTCCTCGTCGATCTTCCCGAGGTCGCCGGTCAGCAGCCAGTCGCCCGCGAACTTCCTGGCCGTGGCCTCCGGGTTGCGCCAGTACTCCAGCATGACGATGGGATCGTGCCGCCAGCCGGCGATCTGGCCTTCCTCGCCGGGCGGCAGGACGTTGCCCTCGCCATCAACGATGGCGACCTTGCGGCCGGGGCAGGCGCGGCCGCAGGAGCCGGGGCGGACCTCGAACCAGTCGGGTGAGTTCAGCAGCATCAGGTTCATCTCGGTCTGGCCGTAGCCCTCCGAGATCGTCGTGCCGAAGGTGTCGCGGCCCCACGACAAGAGCTCCTCGCCCATCGCCTCGCCGCCGGTGCAGATCGAGCGCACATCGTAGTCCCAGCGCTTCCGCGGGTCGGCGACCTGCCGCATCATCTTGAGCGCGGTGGGCGGGATGAAGCTCACGCCCACCTTGTGCTTGGCCAGCATGGCGAAGGCGCGCTCGGGGTCGAACTTGGCGAAGCGATGGGCCAGCACCGGCGTGCCGAAGTACCAGGCCGGGAACAGCGCATCGTAGAGGCCGGCAATCCACGCCCATTCGGCCGGCGTCCACATCACCTCGTTGCCGCGCGGCCAGTGGCCGAGCCACTGCTCCACCGGCGGCACCGAGCCGATCATCATGCGATGGGCGTGCAGCGCGCCCTTGGGTTGGCCGGTCGTGCCCGAAGTGTAGATCAGCAGCGCGGGGTCCTCGGCGCCGGTGTCCATCGTGATGAAGCGGTCGGAAGCCGCGTTCAGCAGCCCGTCCCAGTCGAGGAACTCGGCGCCATGCGCGCCCGCGCCGATGACGATGATCGTCTTGAGGTGCGGCAGGCGTTCGCGCACCGCCAGGATCTTCGGCACGTTGGCCATGTCGGTGATGACCGCCGAGGCCTCGGCATTGGCCAGGCGGTATTCGACCGCTTCCTCGCCGAACAGGGTGAAGAGCGGCAGCACGACGGCGCCCATGCGATAGCCCGCGAGATGGCAGACGGTGAGCTCCGCGCTCTGGCTCAGGAACACGCCGACGCGATCGCCTTTCTCGATGCCCTTGGCGGCGAGCGCATTGGCCAGGCGTGAACTCGCGGCCAGCAGCTGGCCGAACGTCCAGTTGCGCACCGAGCCGTCGGCATTCTCGACGATCAGGGCGAGCGCGTCCGGGGGATGTCGTTCGCAGACGGCGCGGCCGATGTTGAACTTCGCGGGCGTGGGCCAGCGGAACCGGCGCATCGCTTCTTCGTAGGGGAGGCCGTGCGGGATCATGAGGCCGGCACTATGCCATGTGGACCGTCCTCTGCCAGTGGAGGTATTCTGCAGCATGAGCCCAGACGACCATTCCTACGCCCCCGTGCGCGCCGGCCGCAGCGCCGAAGAAGGCATCAAGATCGTGCCGTCGGTCTGCCCGCACGACTGCACCAGCACCTGCGCGCTCGAGGTCGAGCGACTGGACGGCAAGACGATCGGCCGCGTCCGCGGCTCGATGCGCAACGACTACACCGCGGGCGTGATCTGCGAGAAGGTCGCGCGCTACGCCGAGCGCGTGCATCATCCCGACCGGCTGATGAAGCCGCTGCGGCGCACCGGTCCGAAGGGCTCCAAGCAGTTCGCCGAAATCTCGTGGGACGACGCGCTCGACATCGTGGCCGAGCAGTTCATCGCCAAGGCCCGCCAGCACGGTACCGAGACGATCTGGCCGTATTACTATGCCGGCACGATGGGCCTGGTGCAGCGCGACGGCATCAACCGGCTGCGCCATGCGATGAAATACTCACGCTATTTCTCGACGATCTGCGTGACGCTGTCCGACACCGGCTGGATCGCCGGCACCGGCGTCAAGCGCGGCGCCGACATGCGCGAGGTCGACGAGCATTCGGATCTGGTCGTGATCTGGGGCGGCAACCCGGTGAACACGCAGGTCAACGTCATGACCCACGCCATGAAGGCCCGGAAGCGCGGCGCCAGGATCGTCGTGGTCGATCCCTACCGCACCGGCACGGCCGAGCAGGCCGACATGCACCTCGCGGTGCGGCCAGGCACCGACGGCGCGCTGGCGGTCGGCATGATGCACGTGCTGTTCAAGGAAGGCTACGCCGACTGGGAGTACCTGCGGAAATACACCGACGCGCCCGACGAACTGGCCGCGCACGTGGCCGCGCGCCCGCCGGAGTGGGCGGCGAAGATCACCGGCCTGTCGGTCGAGGAGATCGTGGGTTTCGCCCGGCTCTACGGCCAGGCCAAGGCCGCCTTCATCCGCTGTCACCACGGCTTCAGCCGCAGCCGCAACGGGGCGGCCAACATGCATGCCGTCACCTGCCTGCCGGCGGTGACCGGCGCGTGGAAGGCCAAGGGCGGCGGCGCGCTCTACGGCCACACCGGCATGTACCCGATCGACAAGACGCTGATCGAGGGGCTCGACGTGGTCGACAAGTCGCTCCGCGACCTCGACCAGTCGCGTCTCGGGCCGATCCTGACCGGCGACGCCGACGCGCTGAAGAACGGCCCGCCGGTGACCGGCATGCTGATCCAGAACACCAACCCCGCGCTGGTCTGCCCGGAGCTGGAGCTGGTGCACAAGGGCTTCGCGCGCGAGGACCTGTTCACCTGCGTGCACGAGCAGTTCATGACCGAGACGGCGGCGCGCGCCGATATCGTGCTGCCGGCGACCATGTTCCTCGAGCATGACGACTTCTACACCGCCAGCGGCCACACCTACTTCCAGGTGACCAAGGCGGCGATCGAGGCGCCGGGCGAGTGCCGCGAGAACCACTTCGTGCATGTCGAGCTGGCCAAGCGCCTGGGCGCCCAGCACCGCGGCTTCGAGATGACGCCGTGGGAGATCATGGACGAGACGCTAAAGACGTCGGGTATGTGGGACGCCGAGACCAACTGGTCGAAGGGCGGCCAGGATTTCCACCTCGGTTTCGAGACCTCGCATTTCCTCGACGGCTTCGGCTGGCCCGACAAGAAGTTCCGTTTCAAGCCCGACTGGAAGGCCTACGGCCCGCGCGGCAAGGACATGCCGGTACTGCCCGACCATTTCGACGTGATCGACAATGCGACCGAAGACAAGCCGTTCCGCCTGGTCGCCGCGCCGGCGCGCACGTTCCTCAACTCGACCTTCACCGAGACCGCGTCGAGCCAGAAGCGCGAGGGGCGACCGACGGCGATGATGAATCCCGAGGACTGCACGGCCATGGGCATCGTCGACGGCGACGAGGTCGAGGTCGGCAACCAGCGCGGCAAGACGGTCGTGCACGCCAGGGCCAAGGCCGGCCAGCAGCGCGGCGTCGTGGTCGTCGAGGGTATCTGGCCGAACGCCAAGTTCCAGAGCGGCATCGGCATCAATGCCGTGACGTCGGCCGATCCGGGCTGGCCGCACGGCGGCGCGGTGTTCCACGACACCGCCGTCTGGATCCGCAAGGTCGCTTGAGCGACTTCCGGCCGGCCGCCAATCCCAGCATCGCCCAGGCGCAGGCGGCGCGCACGCCTGGCCGCGCGCATGTGCTGGTGATCGGCAACGAGAAGGGCGGCTCGGGCAAGTCGACCACCGCCATGCACATTGCCGTGTCGCTGCTGGGCGACGGGGCGAAAGTGGCTACCATCGACCTCGACGCGCGCCAGGGCACGTTGAGCCGCTACGTCGAGAATCGCGCGGCCTACGCCACCCGCAAGGCTCTGGTGCTCGCCGTGCCGGTCCATGCCGCCGTCCACGCCTCGGGCGACAGCGCCGACGAAAAAGCGCGCTTCGAGGCGGCGCTCGAGCCCGTGGTGACGACGGCCGACTTCGTGATCGTCGACACGCCGGGCAGCGACACGCACCTGTCGCGCCTGGCGCACACCTGGGCCGACACGTTGCTGACGCCGCTGAACGACAGCTTCATCGATCTCGACCTGCTGGCGCGCATCGACCCCGAGACGCTCAAGATCGTGCGGCCCTCGGTCTATGCCGAGGCCGTGTGGAAGCAGCGGCAAATCCGTTCGATGCAGGGCGCCCGCCCGGTGGACTGGATCGTGATGCGCAACCGCCTGTCGTCGCTGGCTGCGCGCAACAAGCGCGACATGGGCACGGTGATCGAGGCGCTGTCCAAGCGCATCGGCTTCCGCACCGCCGCCGGCTTGAGCGAGCGCGTGATCTATCGCGAGCTGTTCCTCAACGGACTGACCCTGCTCGACCTGCGGCGCGGCCCCTCTGGCGGGAAGACGGGACCGTCGATGACCATGAGCCACGTCGCGGCGCGTCAGGAAGTGCGTGACCTCGTGAGGGCGCTCAATCTGCCGCCGCCATCTGCGGCGCCGTCATTGGATGGCCCCGCGACAGCAGCAGCCACGCCAGCGCCGCCGACTGCAGGATGAAGAGGGCGCCGAACGCCCAGGTGTAGCCGTCCGGCGCGTAGCCGGTCGCCGTGCGCGGCCACAGGTCGACGACTTTGCCCATCGCCCACTGGCCGGCGAAGATCACCAGGAAGACCGTGAGATTGCTGGCGGCCGAAACGCGGCCGGCATAGTCGTGCGGGAAGGCCGCCACCATCAGCGGCATGTACTGGATCGGGCAGGCGCCCAGGAAACCGAACAGGACCCAGGCCAAAGTCGGATGGGTCGGAGGCGCGAAGGCGATCCAGCCGACCACCACGATGAACAGCAGCGACGTGATGCTGGAGAAGGCGAAATCGCTGATGCCGATGCGGCGGCACCAGCCGGTGAACACGCCGCTGGCGGCGAAGCCCACCGCTGTCGCGGTCATGGCGTAGAGCTGGATGTTGGCGCGGTCGGGCTCGGTGGCGATCGCGCCGACGTCGCGCAGCCAGGGGCCGATCCACAGGCTGACGCAGCCGATGAACGCGAGCTGCTGCACCGCGAGCAGCGGCTGGATCCGCCAGTAGTAGCCGTCGGTCAGCACGGCGCCCATGACGCGGAACTGTTCGCCGAGCGTGGCCGTGCGACCTGCCGCCGGGCGTTCCGGCACCACGATGAAGATGGCGACAGCACTGGCGAGACAGGCTGCACCCAGCCAGAAGAACAGTTCGCGCCAGCTCATCACCGACAGCGACCATTGCACCGGCAGCGTCGCCGCCATCGAACCGGCGCCGCCCGCCATCATGTAGAAGCCGATGACGATGCCCCACTGCCGTCGCGGGTACCACATCGTGAAGATCTTGATGGCCGCGGTGAGCCCGCTCGCAAAGCCGAGACCGATCAGAACGCGCGCCACGATCAGCTCGCCGAACGAGTCGCAGAGCCCGAACAGCGCCGAGCCGAGCGCGGCCACCGCGAGCAACGCCACCTGCATCTTGCGTGGGCCGTAGCGATCGAGGCCCACCCCCAGCACCGTCTGGATCAGTGCGAAAAACAGGAAGAACGCCGAGGTCAGAAGGCCGAGGTCGGCGGCGGTGATGCCGATGTCACGCTCGAGGTACGGGAAGATCACCGCGTTCACGCCGCGGAATATGTACGAAAGGAAGTACGCCAAGGCGAACGGCAGGAAGACCTGCAGCAGCAGCGTCACGAACGTCTTGGTGTTTCCCGGCATCTCGTCTTTTTTGGCGTCGAAGCGCGGCACACCATAAAAGGCTCAGTGGGCGAGGGCCATCACTTCCTTGGCAAGGCGGGCGGCCACGACCTCGTGGCCTTCCTCGGTCCAGTGCAGGTCGGTCTTGCGGTAGGTGCCGCGCACGCCGTCGAGATCGTCGGCAAGGTCGACGAAGTGGATGCCCGAAGGGCCGAGGGCCTTCACCATCGCGCGATGGATGGCCGCGCGTTGCCGCGTGTAGCTGTAGTAGCGCGGCCACGGCTTCCAGAACTCGGCGAAGGCGGGATCCATCGTGCCGACGGGGATGACGGCGACCAGCAGCTTCACGCCGCGCGCCTTCAGCAGGGCGTCGGTCGCGGCAAGCCATGTCATCGTTGCCTTGATTTCGTCGGGGGAGACGGTGGCGTCGGCCTCGGCCGGCGTGGTCGGCAGCGCGGCTGTGCTGGTCTCCATCGAGATCAGGCCGTCGAGGATCCAGCCCTGCAGGTATTCGCGGTCGAAGCGGCGCGGCTTGAACTCCTCCCAGAAGCGCTCGCCGCCGCGCGCCAGGATCTCGTGGATCGTGCTCTCGGGCAGCGTCGGGAAATAATATTGGTGCATCATCTTCACGAGAATCGGCAGGCCTTCGGCGCGCGGGCGGGCCAGCGCGTCGGTGATGACCTCGTGTTCGTTGGGCGCGTACTTGCCGCCCCTGGCCGCGCCCGACAGGCGCAGCGCATTGACCACCTGCCACGTCGCATGCGGCGCGACGGCGCCCAGGATCGACGGCCGCGGCAGCTCCGCCACGAAGGGAAGCGACGGATGATCGCCCGGGAAGGGCTGGGTGACGGTGTCGTTGCCCGAGTAGAACGCCAGCACGACGGCGTCGGGCGACAGTGCGAGGCCGAGCTCCTTGATGCGATAGTAGTATTCGATCGGGCTGGTGCCGGCGACGCCGAGGTTGATCGCCTCGATGTCGTCGCGGCCGGCGCCGACCAGCCATCCCTCGACGCGGGCGGGAAGGGCCGCGCGGGTGAAGCCGCCCTCGAGGAAGCTGTCGCCGACGAAGAGCGAGCGGAAGGCGACGTTGGCCGGCTTGGCGACCGAGCGCTCGCGATCGCGCATCAGCCAGCGGTTGGTGGCGAAGACGACGTCGGGCATGCCGCCGCTCCACTGGGCCACGGCGTCGACGCCGACAGGCGCGGGCCGCAGCAGGTAGCCGGGCCACGCCGGGGTCACCAGCCAGGCGATGCCCTCGATGCCGGCGAGAAGGGTGACGAGCAGCAGGGCGCCGTAGGCGAGCCAGAAGGCGGCCCGCCGTCTCATCGCGCGGGCGCCGTGCAGTTGAACTTGATCTCGCGCGGCGTGAAGGTCGGCAGCGGTTGCTCGGGGCCAGCCGGCCGCGGCCACGAGCCGTCGGCCAGGTGCTTCTCGATGACCGGCAGCAACTGCTGGAGGTTGATCCAGCCGCGCAGGCGCGTGCCGGCATAGCTCGTGTGGACGGCGTCGATGAACAGGTCGGGATCGGACGGCAGCTGGCCCGCCACGTCGACGAAGGGCATGCCGTGCACCTTGGCATATTTCGCGAACACGCGGTTCTCGAACTTCACCAGCCGGTCGATGTCGCGATAGCGGTAGGGCCAGTTGCCGACGTTGAGCTGCTCGATGATGTAGCGGTGGCGGATGGGATCGAGCACCAGCCCGTCGCGCACCATCCAGGCGAAGGAGCTGAGCGCGAAGTCGCTGCCGATCGTCGCCAGGTCGCCGCGGATGTGGTCGAGGTCGCGCTCGATGACGTTCAGGCTGACCGGCAGGTGGGGATAGGCGAGGTCGGGGTCCTGCTCGTCGAGCCCCTCGGGCCAGACGATCTTGTAGCCGGGCTTGGGCCATTCGCGCCCGTCGCCGTCGGAGGCGGCAAGGCCGATCGCGGCCTGGAGGCGGCCGGCCAGTGCCGAATAGCGCGCGGCCGAGCGCAGCCACTCGGGCGACACCGGCACGCCGCTGCCCGGTGGGCGCATCGGCTTGCCCGTGGGCACCTTGTCGACGATGGAGTCGAGATGGAACTGGTTGCCGCCCTCATAGTAGACGACGAGGTCGGGGCGCAGCGGCAGGACCTCGGTGTGGACGATGTGGGCGATGTCGGTCGAGTCGTTGCTCTCGCGCGCGGAATTCAACACCTCGAAGTGCACGTCGAGATGCTTGGCCGCCGCCCACATATTCAGCCAGTGGCCGACGAACTCGGGGTAGGAGAACGGCACGAAGTGGCCT
>Ga0070681_10002750_pt1 | contig 16221 bp, 9 predicted proteins | sample KBSC83BmetaG_FD_65650 | JGI IMG/M metagenome (GOLD analysis project Ga0070681, IMG submission 65650) | Corn rhizosphere microbial communities from Kellogg Biological Station, Michigan, USA - KBS C8-3B metaG | ecosystem: Host-associated > Plants > Roots > Rhizosphere | place: USA: Michigan...
GCCCTTTCCGGCCTCGTGCGTGCGCACGCTGCGCTCGGGGAAAAATCCAAAGCGCAAGATGCCATGGCGCGGCTGCTGTTTGTGGCTTCTGACGCCGAGGCCGAGCTGAAAATTGTCCAACAAGCCAGGGCCACCGGCATCACGGCGGCCCCCCACGACTCTTCTCCGGCTTCCCAAAGAAACTATGCCCTCACATCGCTCGAGCGTTTCGGGCCCATCCGGTGGGAGCCGTATGATGCGCCGAAGCTCGAGGTGCGCGACGCCGCCGGTAAGCGCGTCGCGCTCGAGGAGTATCGCGGCAAGAATGTGCTGTTGGTCTTTTATCTGGGGCAGGAATGCCCGCACTGCATGCGGCAACTACACGACATCGGTCAGAAAAAAGACGACTGGGAGAGGCTCAACACTGTGGTTCTGGCAGTCAGCAGCACCTCGCCGGCGAAGAACGCTGCCACCCTGAAGGAATTCGGCGATCTGCCGGTTCGGATCCTTTCAGACGATCTCTATGAAAACGCCCGCCGGTTCCATTCCTACGATGACTTTGAAGAAATCGAGTTGCATTCCACCATCCTGATCGATCAGAAAGGCCGCGTATTCTGGGCTCGCATGGGCGGCGATCCGTTTGGCGATATGGCTTTTCTTGTCAAGCAACTCGAGCGGATGAATGAGACGGCCCGATCTGAAGATACACCCTTGAAAGCCGCCGCGACCTTCTGAGTTCGAGTCACAATCAACGTCGGACAGTTGTTAACGCCCGGCGAGAACGCCTGCCCTGCTATGCAACCCGCGGTTTTTGAGGTCCCTGCAAAATACACATGACGGTGCGCTACAATTGCTCCTCGGGCATGCAAATGTCTCGCGTGGTGCTGGCGGGTTTGTGGTTTGCGATTCTCAACGCCGCACAGCCGGGTTCCGATAACCAGGTCCTTCAGCGCGCCGTTAATCTGCACCAGTCTGGCAACTACCCGGCCGCTATTGAGGCGTACACACAATTCCTCAAAGCGCATCCCGATGCAGCCCCCGTACGCTCTAATCTAGGAGCTGCGCTGGCGCACGAAGGCCGGTTCGATGAGGCTATCCGCGAATACCGCCTAGCGCTGGATTCGGACCGCGCAAACTCGAAGGTGCGGCTAAATCTAGCGCTTGCATATTTCAAGACTGCGCAGCTTGGCGAAGCAGCCGCTGAGCTGGCAGTCGTGCGGCAATCCGAACCCGAGAACCAGCAGGTCACGCTCCTGCTGGCTGCCTCTTATCTTCGACAGGGAGAAAACCGGAAAGTTATCTCGCTCCTCGATCCAATTTGGCGGCAGAACGATGGAAATCTCGCGATCGCTTATCTGCTTGGAGCTGCGCTCATCCGGGATGATCAGGTGGAGCGCGGCCAGGTCCTGATCGATCGCATCCTGAAGAACGGCGAATCGGCTGAAGCTCATCTGTTGATGGGCACAGCCAAGTTCATGGCCCACGAGTTTGCCGGCGCTCGCACAGATCTGGAACGCGCTGTGCAGCTCAAGCCCAATCTGCCGGAAGCTCAGTCATATCTCGGCCTCGTATTGCTGCGGACGGGCGACACGGCGGGTGCCGAGCGCGCTTTCCGGCGCGAGGTCGAGCTCGATCCTAACGACTTTAATGCCACCTTGCAGCTGGGAGGCCTGTTACGCCAGGATGGGAAATACGGTGAGGCACGCGCTTTGATCGAGCGAGCGCTCCGCATACGGCCGGGCGACTATGGGGTCCGATATCAGATAGGCAGCCTCGATCTCGCGGAGGGTCGTCTCAAAGAGGCTCAGGCCGGGCTCGAATCGCTGGTGAAAGACTCCCCCGGTTTCCTCCCGGCTCATGTTTCGCTTGCGACCATCTATTACCGTGAGAAACGCAAAGAGGATGGCGACCGCGAGCGCGAAATCGTGCGCAAATTGAATGCGGAGGTTCAAGCGAAGCAGCCCGGAGTCCAGGCTCCCGCGAATCCGCAAGCCGGAACGAAGAACTGATGAGCGCGTTCCTGCTCGTTCTTCTGGCGGTCGCACTTGGCCAATCCTCCACCGATCACCCGGCTTCAACTAGTGCCGCCGCTTTCGACCGCATCGCGCAGCAGGCGGAAGAAGCGCGGCAGGCGAATCAAGCGGATAACGCCGTCGCTCTTTACCGCCGTGCGCTCCGACTGAAACCCGGCTGGAAGGAAGGCTGGTGGTATCTGGGCACCCTTGGTTACGAACAAAACCATTATGCCGACTGCCGCGACGCTTTTCGCCGCGTTACCGTGCTCGAGCCAAAGGGCGCGCCTGCGTGGTCTATGCTCGGGCTTTGCGAATTCGAGACCAAACAGTATGACCTGGCTCTTGCGCATCTCAATCAAGGCCAGCAACTCGGCATGGGCGCAGCTCCTGAAATTGATGAAATCGCCAAGTATCACCTGGCTCTTCTTCTCGCGCGCGACGAGAACTATGAGAAGAGTCTGGAACTTTTTCTGGAGCTCGCCAGGCGCGGCAAAGGGGATCAGACAATGATTGCGGCGGCTGGTATTGCCGCTCTGCGCAAGCCGCTTCTCCCGCAGGAGCTTCCCCAAGAGGATCACGAGATCGCTTATCTCGCGGGCAAAGGCATTTGGGATTTGGGAGCGCGGCGGCCGGCGCAGGCGCAAAAAGATTTCGAACTGTTGCTATCCAAATATCCAGACGTACCGAACGTTCATTACCTTTTCGGCTCTTTTCTTCTCCAGGAACAACCCGATAAAGCTATTCCCGAGTTGGAAAGGGAGATTGCGATTTCTCCAGCGCACGTTCCAGCGCGCGTGCAAATCGCCTCTGAGTATCTTCGTCGCGGCGAGCCGGTCAACGCTCTACCCTACGCACGGGAAGCCGCCACGTTGGCGCCTGATTCGGTAGTCACCCATACCATCCTCGGACGGCTGCTGGTTGAAACCGAAGAGTTAGACGCGGGCGTACGGGAACTCGAGCTCGCCAGAAAGCTAGCGCCCGAAAGCACGCAGCCGCGCATCGCACTCGCGTCCGCTTACGCCAAGATGGGCCGCGCCGAAGACGCCGCCCGGGAGCGCCGCGAGTTTTTGCGCCTGAAGCAGTTGTACAAGAGGCCAGGAGAGCAGTGATTCGCTAATGGCGCGATTCATCCACTACTTCAATGGCGTAAACCGAAGCATAATTCTTGACGGGCACGAATGATAACAGTAGTTTGCCTTGCGCATTTGGCTTGAGATGGTGGAAGGTCTTCACGAGTGCCCGGTTGGCGCCCGTCTCTTTGTAAATGTCGAAGTCGCGCAGCAGTTCGGTGCTGTTCGAAAATACGTCGAAAACCCGGCTGCCAATGCCCCCGCCTCCAGGATTTTCGCGCCCCCAGTAGTTCTCCGCGAAATGGAGAGTGGCCGCATACTCCCCCTCATCCACCGGGATGGCGTAGCTGAAGTTCCCGTAACGCTCGCGTGCATACATATTCCGGTCGGGCGCGGCCTGTACGATAGCTGACTGCGGACTCGGCTGGCCACCACTCCAGTAATTGTCCGGCATCCAAGCATATCCATTTGAATCCGTGTACATTTTCTGTTGCACCCGGATACGGAGCGGATTCAGTTGATGAGGGTGGGCCGGCTCGAGAGAGATAGCGTTCACCATCGCCTGAGATCTTGCGCTCATGAAACGCAAACGGAGGAAACCGTCGGCCGCCGGCGTAATGTCCTTGAACACGCGCTCGTCCGCAATGCCGGATCCGCCGGCGTCGGAAACGATATCGAAATCGCTAAGAATGCGCTTGCCGTTCGCGGCCACGTGAAATATCCGGCTGTTCTCGCCGCCACCGGCGCTCGTCCCAGGCCCGAAAGTAGTTTCGGCAAAATACAAGTGCAGTTCATACACGCCAGGGCGCAACGGAATCTCATACGTAAAGTCACCTGTGCGGGCATAATCGAATAAAGACGGATCCGACGTCCGAGCCAGGAATCCATGCTGGGGCGCCGAAACGGCCCCGCCCACAACGAACCGGTCCGCGCCCCACGAGCGTCCAAGGGAGTCTACATGGGCCGTCTGGCGCCCGCAGCCAATGCGAACATCTCCCACAGTCGTGCCGAAGACAGAGGCGGCGCGAAGAGTCGCCGCACGGGCCTCGGGCAGACTTTCATGGGATGCGGCTATCGGATGCGTCCAGGAGAATACGATCAGCATCCCGGCCACCGAGACACCCGCCAGCGTCAGTACAGCCGCGCGCTGCCATGTTCGCGATTTTACTACCGCAACATCGCCCGGCGGCCCTGATTGGCTGTTGCCCGGATGGTTCTCATGGGGATGGGCCGGAAATTGCGATGGCCCTACGCCCTCTTCTTGTTCCGCCTGATCGGCGGGGGCAAAAACGGGCACGTAACGGCCCGTAGGAATCAGAATCCGGAGAGGATGATCCGCGCCCTCCGTGCGGTAATATTCGCGTAGCTTCTTGCGAAGGCGATGCACCTCGACGCGGGCGATGGCATCTTGGCTTGGATCGAAGCTCTCGGGGCGGCCGAGGACGTCAATCGCAATGTTGTATTCCTTGATTTGGTCGACTTCGCCCTGAAAAAATTTCGTGCACAAATATTCCAGAAGGAGCGCCAGCCGCGGCGATCGGGTGAACACCCCCGACGCAAGCACTGAATCAAGCTCAGATTTTGCCGATTCCGTCAGCCAAGTGCCTGTACTCACCGTACCCCGTTAAATGCCAGAAAGTATAACATACGCGTTTCCTTGGCCGCATGTAACGTTTGTACATTTCTGAAAACATGGCGGTTGACCATAGACCGCCAAGCTGATGGAAAGAGTTAACAGGCAGTAACTACCAAAATTCAACTAGTCCTTCTATACTCGCACAACGATTTTCTGATTCTAACGGGGGATCCATGTTCCGATTCTTACGAAACGCTTGTCGGATGGCTCTGCTGCCATTTCTGATGTTGACTTTCTTATGCTGGCTTTTGGGCTTGAACCTGAAAGCGCAAAACGTGACGGGTTCGCTTACCGGCACGGTCGCGGATTCTTCGGGGGCGGTGATTCCGAACGCCAACGTCGAACTGAAGAATGACAGCAGCGGCGACGTCCGCCGGACAGTCAGCAATACCGATGGCTACTTCACGATCGCCGCGATTCCGCCGGGGGCATACACGGTTTCGGTGGATGCCCCGGGATTTGTGAAGTGGCAGCGGACCGGGGTCCTCTTCAACGCAGGTGACAAACGCAACCTGTCGGATATCGCCCTCGCAATCGCCACCTCTAAGGAGACTGTAACGGTCGAAGCCTCGGCAGAACAGATCACGACGGTCGACTCCGGCGAGAAGTCCGAAGTCATCGGTTCGAGGCAGATACAGAACGTCGCCGTGGTCGGGCGTAATGCCGCGGAATTTATCAAGATTCTGCCTGGCTTTGCTATGACGGGGGGCGTCCAGAACGGCGCCTCGTTCAACGGGGAAACCCAAGGTACAGGAGCTGGCCCCGTCGGCAACTTCTCGGCAAATGGGCAGCGCACGGCTGCCCTCGACATCACATCGGATGGCGCGCATATCATCGATCCCGGTTGCAACTGCGGCCAGGCGGTAAATTTGAACGCCGATATGACGCAAGAGATGAAGGTGCTGACCTCTAACTTCGGGGCCGATAATCAGAAGGGCCCCGTAGTCATCTCGTCGGTGGGCAAAGCCGGCGGGCACGACTTCCACGGGGAGGCGTACCTGTACGCGCGGCACAACGCGTTAAATGCGAATGACTGGCAGAATAATGCCGCCGGCGCCGGCGTAGACGGAAAACCCCTCGCACCCAAACCCGCGACCAAGTATTTTTATCCGGGCGGCAATATTGGCGGCCCGGTGCTCATTCCTGGAACGAACTTCAACAAGAATCGCGACAAACTGTTTTTCTTTGTAGGATATGAATACTACAAGCAGGACATCGACAACGGATTCTATCGCGCGTTTGTTCCGACGCAGGACATGCGGAACGGCAATTTCTCGCCCGACTATCTGAAACAGTATTACGGAAGCGCCAGCGGCAAGGTAGGGTCCAATATCCAAAACGCGCCGAATTTGCCGGGCGGAATCGTGCCTGCGGGCAAGATCGATCCCGTCGGGCAAAAACTAATGAATCTCTATCCGCTTCCCAACGCGGACCCGACATTGAACAACGGTTTTAACTTTATTCTGAATGGGACCAAGCCGCAGAACTTCTACCAGCTCCGTCCGCGCGTGGACTATAGCATTAGCGACAATACCAAGCTATATGTCTCGTACAATCGCCAGCGTGACCACGCTGCATATACAGATACGTTGTGGTGGAGGCCGGATCCGACGGTGCCTTATCCAACGAGCCTCGATGCGCTAAATGAGTCCGATTCGATTTCCGCGAACCTGACCCATGTCTTCAGCCCGTCGCTCACCAACGAGTTCGTTTTTACGTGGACTTACCTAAATTTGCCCAATTCTTTCCACGATCCCAAGAAAGTCGATCCCGCAGTGCTGGGCATCGCCTACAAGAGCATCTTCAACGCCGATCCGAAAGTGATCCCGAGTGTTAGTGCCTGGGGAGGTGGGTTCGCCAACATCATCCAGCCCAGCGGTTACGAGGTTACCGGCTCGCTCTACGCCAAGAAAGTACTCCCCACAATCGCCGATAACGTCTCCAAGGTGTGGGGCACTCACACTATGAAGTTCGGTTTCTACTGGGAGCACACGTCTAATAACCAGCCCGCGAGTAATTACTCCAATGGCGTACTTGAATATGCTAACTGGGGCGGCAATAGCACCGGTAACGCTTATGCCGACATGTTGATGGGCCGGATTGCGCAGTATCAGGAGTCGAACGGCGATCCGATCTACCGCATGAGGTACGTACCGGTGGAATTTTACGCCCAGGATTCCTGGAAGGTTTCACGCCGGCTCACATTCGACTACGGTATCCGCTTCTCGCATATGGGACCTTGGGTCGACCAGGATGGCTATGGCTTAGCCGTCTTCGACCCCAGCAAGTATAATCCGGATCCCAATGTCATCAACACGCTGCCGGGCATCGAGTGGCACAAACAAAACCCGTCCATCCCGCTTTCCGGCACCCCGGGGCCGATTTTCTACTATAATCCGCGGTTCGGCGCGGCCTGGGATCTCTTTGGGACAGGAAAGACAGTGCTCCGCGGCGGTTGGGGCCAATACCGATTCCATGACGAGCAGAACGTCCAGGCAGGCACCATCGGCATCGCTCGAAAGAGCTTTACTTATAGCTCGCCCACGGCAGTCACGCTGAGCGACGTCGCGAACCTGCAGGCTTCATTCGTAGCGCCCGGTAGTATTCAGGTGGTCGACCCCAGAGACAGCGAGCAGCCTCAAACCCGCAGTTACAGCTTTACCATCTCGCAACGTACGCCCGGAAACTCGTTGTTCGAGGTTTCCTATGTTGGCAACAAAAGCCAGTATTTGAGTAACTGGAATAACAATTTCAACCAGATCAATGATATTCCGTTCGGCACGCTGTTCGATGGGAAGGCATTCACAGCAGACAACAACTACTCGCCGAACGCCAATCCGTATCGTCCGTATCCCACGTACGGGACTATCAAGGAAGTCACCCACCGCATGTACTCGAATTACAACTCGCTGCAGGCGAGTTGGAATAAACAAAGCGGCCGTATCAACTACATGATCAACTACACCTTTAGCAAGGCGCTCGGCATTCGCGGCGAAGGTGGCTCGCCGACCGGAGACCCGCTGAATCTCAAAAACAGCTACGGCACGCTGCCGAATGACCGCACGCACCTCTTCAATGCGGCGTATGTCATAGAGATGCCCAACCCCATCCATGCCAATCCGCTTTTGAAGAGAGTGGTCAACGGGTGGCAGATTTCCGGTATCAGTCAGTTCCAGAGCGGCCCGAACCTGCAAGCGACAGGCAACAGTTCCTCAAATTTCAATATCGGCGGTGGGGTTCTGCCTGCCGGCACAGTGCTTCCTGACGGCACCGTACTTACGAAAGAGGTCGGCATGAGCGCGGCGCTTATCACCGGTACGCCGGACATCAGCATTCAACCGATCCTCACTTGCGACCCGCGAAAGGGGCTTGGGCCGCACCAGTTCATCAATGGCTCGTGTTTTGGATTGCCGTCACCGGGACACAACGGGTCTTTCATCTTCCCGTACATCAAAGGTCCGGCTTATATCACGCACGATATTTCGATGTTCAAGAATTTCAATTTCAACGAATCGAAGAAGCTGCAGTTGCGCTTCTCGGCGTACAACTTCCTGAATCATCCGATTACGTCGTTCGTGAACGGCGATCCGAACTTGAATTTGACATTTAACAGCTCCGGGCAGCAGACGAATGACCGTTTTGGATTCGCCGACTACAAAGTCGGCCACCGCATCATACAGCTGGCGGTGAAGTTTTATTTCTAGCGGGGATCACGAATCGTCAAGGAGTGGTTAGTAGAAATTCCGGACCCTACTGACCGCTCCGGACGAGTTCGACGTATCCGCGCCGCTCTAGAAATTTGAAGTAACCGACAAAGTCAAATTTGTCCGGCCCCAATTCATCGCGCGTCAAGCGAATCACTTCGGCGAGGCTGCGGCGGCCGTCGCACCAATACAAAGCCGCGATCACCCTTTCGTCCCATGCGCCAGATGGGAAACCTTCGCGTGCATCGGGGGAAATCTCATCCAGCGGAATCGTGCCAAAACGCTTGCGCTTTACGACCATGTGCGCCGCATCCGCAATCTGGGGATTGGCCTCAACAAACGGCTGGATGGGATGCGCGGCACCGATTTGCGCCGCCGACCGATTCACCGCTTCGCGCAGTCTGCCGGACTGATCGCTGCCATAGTTCTCCAGTCGCTTGAGCAGCGGCGCAATCTCCGCGCTAACCGTCTGACGGCGCGATTCCGAAACCAGGCGCAGCACCGATGTCACGGCCTGGCTTTCGCGATCGACCTCGTAAGAGATCTTATCGAGTCCACGGGCGAGAGTCCGGCCGAGGTCATTGGCCTCCTTTGCGTGAAACGCCTGATCCAGAAACGGTGCCGCAGCCTGCAGAATCTGCCCATAACCGCGCGTCGCAGCCAGTTCGGCGAGCCATGCAGCCTCGCGCTCCCCTGCATTTGCAAGGTAATACAAGTACGTGCCATTCACGATAACCAAATCCCGCAGCGAACGCGCATCGACCCGATCCGGCGTGTCCTCACTATTGTGATGCGTCACCACTCCCGTACCGCTGTAAGGCCAAACCGTCGGAACGCCCACTGTGGGCTCCGCCAGGTACGTGTCGGTACCCGTCATATATTCGTGGGACTGCCACGGCCGCTTCACAGTCGGAAAATACAATGCGGCCAGGTGAAGAATGAATGCGTCGGTATAAGATTTCGCTACCTGCGGATTCATATAAAACGTGTACTCTGTTTCAGACAAATCGTACGGAGACGCCGGAGTGTCGACGCACATGGCCGCCACGGTGTGGCGCATCCGGTCGTTGTGGGTCGAAACATAGTGCATTGAGCCGTACATCTCGCCCATCAGGAGCAAACGAATTCCACGCTTCGGACGGGCGAGCTTCCCCGACTCAATCAGCCGGTTGAGTGTAGCGAGTGATTCGAGCATCGCGGCGACACCGGTGGCATTGTCCTGCGCGCCTTGTTCGGAAGTGTGGCCGAGCGTCAGCACTTCTTCCTCCGAGCCTGCTCCTGGAATGACGCCCGTGACATACGGATAGACACCCGCATAATAACGGCTGTCCACGATGGCGCGGGCTCTTACTGAATGCCCTTCCGCCAGTAGCTTGCGAACGAACTCCGCCTGATGCGGCGTTATCGAGAAGCAGATCAATGGCGTACTGGTCTTTGTGAAGGCCCAGCCATTATCGCCCCAGGCGTTGATCCACTGGCGTCCGTCTTTCAGCTCGGGATTTTCCGTAAACGTGTTGATGGCGCCGAGCACACCCGCCTTCACAAGTTCCGATTTGATGTTGGCGGGATTTTGTTTGGTGAGCACCAGCTTGCCGCGCATGTCGCCGCTTTGATTCCACTCGACGATTTCCGCAGTGACTCCTCCTGGCGGCGTGGGACCGCTCCACATACCTAGCGATGACGGAACTTTTTGGCGATCCGCCAGCACGCGAAATGTTTCCGGCACATTCGAATCGAGCAGCTCCAGCCGCGCGTCTTTAACATCCCAGGCCATGGGTTCCGTCCAGAAACCGGCTTGGGTGACTCCATCAGCGGGCGCACTCAGGAGCTCGACCTTTTGCAGGCCGGCCGCGATCATTTGCGCCTTCAGGTAATCTGCCGTCTCCTGAAATTTCGGAAATGTATACCAGCGATCGGTCGAGTACACAGCTCGCATGTACCCCATCGCTTCATCGGGCTTCACGCCGGTCCGGACTTGGCCTAGTACGTCTTCGACATGCACCTGCGCACCGAGCGCAGCCGGAAACAGAAAGAGAAGGACAACGCGGAGCCGCATCATTTCACATTCTCGTGCGCATCCAGCCGCTTCTCGCTCGCTGCTTCTACCAGCGCCGTAATATCACCAAGGCTGTTGTATACGGGCGCGAGCACCGACACCCATCCGGGCTTTTCAGTGACAGTGATGCGATGCCCGGTTTCGAGCACTTGTTTCATTTGCGGAATCATATCTTGGAATAGTGCTCCCCAGGGCCAGAACTGGCTCAGCTCGTTTACGTTGCGTATCACCACGCGAACCTTGTCCGGATGGCCGGCAATTGGCATCCAGAGATTCACATCGCAGGGAAACGGGGCCAGGCGGGAGAGCCGTATCAGCACCTTTTTAACGCTGATGAAAGCCTCGTCGTTCACCTCGTAGTTGTCGCCCGCCGCCCATGGATCGCGAGGATCTTGTTTGAACATGTATTGCAATGCGCGTGGCGTGACGATGCGCCGGCAGGTATCGCCATCGACCATCGCCGTAGCGACGCGCGCGACTTCATCTAGCTCACGAGCCATATCCCGCTCCGCCGCAACGAGAGGAACGAGAAAAAACAAGGGTAGTACGAGCGTCTTCATTTCTCCTCCGCGGCCAACCGCGTCACATACTGCCGGACTCGCGCCCAGGCTGCCGGATCGATGTGCTCCAGGTGACTCATCGCAGGTTTCATCGCCTCCTCGAGCCCCGAGCCGTTCCACTCGTACGTCGGCTGATCGGCAAACGCCGGACGCGGATTCCACCAATCGCTTAGCCCCGTGTGGTTGTACTGAAGCGCGGCTTGGCTTTTTAACTCATCGAGGGGCTTACGTTTTGCCAAGCTCGCTAGCATCGCGAGATCCTGCATCGTGTTGCGCTGAATTTTCAACCGGACGCTAGGGATTGGTCCTTCGATTCCAAATCGCTCGCCTGGATAAACCAGCGCCGTGCTGCCGCCGTCGAAGTGAAACCACGGATCACTGCCCGCGCTCACGACCAGCCAGTGTACGAAACCGCCGACGCCCCACATCCAGCCCTCGAGCGGGAATTGCGTAATGCTCGACGCCGGCAGCGTCACGGTGGGCGGACCTGAATAGTACCAGATCACGTCCCCTCGCTCGTGCAGCATGGCAGGCGCACGTGGCAGCCAGCTCAGAATATCGCGCGACGCAGTCCACATATTCACCACACCCGCGAGATCCTTGAACTGCTGCTCCATATCCCAGCTCACATCCGCGCGGAAAACGAACTTCACAGGCGTCTGTGGCGGCAGCGCCTTTTTCAATAACCGGCCGTACTCGAGAAAGTAGCGATTGTCGGCCGGAAAGCGTACTTCATCGCCGTCCCATGGAAATCCCATGTAGCGCTTCTTGTGATTGAAAAACAGTTCGAAACGCGTTTCTGTCCAGCCTCTCTCTCGGAAGTGGCGCTCCATTTCCGAAAGCACGTTTACGAATTCCACTTCGTAGCCCGGCTCGCCCCAGTTCAGAAACGATGCCGGCCACTCAGGATTTACGGGCAAGTAAACAAATGGAATCGGCCGTGCGCCGCGGCGTGTCGAGGCAAATGCGGAACCGTCAAAAAGCGGCCCGTAGTGCCGGTCGTAAAGGCTCCAATTCGCGACGCGCCGTCCGCGGCCGGAGCCTTCGAGCGCCGGAACAAATTCAGGACCCACTTTCCCTGCGTGTCCGTAACCGAGCTGATGCAGAATGCCCCGATGCTCATAGAAGATCCGGTGATAGGCGTGGATCAGCCGGAAAAATTCATCGCTCTGGAAAAACGCATCTCCCAGCCGGCCGCTGATCGCCGGATAATCGTCGGCCAGCCACGACGTCCCGTACGAATTGTGATCCATGAGTAGCACGTCATCGTTCGGAACTACTGCGGGTAGTACTTTCAGCTGGATGGGGAGCTCGCTCGAGGCTCCCTCGCTTTTGAGAACGGCGCGAGCGCGGTACACCGCCGGCGCGGCATCCGGAGGAATCCAGAAATCCACCCAGAATGCCTGCGCGGTTTGATTCGGAATGCGGTTGTCCGGCTCCGGGATGCGGGATTCATACGGCTGCGCGACGGGAATCAGGGCGTCCGGATAGTACTTTTTGTCGGAATCGGTGAAGTGGAACCATTCGCGAAAAAGGTCCGCCTCCAGTTTGCCCGACTCGCCGGCGAACCGGATCGCGAGAGAGTACGGTCCGGGCCGCGCCATTTTGACGATCAGATGAAAGGAGACGTAACTGCCTCGCGCGTTTTCAAACGATAGCTCGCGTCGAAGCGTGAGAGCTGCGCCACCGTCGGCGGCAACAATCGAGCCAAATGGATCGGGGCGCCGGTACTCATCGATGGCGGCCAGCTCGACGCGCCTTTGCGCCACGGCCGGAATACCCACGGCAGCCCCAAACACGATGGCGAGCGCGCGGCCTTTAGTTGACAGTGGCATGAGTACGGCGTAACTTACTTGTGATCGGCAAGCAAGTCAACTTCGAAGCATACACGCTTTTGAAAAGGAAAAACAGTCTCGCGGATGTCTGACCCGGGCCTCACACCCACTGAGTCCGGCGCTCCCGCACGCTTCAAGCGCGTCTTGTCGCGCGGTGACCTGATCCTCTATGGTCTCGTAATGCTGACGCCGACGGCGCCTTACCCGGTGTACGGTATCGTGCAGCAGGTCTCGGACGGGCATGCGGCGCTGGCCTATGTGGCAGCGCTTGTGGCCATGCTCTTCACCGCCGCGAGTTACGGCAAAATGTCCGGTGCGTTTCCTTCGGCCGGATCGACCTACACTTACGCACAGCGAGCACTCAATGAGCATGTGGGTTTCCTCGCTGGTTGGGCGATGATGCTTGACTATTTTCTGATCCCGCTGCTTAGCGTCATTTACGCCGCGTTGACCGCCGCACGCCTGCTTCCGCAGGTTCCGTACATCGTCTGGGCCGTTTTCTTTACGGTGGCGATTACGTTGATCAATGTCCGCGGCATCCGTGTGACCACGCGGGCGAGCACATTCATGATGGTCATCATGACTGCCTGCGCCGTACTTTTTGTGTGGCTCGCAGCGCGGTGGGTAGCGCATGTAGCGGGCTGGGAAGGTCTGATTTCCGCCGCAGGTTTCTACCGTCCGGAAACTTTTGCCGTGAGGCCGCTGATGCTGGGCGCCGCCATTGCGACGCTCTCCTACATTGGCTTCGATGCGATTTCGACGCTGGCCGAAGACACGCTGCGCCCGGAGCGCGACATCGCGTTCGCCACCGTAACCGTGTGCGTGCTGCAGGCGGTCTTCTGCGTGGCGACGGTATATCTGGCGGCGCTGGTCTGGCCGGATTACCACACCTTTCCCGATAAAGACACGGCCATTCTGGATATCGGCCGGCGCATTGGAGGCACGTGGATGTTCGGCTTTTTGACATTCGTGCTGCTGGTTGCCGGACTTGCCAGCGCACTCACCGGGCAGGCTGGCGCTTCGCGGCTGCTCTTCGGTATGGGACGCGATGGCGTCATCTCCCATCGCATATTCGGCTACATCGATCCGCGCTACTCTACGCCTACGCGCAGCATTTACCTGATGGGCGCAATTTCCCTGATCGGCGCACTCCAGGCAGGCTTTCAGGCCGTGGCCGAACTGCTGAATTTCGGCGCCTTCGTTGGGTTCATTCTGGTAAATCTCAGCGTCATCCGGCACTATTACATGCGCCTCGGGCAGCGCCGCGGCATGCAAATGTTTACGAACCTGGTCTTTCCACTAGCGGGCGCCCTCACGTGCGGATACGTGTGGATCAGTCTGACGGCAAAAACTAAACTGGTGGGTTTCTCGTGGATGTTAGCTGGGGTGATTTACCTGGCTATCCTTACGCGCGGATTTCGCGTGGCACCCAAAAAGTTGGAGTTATGACACAAGGCAATATTACGCTTGAACAGCAACTCAGCAGCTACGTAGATGAACATCGCGGCCGGCTGGTCGAGATCATCCGCGACCTGGTCCGCATTCCTTCGGAGAACACTCCGCCGGTGGGTGCGGAACTGGACTGCCAGGACTACGTGGCGAACTTTCTGCGGCGCTGTGGTTGCGACCCGAGCGTCTACCATCTGGACCAGGTCCCCGGGCTCGAGCAGCATCCACTCTATTGGAAGGGCCGCAATTATGAAAACCGCCCCAACGTGGGTGCTCGCCGCAAAGGGACGGGCAGCGGCCGGTCCGTGCTGCTCTCCGGCCACATCGATACTGTTCCACGTGGAACGCAGCCCTGGACGCGCGATGCCTTTGGCGGGCAAGTCGACGGTGATCGCCTCTACGGCCGCGGATCGAACGATATGAAGGGCGGCGTGGGCACAAACCTTTTCATCGTGGAAGCCATCGAACGGCTGGGGATCAAGCTTCGCGGCGATCTGGTATTCGAAACGGTGGTGGACGAAGAATTCGGCGGGGTCAATGGAACTCTGGCCGGGCGCCTCAGTGGATTCAATGCGGATGCCGCGATCATATCCGAACCATCATTTCTGCGGATCTGCCCGGCACAGCGCGGGGGACGCACGGTCCACATCACGTTGCGAGCTACGGGCGGCGTGCTCACCGACGGAAAATTCCCCGCGGGAGTGGTCGACCAACTGACTCATCTTCTCGCGCGCGTAAAGGAATTCGGCGATGAGCGCCGCCGTAAAGCGCGCGTGCATGAGATGTATGCCCACCATACGGATCCCGTGCCGGTCTCCATTACCAAAGTGATCACGAGTCCCTGGGGGACCGGTGAGCCAATCACGATCCCGGAAGTCTGTAAAGTCGAGATGTACTGGCAGGCCATGCCGGGCGAAGCGCAAGAAGACATTGAGCGCGAATTCTTTTCATGGTTCAACGCGATGACAGCCGCGGCGCCCCAACTGTTCGCGGTGCAGCCCGAAGTGGAATTCCCCATCCGCTGGCTGCCGGGATCGTCGATTCTGAAATCCGAGCCGCTCGTCAGAGAGCTGGCCGAATGCGCTGCGCGCGTATTGGGTGCCGAGCCGCCAGTGGTGGGCATCGAGGGCCCATGCGACATGTACGTGTTTCATCAGGCCTTCGGAATTCCCGCCGTGCTATGGGGGGCCAAGGGCGGCAACACGCACGGCGCTGATGAATACCTGGAAATTGAATCTGCCGTGGCCGCCGCGAAGACGCTGCTTGCGTTTGTTTGCCGCTGGTGCGGCGTTGCCTAAACTGCCGGGGAATGGCCGGGCACATGCCCGGCCACTACACCTTGGCCCCCGCAGCGGCCACCCGTACCGGTCGCGAACCTGATATCACGCTATCCCGCTCGCCCGTCGCGAACAAACGCATGTAAGGCAACGTCGCCGCCCCGATCATAGCCGCATTCCCGTGCAGCGCTGACGGACGCACCATGAGATCTCGAAAATTCAGCAGCTCGCTCCCCCTGGGAAACTGTTCGGCAATCCACGGGCCCACCAGCGGCCACGCTTCATTCATGGTTCCATCGATGATCACCGCGTCTGCATCGAGACCCCAAACAACATTAGCGATCCCCACCCCCAGGTAGCGGCAGGTTTCTTGCAGTGCGTCCTTCGCCGCGATGTCGCCGCTCATGGCAAGCTCACAAATCTGCTGCACGCGCGCAGTTGTCTCGCCCTTCCCTACCAACCCCCCGGAGCCCGTGAGCACGTTGTACCGCTCGCATACGGCAGGATTGGCAACGAGCCTCTCCAGGCAGCCAGGCCGATCGGAGCGTTCCGGCCCCGCGGTAGCCGCGATCACCATCTGCCCGAATTCGCCGGCAGCCATCCGCGGACCGTGGTACACCTTGCCATCCAGCACGATGCC
>Ga0070681_10002753_pt1 | contig 16213 bp, 10 predicted proteins | sample KBSC83BmetaG_FD_65650 | JGI IMG/M metagenome (GOLD analysis project Ga0070681, IMG submission 65650) | Corn rhizosphere microbial communities from Kellogg Biological Station, Michigan, USA - KBS C8-3B metaG | ecosystem: Host-associated > Plants > Roots > Rhizosphere | place: USA: Michigan...
GCGCGAAGATATCGTCGCTTCGATGTTCGACCCATCGGCTTCCCTCCCATTCATCGAACATGGCGCACTTGACGATCTCAACCACGCTCAGATCGAGCAACTCCAGCCGGGGGCGGATGAGCTTCCATTGGTAAGCCGGCTGCGCGACGGTACCGAAGTCGTGATCGCAAAGGAACGTCTCATTCCCCATTTACAACGTGCGATTGATCGTACTGCGAGGGACGGAGCCACCTTCGCCGTCATCCTCTGCACCGGAGAATTCGCGAAAATCGCGCCATCGATTCCAGCAATTTATCCCGATCGCGTGCTGGCGCACACGGTCGAAGCCGTGCTGCCGGTCGGAACGATCGGTGTCATGCTTCCGCATGAGGGCCAGATGCGCATGATGAAGCACAAATGGTCGACCGCCACCCGGCAATTCATCGGAACCGCGGTTTCTCCTTATAGCGGACGCGACGAACTCGCCGGACACGCCGCAAATTTGCGTGACGCGGGCGCTGCCATGATCGTGCTCGACTGCATGGGTTTCGATGGAGCCATGAAGCGACTGGTCGCCGAGGAATCGGGCTTGCCGACGATCCTGGCGAATCGGCTCGTTGGGCGTGTCGTGGAAGAATTGGTCGGCGTCTAGCGTTCCCGCGAGCCGGCGGCAACTCGTTCGCGTTGCACCTGGGTGTCATAGCGACCGCGCAGGTCGTTTATTCGCACACGCAGGATGTCACGCATCATTAGCAGGCTATCGAGCCCTGGTCGAACCTTGCTCCCTTCGACGTGGTGCCAGGTAACCGGGAGTTGGTCGAGACGATAGCCGAGTTTGCGCGCCAAAAAGAGCAGCTCGACGTCGAAGCCGGTGACGAGCGGACCATTCACCTCACCCTCGCCCCGGTAAAGGCGCGCGCGTCGGAAGAGATCCTGGGCGACCTCGGATCGGAACCCTTTGAAGCCGCACTGGGTATCGCGCACGCCGCGCACGAGCAGTCCCTGCACCAGATAGTTGAAGAGCCGGCCCATGAAGTGTCGATAGAACGGTTCGTTCACACGCCGTGCCCCTTTGCCTTCACGGGTGCCGATAACCAGATCGGAATCGGCCAAAAGAAGACGGCGGGCCTGCTCGACGTATTCAATCGGCGTCGACAGATCGGCGTCGGTGAAGATAATGACCTGGCCGCGCGCCGCCTCGACGCCGGCGCGCACAGCGGCCGCCTTGCCCCGATGGGGCAGGCGCAGATGGCGCACGCTCGGATGAGTAGCCACCTCGGCCGCGATCTCAGCCGTGCCATCGCTACTGCCGTCGTCCGCGATGAGCAGTTCCCAACGGTAGTCGCGTTGCGCGAGATAAGCGAGCGCGGTTTCCAACGTCCCCGGCAAGCGTTGCGCCTCGTTGTAGCAGGGGATTAGGAGCGAAACTTCGGTCGCCTGGTCTGGCCGGGTCATCTCCTCGGTTGTGTGCCCAGCGAAAACCAAGAAACTTGTCCTCCGGCGCCAGCGCGAACCGTCCTTGCGCGAAAAGCAGTGCAGCCCGATTGTACCAGTTTGCCCAATTCCGTCAGGGTAAACATCGCGATCGCGCAGGATGAGGGGAGGGTATATCTCGCTAAATCGTGACAATTAGACAATAAACGCTGGAATCGAAGCGGTCGAGGGAAGTAGACTTCGGTGTACGGACGGTATTGATTTCACGTTCTCGGGAGAGATGCATCTTCTTCCCAGGAGGCGTACTATAGGTTTTTGCGATCGTATGTTCGCATTCGGTGGGGCGAGGCTCGGGGCAGTATGGCAAGCGACAAGATCGTAATTCGTGGCGCCCGCATCGCCCTGGGAATCGGGCTCATCGCGGATGGGATCGCCGGGGTCGTCGGCGTCATCCTCGGACTGGTCAGCGGCTTCTATAGCGGGAAAATCGACTCGCTCATCATGCGGTTGATGGATATCATGCTGGCGTTCCCCTACCTGCTGCTCGCCTTGATCGTCGTTGCCGTTCTGGGCCCGAGCCTGCGGAACGCGATGATCGCGATCGGTGTCGTCTACATCCCGCAGTTCGCGCGGCTGGTTCGCGGAACGGTGCTGAGCGTACGCGAGCAGGACTACGTTGACGCGGCCAGGGTCATGGGCGCCAGCGCGCCCCGCCTGATGCTGCGTCACGTGCTCCCGAACGCCGTGGTGCCGATCATCGTCATGGCAACGCTGACGGTCGGCTACGCGATCCTCGAAGCGTCGGGACTCTCGTTTCTCGGTCTTGGCGCGCAGCCGCCGACCGCCGAATGGGGAGCGATGCTGTCGGGCGGGCGCAACTACATACTGAGCGATATTTGGCTCGCGACGATACCGGGCCTTGCGATTCTGGTGACGGTCCTCGGGTTCAACCTGCTTGGCGATGGCTTGCGAGACGCGCTGGATCCGCGCTTGCGCGGCCGCTAGCATGCGCAGACGCGCCATGCTTTCGCCGCGGGACGCGCGGCGAACACTCCGAAATCGTCGCCGCAAGACACGGCGCGCTGGGAGGTCGCCTGGCCCACCGGTGTCGTCGCGTGTGGGAACCTGACGGGTCCAGTTTCCCGATCATGGGACACCCCGACACCGTCGCAGCGCTGGCAACCGACCGCACCTGGCACGCGCCCTCCCGCGCTCCCGGCTCGCACGTGTCGAGACGGCCCGGCAGCGCAGACCCGAACCCAATGGGTCGATTCCGGACCCGAAAGGTATACACAACCGTCGCGATGACGTACTCTAGCCAGCGATCGTTTTGGGAGGGGATACGCCAGCTATGCTCGAGAGGTTCACGCGAGAGATGTTCCAGACAAGGGTGGGCGAACGTCTCCGCCTGCGGCTGCCCTCCGGCACGACACTCGACCTGGAGCTGAGCGGGGTGCGACCGCTCGTCGATCACGCCGGTGACCGGCTGGCTGAGGGGCACCGAGAGCCGTTCGCCTTGACGTTCACGGGCCCGGAGGGGATCGGCCTGCCCCAGGCAACGTACCACTTCACACATGACGATCTCGGCGAGTTCGAGATGTTCATCGTGCCGATCGAACGCGTGGGGAATCGCCTGACCTTCGAGGCAATCTTCACCTGAGTAGGCGACCACCGTGACATTGCCACCAACCGAATACCACCCTCATGCAGTCATCCTGAGCGGAGCGCAGCGAAGTCGAAGGATCTCTCCGTTCGTCGTGCGGGGAGATCCTTCACTGCGGTTCAGGATGACACCGTTCCGGTGGCCGCCGAGAGGGGTGGCAGCATCCGTGTGGTGATCTACTGAGACCATTCCGGGTTGCCGACCAGTGAGCTCCGATTCTCAGCTACCCGCCTGGTGATCGAGCGACCACTCCAGGAGCAGGTAGACACCCTTGTCCTCTTTGGCGCGGAAACCGAGGCGCTGATAGAGCCGAAGCGCGGGGTTGAACGTCTCGACGTGGATGGTGACCGGTTTCCCACTTTCGCGTCCCTCGGCCAGAACCTCGCCGATCAACTGCGTGCCAATGCCTCGATTGCGAAACTGCGGCACGAGCGCGATGTCGACGATGCGGATCTCATTCGCCCACCGCGCCACGTAGAGCCGCCCCGCCGGCACACCGTCCGCCTCGATAATTGAGAACTCCGACCCGGCGTAGTAGGTCCGGTAGTGCGCCGTCTGGGCGTCGAACTGCATGCGCAGGAAGGCCGCTTTCTGCTCAGGCGACCAGCCCGTGACAGCAAGTTCCTCTGCCCGTGTGCTGGCATACAGCTCGTAGAGAAACGGCTGGTCGGCCTCCTCGACCGGTCGCCGGTGGATAGTCACGTGTTGAGTCAACCGATACACCTATCGTTACGCTTCGCGCTCATCGTCGAGCTTGTTGGCGATTCGACCTCGTCGGCGCAATGGCGGCAGCGAATGAGCCGGTCGCCTGTGCCCAGCGCCGCCACGACGAATCCGCAGTCAGGCACCAGCGTCCGTGTCGACGGCACTCGAAGCTGATCCTGCTCAACGTGGCGACGACCGCCGCCGTGTGGACCGGGCCGAACGATGAAGCCAGTGAACGATGCCGCGCGGTGCCGACACGGTTGCCACGTGCCCCTTGCCCGCGAGTCCTCCGCCACGTTAACGTCGCTACTTGTTCGAGCGGTCGCCTCAGCCGGCGTGACTGACGTCGAACACGAAATACGTGAGCTCGCTCGACGCGCCGTACGCGGACCTCCCCCCACCCGAGCTCGGCACCAGCATCGTCCCGTTATCGCCGGGACGCGCCTGAAAGCTGCTCCAATTTACGCCCGCCCTCGACGATTCCGACACACCGATGAAATAGACGCCGTCACGAAGCTTTGACGCGAACAATCCCGAACGAGTCAACAGCGTGACCGGAACCTGCTGCGCCGCCGATCCCACCATCTGAAGGCCGATCACGAGGTTCAGACCGCTCGTCGACGCGATCGGGACGACCGGAGACAACGACGAACTCGCCTTCTGAAAGCCGGAATTGTCGAGAATCCAGGCCAGGAAGGTCACGTCGTTGTATGGACGATACGCGACATCGACGCTGAATCGCGTCAGACCGTCAAACGACGTGTCGCCGCTGGCCGACCGGAGGCCCTCAAACCTGACCCGGGCCCCGGTCCGCACGAATGAACTGTCACCGAGGCTGAGCGAGCTCGCGTCGACGACCCTCGATGACGCCGCCCGATCCCAATACCCAACGCTAAGCGGTGAGCTGAGCCAAAGCCCGGCGGCCGCTGCCTTCAAATCAACCTCGGGGATGCCACTCGATCCTGCCAATAACCCGAGGGACGCAACGGCCCCTGCGGCTCCCCGCTTCAAGAATTCACGCCGTCTCATGCGCGGTCTCTCCTCCCTTACAGACCACACCCAGCGCGTTGCTCTTTCCTGTTCGAGTTCGCTACTCGCGCTCACCGCCCGTGCGAGCGTGGTATCTACGAACGCGGCGGGAAGACTCCCTGCAACGCGATGCAGAAGTTGAGGGTCAGATACGGTTGTAGATTGTTGTGCGGCTGGTCTCCGCCAGCAGGCGAAATCGCCTGACCCGCCATCGCAACCAGATTCTGCGTCGAGCTCGACTGATAGGCAAATCCTCCACCAGAACGAGACAAGGCATTATTCGTCGGATCGTGCGTGTTGCCAATCAGGCTGTTCGCCACCAGGTTATGGCTGTGCGCCGGGATCTCGCTCTCGAGCAGCGTAATTGTGTCGCTCCCTCCGCTTTCGCCTAGGTCGTAGAGTGATAGACCGGGTCCCTGCCCTGGATGCATCGGCGCGGCCCCCTGCAGGTTGGGCAGCGCGAAGTTGCTCTTTCCATCCCCGCCATACGTCGTTCCAAGTAAGGAGAAGAGCGCGGTGTTCTGCGACAGCGGCAGGATCTGGCCATCACAGAACGCCCAGCCCTTCGGCGCGAAGTTGAAGGCGAAGATCCGAATTTCGGCCACGAATGGGTCCACTGAGAACCTCCAATCTGGTACTACGTTTGAGACGGAAAGGGCCCAAAGAGCGAGATGATGAAGCTGACACAGAGGAACGGTTGCCGGTTGTCATGGGGCTGGCTCCCGCCGGTCGATCCAATCGACGTGGGCGCAAGGTTCGCGTTCGGAACCGCGACCCGATAGGCATCGATCGTTGTCGGCTGACTGAGCATCTGATTGGTGGGCTGTGCCGAGAGTGCATTCTGCGTCGAAGCCAGAAGCGCGTGCCCGTGCGCGGGAATCTGGCTCACGGTCAGCGTGACGGTCTCGACTCCGCCGATCTCAGCCAGGGTGAATCCATTGCCAAAATGGATGGGGAGACGGCCACTGAGGTCCGGCAGCGCGAACGTTGATTGGCCATCGCCGCCGTAGGTGGTGCCGATCAGGTTGAAGAGCGTCTCGTTCTCAGAGATCGCCAGGAGCTGTCCTTCGCAGAACATCCAGCCGGCCGGTGCAAAATTCCCGGCGAACATCCGGATCTCGCCCAGATAGGGTTGCGCCATAGGATCCTCCTCTAGGTCTGAGACGGGAATATGCCCTGCAGGGCGATACAGAAAGTGAGCGCGAGAAACGGCTGCATGTTGAAATGGGCCTGACTGCCGCCGACGCTCGTGATCGATCCGGGGTTCATCGCCACCAGGTTGGAGGTGCCGTCGTACAGCTCGTTCAACACTCCACCCAACACGTTCCCGGTGGGCAGCGGCGTATCAGCATTGGTGCTCGACGCGTTGAGCGTATGGGTATGGGTCGGTAGCTCCGAGGTACTGAGGGTGTGGGCCTGCTCACCGCCACGCTCACCCAGCGTGTGCCCGTTACCCATATGAATGGGCACGCACCCCTGCAGGTTTGGAAGAGCGAAGTTGACTCGGCCATCCCCACCATATGTAGTGCCGAGAAGCGAGAACAGCGCCTGATTCTGATTGATCGGCAGGAGCTGCCCATTGCACAACGCCCACCCTTTCGGTGGGAATCCGAAGGACATCATCCGTATCTCGGCGAGAAACGGTTCAGCCATACTTCCCTTCCTCGAAGAGGCCGGAATTCGCCATTTGATCTCGTCCCCACGTCAGCTCGGACCGGCCCGTTCCGAGTCGACGCACCTGACCAGTTGATTACGTCAACGCACCTCGAAATGTCCTCGAAGCCCCGCATACAGGCGCAGCGCGGGAAGCCATCCACTCACCGCGCCTTGCTCCGTTGGCTACGCCAGAACCTTCCTCACTACGGCAGTGCGCAGTTCCCTGCCGTGTAGTTGATGACGGTTCCTCCTGCCGCGATGACGGACGTGCCGTTGTTTTGACCCGACACGTAGCTCTCGACCTGTGCCTCCGTTGCCCCGGTGGCCGGGGTCAGACCCTGGATGTTGAACGTAGTTCCGGTGTCTTGATCCAGCTCGACACCATAGTTGCCGGCACCGCCGAATGTGATCGAGTTGCCGGAGAGGTGCAGGCAGACGACGTTGCTCTCGCCTGCGGATCCATTCCCAGAGAAGAACCACATCCCCATGTACGGTGCCGTGTTCGCCGTGTTGTCGACCGTGTTGTTGGTCACCGTCAGGTCGGCATGGCCGGTTCCGGCGTTACGCGCTCCTCCGCGAATGCCGGTCATGAAGTTGGTGACGTTGTTCGAGTCGACCTTGACCGTCGCGGTTCCGGTCTGATCGACGAGGACGTCGATGCCGTATGCCGGGTTGTTCGCCACGGTCGTCGTGACCTTGTTGCTCAGGATCGAGCCGTCCATCGTCGATGAGGAGTTGGACGCGATCACGATGCCGCTGCCGGTCAGCACGCTAATCCCGGCGCCGTTGTTGTTCGAGACGTTGAAGGTCGTGGCCGCCGTGCCCGAGCCGGAGACGTCCACCCCGGTCGTGCTGCCCGAGACCGAGCTTCCCGACATCGAGAAGTCGTTATGGCTGGTATCACCGGCATCGACGTGCACCCCGACCGTCGGGTTATTGGTGAAGGTGCTCGACGTCAGGGCAAGCTGGAAGTTTGCCGTCAAGCGGGACGAGATCGTCAGGCCCTCGTTCGTATCCGACGACGAGAAGGTGCTGTTGCTGACCGCCAGTCGATCCGGCGCCCCTGGATAGGCGTTCGTCGCCGTCGAGTTGCGAATGAAGAGGTTGCTGTCGTACGAGCCGCTCACCGTCGTGTTGGAGATCGAGTTCGCCGTGCTCGCCGACTGGGTGCCGAAGAGCCCATAGATCTCGATGCCGTACTCGTTGACGGCGTCGCCGACGTTCGTGATCGAGCTGTTCGACAGCGTCAGCTTGGTGACGTTGACACCGTTGATACCGTTCTCGACCCCGCCGCTGATGGAGATATGGTCGAGCGTCACATCGCTGACCGAGCTGAGATTGATCGACGCGTTGCAGCCGGAGTTCGTGTTGGCATCGCAGACGCCTGTGCTGCCGGCGTCGCTGGTGTTCGCGTTGGTGAGCGTCATGTAGCTCAGCGACACATGCTGTGCGCTGGAGATCTTGATGCCATTGGTCGTGATATTGCTGATCGTGCCGCCGGAACCGGCGATTCCGGTGCCGGTCACCGTGAAGGCGCCCGTGCCCGTGCTGCTCAGCACGATGCCGTTCGTCGCACCGCTCGAGGAGATCGTCTGGAACTTCACACCCGACGATCCGATCGTCGTGCTGGTGAGCGAGAGGGCCGTGCCGCTCGTCGTGTTGATCGTGTTGGTGGTTCCGGTGATGACGACCGTGCCGCCATTGCTGGCCGAGAAGCCGGTGTGACCGGTGTTGGTGATCGTCAACCCATTGAAGGTCGTCGTCAGCCCGCTGCTACCGCTGATCAAGACTCCCTCATTGGTCGGGCTCGCGATACTCGTCGCGCCGGAGACGGTGAACGTGCCGCTCACGCTGTTGAGCCGCAAGCCGTACGACGCGCCACTGGACGAGGAGGCAGCGTCGAGTGTCACCGCCAGCGTGCCCGACGAGAGGTCCGCGATGCCACCGGAACCATTGATGGTGACCGTGCTGACGGTCAGCGTCCCGACGCTCGCGCCGAAGAGCCCGGCACCGCTCGTATTACCGATGGTGACGCCTTTGACGGTGTTGCCACTCCCCAGGGTCACGCCGTTACCTGAGCTATTCGTGATGGTCGGATTGCTCGTGACGCCCGGAAGTGAATTACTGAACGGCGCCAGCGTGAAGCCCAGGTTGGAACTGAGATCGACCCCCTGGCCGATCAGCTTCTGGGAATTCTTGAGCGTGATGCCGCTGGTGTAGCTGCCGTGGCCGCTCTCGTAGATGAAGACGATGTCACCGCTGGCGCCACCACCCGCGGTGGTAAAGCTCGACAGACTGTTGAAGGGCGAGGTGAGCCGTCCATCGTTACCGGCCGGCGCGGCGGGATCATTGTTGATGAACCAGATCATGTTCGAGACATTCACCGTGACCGTGCCGGTCGACGACCCACCTATGTTCGTCAACGTGTACTTGAAGGTATCGGCGCCGGTGAAACCCGCCTTCGGATTGTAGGTGAAGCTCCCGTCGGAGTTGACCGTCACGTTACCCTGGGTCCCGGTCGTGTCGACCGAAGAGATCGTCCCGTTATTGAGCGTGTCGTTCGTCAACACGCCGGAACCGGATGGCACGTTGATCTCGACGTTACCGGTCGCACTATAGGTGTCGTTTGCCGCGACCGGTGGCGGATAGGTCCAGGTGATGGTCGCGGTCCCGTTCGGCTCCCCGCTATCGAAGGTTCCGTTGGGCGTGCTGTCGTAGAAGGCACGGACCGTGTCGGTTCCCGGCGTCGTGTTGGTGTAGCTGAAGGTCGTCTGCCCATTCGTGGTGGTGCTGGTGGTGCTCGCCGGATTGGCGGTGCCCGCGTTGGCCCCCTCGATCACCCAGTTGATCGTCGTGCCGTCGCCCACACTGTTACCGTACTGGTCGACGACCGCAGCCGTCTCCGACTGCGTCTGATTGACCTGATGCGTGTCGGTTGCCGGGTTGAGCGTGATCGTTGCCGGCACGTCCGGAGTCCAGGTCTTGGTCGCGGTACCGGTCGGCTCACCCGCATCGTACGTCCCATTGGGCGTGCTATCGAAGAAGGCACGAATCGTGTCGGTCCCGGGCTTGATGTTGGTATAGAAGAAGGTCGCCTGGCCGCTGGTCGTTCCACCGAGGCCACTCGCCGGACTCGCCGTCACGGCATTTATGCCTTCAATGACAAAGTTGACGGTCGTGCCGTCGACGACATCATTGCCGTACTGGTCGACGACCGTGGCCGTGACCGTGTGCGTCTGTCCCACGACGTTGGTCGCTATCCCTGGAGTCACGGTGATGCCCGCGGGGGCGCCCGCACTCCAGTTTACCGTTGCCGTCCCATTGACCTCGCCGCTATCGAACGAGCTGTTGGGCGTGCTGTCGGAGAAGGCACGGACCGTGTCAGTGCCAGTCGTGGTGTTGGTGTAGCTGAAGGTCGCCTGACCGTTGGTGGTCGTGCTGGTGCCACTCGCCGGACTGGCTGCGCCGGCGTTGGCCCCCTCGACCACCCAGTTGATCGTCGTGCCGTCGGCCACGTTGTTGCCATACTGGTCCTGCACCGTGGCGGTCTCGGTCTGGTTTTGGCCGACGGTGTTCGTCGGACTCGCCGGAGCGACTGAGATAGTTGCCGGGGCACCCACCGTCCAGGACTTGGTGGCGGTTCCGGTCGGCTCACCCGAGTCGTAGGTTCCGTTCGGTGTCGTGTCGATAAAGGCTCGGATTGTGTCGGTGCCCGTCGTGGCGTTGCTGTAGCTGAAGGTTGCCTGCCCACTCGTCGTGGTGCTCGTGCCACTCGGCGGGCTGGCCGTCCCGGCGTTCGTGCCTTCAATGACCCAGTTCACCGTCGTACCGTCCGCCACGACATTGCCGTACTGGTCGGTCACCGTTGCGGTCGCGGTGTGGGTCTGGCCGACCACGTTGCTGGCGGTCGACGGTGTGACACTCACGTTCGCTGCCGCGCCGGCAATCCAGGTCTTGGTCGCCGTGCCATTGGGCTCACCGGTGTCAAAGGTACCGTTCGGCGTACTGTCGTAGAAGGCGCGGATCGTATCGGTTCCGGCCATGGCGTTGCTGTAGCTGAAGGTCGTCTGTCCGCCGGTGGTCGTGGTCGTGCCGCTGGCAGGGCTCGCGGTGGCTGAGTTCGCCCCTTCAATGACCCAGTTGATCGTCGTACCGTCGGCGACGTTGTTGCCGTACTGATCGACGACCGTGGCGGTCGCGGTATGGCTCTGCCCGGCCGTATTGGTCGCGGTTGGCGGCGCGACGGTGATAGTTACCGGGTCGCCCGCATTCCAGGTTACCGTCGCCGTCCCATTGACCTCGCCGCTATCGAACGAGCTGTTGGGCGTGCTGTCGGAGAAGGCCCGTACCGTGTCAGTGCCAGTCGTGGTGTTGGTGTAGCTGAAGGTCGCCTGACCGTTGGTGGTCGTGCTGGTGCCACTCGCCGGACTGGCTGCGCCGGCGTTGGCCCCCTCGACGACCCAGTTGATGGTGGTGCCATCGGCGACGTTATTGCCGTATTGATCGACGACGGTAGCCGTCTCGGTCTGGGTCAGACCCACCGTGTTGGTCGCGCTCGGCGGCGCCACGCTGATCGTCGCGGGCGGTCCAGCATTCCAGGTGACCGTGGCGGTGCCGTTCAGCTCACCGCTGTCGTAATTCCCATTGGGCGTGGTGTCGATAAATGCGCGAACGGTATCGACTCCGGTCTTGGCGTTGGTGTAGTTGAAGGTCGCCTGGCCGTTGGTGGTGGTGCTGGTACCGCTGGCGGGGCTCGCCGTCCCGCTGTTCGCACCCTCGACAACCCAGTTCACAGTCGTCCCATCGACCACGTTGTTGCCATACTGGTCGGTGACGGTTGCCGTCTCGGTCTGCGTCTGTCCCACGCCCATGCTCGGGTTGGCCGGTGAGACGGTGACGTTTGCGACGGCTCCGGGAGTCCACGTCTTGGTTGCCGTGCCCGTGGCTTCGCCATTGTTGTAGGTGCCATTCGGATTCGAGTCGAAGAAGGCGCGAATCGTGTCCGTGCCGGTCTTGGTGTTGGTGTAGCTGAAGGTCGCCTGGCCGTTCGTCGTCGTGCTGGAGCCGTTTGCCGGATCGGCGCTCGCGGCGTTCGCCCCTTCGATCACCCATTCGATCGTCGTCCCGTCGGCGACGGTGTTCCCGTACTGGTCAGTAACGGTGGCGGTGACCGTGTGAGTCTGTCCAACCGTGTTAGTCGCGCTCGGCGGCGCCACGCTGATCGTCGCGGGCGGTCCAGGAGTCCAGGTGACCGTGGCGGTGCCGGTCACCTCGCCCGCTTCATAGACTCCATTCGGGGTTGAATCGATGTAGGCACGGACCGTATCGGTTCCCTGTTTGGTGTTGGTATAGCTGAAGGTCGCCTGACCACCCGTCGTGGTGCTGGTGCCGGTGGGTGGATTGGCGGTCGAGGCGTTCGCGCCTTCGATCACCCAGCTTACGGTCGTGCCATCGGTCACCGGATTCCCATATTGATCCGTCACCGTGGCGGTCTCGGTCTGGGTCTGGCCGACACCGTTCGTCGCCGTCGGTGGAGTAACGACAATGGAGGTCGGGATGCCGGGTGTCCAGTCGATCGTGACCGAGGTATTGGCCTCGCCGCAGTCGAGCGCGGAATCGCCACTCAGCTCATACCAAACCTGAACGACGTCCTGGCCCGCCTTGGTATTGGTGTAGCTGAAGCTCGCGCGGCCGAGCACATTGGTGGAGAGCGAACCACTGGACGGTGAGGCCGTCGCTGCGCCGGGCCCGGTTACCTGCCAGCGCAGATTGGCATGCGCGATTCCCCTGCCGAAGAGATTTTGCAGGCGCACGGTTACCATGGCGGATTGTCCGGTCGTGAGCGAGCTCGACGGATCAACCGAGACGACGGAGACCCGAAAGAACGGACTGAGCGCCTGAGCAACGGTGCACTGCGGCGAGGTTGCCGCGGCGGATGGACGGTTCAGCAGAGCCGACCCGACCAGGAGCACCGCGGCGAGAACGAATACCGACGAAGCAACGCGCGAAAATCTCAGCACCAACGTCCCACCCCGATCGGTCACCACCAGTACGACGCGAACCGTGAATAGCCCCGGCCTCGGCATGCGCCGACCAACAATCGGCTGCTGAGGCGGATTCACTTTTCGGCACTTGGGCCACAGTATATCGTCTCTGACGCTACCGACAAGTCAGATCATGGTCAAGAGCAATTTGTCTCGTTGTTTGGGCGTATTATGGTAAGTTGAGCATTGACATGGTACTTGCGTATGCTTGAGACATACCGTTGGTGCTAGAGCAGCCTCATGCCGATCACTCGCGAGCGAAACGAGGAAACCAGCCATGACGTCTTCCACCCGTCAGGCGACTCGCCGGCGCTTGCTCGCGGCCCGATGCTCCGCAGTGTGGCATCGGACACCAGTCAGTCGATTGGTGAGTCCATGGCAACAGCCACTCATACTACGAAACGGTCGGTGACGCTTCGTGCCACGAACGGCGGCTCAACGCTCGCGATCGCGCACACCCAACATGGCAGCGGTAGTCAGACGTTCGGCCTACGAGTCTGGCACCGTCTCGCCGTCTCGGCCGGACGCGGAGGAAGCCCGTGCCGGTCGTGCCACACCGGTCTTCTGGCACGACCGGCCAGGGTTAGTTCCAGGTGATCGTCGCGGTGCCGGTCGGCTCGCCCGCGCCATACATTCGGTTGGGAAAACGATCGTAATACGCGCGTACGGTGTCGGTGCCAGGGTTGGCGTTGGTGTAGCTGAAGGTCGCGAGACCGCCTCTTCGGGTCGCCATCGTTCCACCCGGCGGAGATGCGCTCGCCGAATTGGTTCCGATCACCTGCCAGAACAACGTGCGATGAGGGACCCCGATGCCAGTCGGATTCTCGAGTCGAACGGTCACCGACGCGGTCTGTCCCGTGGCCAGCGAGATCGACGGATCGATCGAATCGAGGACCATGCCGAAATGCGTGCCGACGTTCCGCGCACGGGTACAGAGTCCGCCCGCGGCTGATTAATCGATCGCGGCCGTCCCGAGTGGCAGCAATGCCAGTATGCTCGCGATGGTCAGTAGTAGACGTGTGGATCGCAGGCGCATCGTCTCACCTCGATCATTCAACGCCGCTCGGGCCGGAAAGATGAGTCGCTCTCATCCGCTCGCGATCAGCCCGGACGTAAACGTTGCGGACTCACTCCATCCCACCTTGAAGATCAGGTTCACCCGATTATCATAGTACGTACGAGGCGTTTGACGGTCGAAGGAGGGTTGGATGCTGAACCGTAGACTTCTGAAACGGACACTATGAACGGAGGAGCTATCGGCCAGCGGGACGTTTGGTGCCATGGGCGACGTGCGCACGGTGCGGTTCACGGGGTGCCCGACAAATTGTCTTTAAGGAAGTGCATCTTCTTCCCAGGAGGCGTAAAATAGGTTTTTGCGATCGTATGTTCGCATTCGGTGGGGCGAGGCTCGGGGCAGTATGGCAAGCGACAAGATCGTAATTCGTGGTGCACGCGAACACAATCTGAAGAACATCGACGTCGAGATTCCGCGCGACAAGCTGGTCATCATCACCGGGCTTTCCGGCTCCGGGAAGTCGAGCCTGGCGTTCGACACCATCTACGCCGAAGGCCAGCGACGCTACGTCGAATCGCTCTCAGCCTATGCCCGGCAGTTCCTCGGTCTCATGGAAAAGCCGGATATCGACCAGATCGACGGTCTCTCGCCCGCCATCTCGATCGACCAGAAAAGCGCCAGTCGCAATCCGCGTTCGACGGTCGGAACGGTCACCGAGATCTACGATCACCTCCGTTTGCTCTACGCCCGCATCGGTCATCCGCACTGCCCGAATTGCGGCCGCCCGATCGAGCAGCAGTCGGTGCAGCAAATGGCCGAACAGATTCAGGCGCTGCCCGAAGGCACTCGTCTCATGATCGTTGGCGCATTGATCAAGGATCGCAAAGGCGAGCACCAGTCGGTGATCGACGAGATCCGGCGCGCCGGCTTCTCGCGCGTCCGGGTCGACGGTCAAATCCATGACATAGAAGAGACGATCCCGATGGAGCGCTACAAGCGACACACCGTCGAAGCGGTCGTCGATCGCATCGTCGTTCACCACGACGACCCGGAAGATCAGCACGCGACGCGCATCCGCCTCATTGACTCCTTGGAAACGGCGCTGAAGCTCGGCAGTGGTGTGGCAACCGCCTCGATCATCGATGGCGAAGAGCTGCTCTTCTCCGAAAACTACGCCTGCGCCCACTGCGGTCTCAGCTTCAGCGAGCTGGAACCACGCAGCTTCTCGTTCAACTCTCCGCACGGCGCCTGTCCCGATTGCGATGGGCTCGGCGTACGCATGGAGTTCGACCCCGATCTGATTCTGCCGGACAAGGATCGGACGCTGGCCGGTGGCGCGATCGCACCCTGGTCGAAGGCAGGGCGCGACAGCATGGCGTGGTACGAGGCGCTCATTCTGGCGCTTTCGAAGAAGCGCGGCTTTTCCGTCGATGTTCCGGTGCGTGAATTATCGTCCGAGACGCTCAATTTCATTCTGAACAGTTCGGGCAAGGAGAAGGTGCGGGTCGAATACCGCTCGCGCAGCGGTCGCACGCGTTCCTATGACGTCGCCTTCGAGGGGGTAATCCCGAACTTGCGACGGCGCTACGAAAGCACATCGTCCGATTACGTGCGTACTGAGATTGAGCAGTACATGGCAGCGCGTCCCTGCCCGACCTGCGGCGGCGCGCGTCTCAAGCCGGAAAGCCGGGCAGTGACGATAGCTGGTCGCTCGATCGTCGACGTGACGAACAAGTCGATCAACGACACCTTACAATTTGTTCTCGAGATTTCCGACGAGTCGCCGGAAACGGCGCCGCTCACCGACCGTGAATATCTGATCGCACGCCAGATCCTCAAGGAAGTGCGCGAACGGCTCAGCTTCCTGGTCGATGTCGGGCTCGACTACCTGACGCTCGATCGTGGCGCGGCTACGCTCTCGGGTGGCGAAGCGCAACGCATTCGATTGGCGACGCAGATCGGCAGTCGGTTGATGGGCGTGCTCTACATCCTCGATGAGCCGAGCATCGGCCTGCATCATCGCGACAACGACCGGCTGATTCGCACCCTGGAGCGGCTGCGCGAACTCGGCAACACGCTGATCGTCGTCGAACACGACGAGGAGACGATGCGGGCGGCCGATTGGCTGATCGACATCGGCCCGGGCGCCGGTGAACACGGCGGCTATGTCGTGGCCGAAGGTACGATCGAGGATGTCATCGCCGTACCTGAATCGGTCACCGGTCAGTATCTTGGCGGCGCGCGCAAGATCGAGGTGCCGCGTGAGCGACGGTCGGGCAACGGTCATTCGCTCGTCATCCGAGGTGCGCGCGAGAACAATTTGAAAGATCTTGATGTCGAGATTCCGCTTGGCAAGTTCGTCTGCGTCACCGGCGTCTCGGGCTCCGGCAAGAGTTCGCTCATCACCGATACGTTGCACCCGCGCCTGGCGCAGGTGCTGCATCGCGCCAAGGGGCGAGCGGGCCGGCACGCGGGCATCGATGGCATCGAGTTCCTCGATAAAGTCATCGAGATCGATCAGAGTCCGATCGGACGCACGCCACGCTCCAACCCGGCTACGTACACGGGCGCCTTCACGCCGATCCGTGAGCTCTTCGCCTCGATGCCGGAAGCGCGCGCCCGTGGCTACAAGCCGGGCCGCTTCTCTTTCAACGTTAAGGGCGGGCGCTGCGAAGCGTGTCAGGGCGA
>Ga0070681_10002754_pt1 | contig 16212 bp, 16 predicted proteins | sample KBSC83BmetaG_FD_65650 | JGI IMG/M metagenome (GOLD analysis project Ga0070681, IMG submission 65650) | Corn rhizosphere microbial communities from Kellogg Biological Station, Michigan, USA - KBS C8-3B metaG | ecosystem: Host-associated > Plants > Roots > Rhizosphere | place: USA: Michigan...
AACCGCATTGACGCTTTCTTCGAATCTCTTGAACACGCCAAACACGCCGCGAAAGTGGGCGCTTAAGCGCGAAAGGAATGCTATGAGAATCGCCGCCGGAGTTGACGTAGGTTCCACGCAAACCAAGGCCGTGCTGATGCAGGACAACGGCGAACGCAAGATTCTCGCCCGCGCACTCACTGACACCGGCGCCAATGTGCTGAAGGCGGCCGAGTCTGCATTCCACAAGTGCTGCGAGAGCGCCGGTATTCACTCGCAGGAAGTTGGCTACGTGGTTGGTACCGGTTACGGCCGTTACAAAATTACCTTCGGCAACGCGCAGATGACTGAGATCAGCTGCCACGCGCGCGGTGCACAGTTTCTCTGCCCAGGCACCCGCACGGTTATTGATATGGGCGGACAGGATTCAAAAGCCATCAGTGTTGGACCGCAGGGTGAGGTTCTCGATTTTGTAATGAATGACAAATGCGCTGCGGGTACGGGCCGGTTTCTCGCCAATGCCGCTGAAGTCATGGGCATCGGCCTGGATGAGATCGGCCCGTTGTCACTGAAAGCGACGCAACCGGTGAAAATTGCGACGGTCTGCACCGTATTCGTGGAATCGGACATCCTCTCCTACCTTTCACAAGGCAAGCGTCCGGAAAACATCATGGGCGGCGTGCACTTGGCCATTGCCAAACGCACGTTGTCGCTGGCCCGCCGCGTGAACATCGAACCGGAGGTCACCATGACCGGCGGCGTGGCGCGGAACTGCGGAATGGTGCACGCGCTGGAAACCGTTCTCGGCCGCAAGATGCAAATCAGCCCGGACGCCCACTATATGGGTGCTGTCGGCGCGGCCATCTTTGCTCTGGAAAAAATGGATGACACCTTCGAAAACACAGTCTGGAGGGAGCATGCCGCTGGTAGCAGGAATTGATTGCGGATCGGGCTTTACCAAAGCCATGGTAGTTTCGCAGGACGGTCCCGGCGCCGACCTGCTCGTGCTCGGCAAAGGACAGACGCGCAGCGGAATCAATGTCGACCAGGCCGCGGAGAAAGCGCTGGAGCTGGCATTGAACGATATTCCGCGTTCCGATGTTGCGTATATCGCGGCCACCGGCTTCGGCCGTTACGGGCTGAGTTTCCGTGACATCGCCATCACTGAGATTACGTCCGCTGCTCGCGGAGCCTTCTATCTGTGCCCCGCCTCGCACGCCGTGCTTGATATCGGCAGCCAGACCACGCGAGCGATCGCGGTAACCAGCACCGGCAAAGTGCAGACGTTCAAGAGCAATGACAAGTGCGCAGCCGGCTCCGGCATGTTCATCGCGCGAGCGGCCCGTTATCTCGAGGTTCCGCTCGAGCAGGTCGGCGACCTCTCGGTGAAAGCGGCTCATCCGCAGCCGATCAGCAGCGTATGCGCGGTGCTGGCCGAGAGCGAAATCATCAATCACGTGAGTTGCGGCGTGAGCGTGGAAGACATTCTGCGCGGCATCCATGACTCACTCGCGGACCGTTCCGGCGCGCTGCTCAAACGCGTCGGTCTTGCCAGGACGCTGACCTTCATCGGTGGCGTTGCCCACCAGCACGGGATGATTGACGCGCTGCGGCAGCGGCTCGGCGTAGAAGTCGAGGTGCCGCACGATTGCGAATACGTCTGCGCTTTGGGGGCTGCTCTGCTTGGACTGCGCCGCCTCGCTGCAAGGAATTAAGGAGAGAAGATGCCTATCGCAGGTGCATTTGGATTCAGGCTTTCTATCGTCGGCAAGCCACTCGACCTTGCCGAGCTTCCTTCGCTGGAGCCTGGCCCCGATGATGTGATCGTAAAAGTCGCGGGCTGCGGCGTCTGCCATACCGATATCGGCTTTGCCTATGATGGGGTGCCCACGCGGCACGCGCTTCCGCTGGTGCTGGGACACGAGATCACCGGGCGTGTAGTTGCTGCCGGCGACAATGCTGCGAACTGGCTCAACAAGTCAGTCATCGTTCCGGCGGTGATTCCCTGCGGCAAGTGCCCGGCGTGCATCGCAGGTCGACCCACGATCTGCCGTCGCCAGTTTATGCCTGGCAACGATGGCGACGGAGGCTTTGCCTCGCATGTTCGTGTGCCCGCATACGGGCTCTGCCCGGTTCCGGACGTCCTCCCTCCAGGAATCTCGTTGGAAGCGCTCTCGGTAGTCGCGGACGCGGTTACCACTCCCTACGAAGCCATTCGCCGCTCCGGCCTCCAGGCGGGCGATGCAGCCGTGATCGTGGGCGCAGGCGGCATTGGAGGCTTCGGGGTGCAGATCGCCGCAGCGCTCGGGGCCAAAGTGGCTGCGATTGATATTGACCATGAGCGCCTCGAGCTTGCACAGCAGTTCGGCGCTTCGCTGGTCATCAACTCTGATCGCAGTGAAGAAAAGCAGATCAAGTCCAGCGTTCGTGCCTTCGCCAATGAATTTGCCACGCTCGGCTCAACGTTAAAGATCTTCGAGATGAGCGGCACGCCCGCGGGGCAGTCACTGGCATTCAGTCTCCTTGATTTTGGGGCTTATCTCGCCGTCGTCGGGTTCACGCCAAAGAAGATCGAGGCCCGCCTCTCCAACCTCATGGCGTTTGATGCCGTCGCGGCCGGCAACTGGGGCTGCCCGCCGTCACAGTATCCCGCCGCGCTGAACATGGTGCTGAGCGGAAAAGTCCAGATTGAACCATTTGTTGAGCGGCACTCAATGCAAGAAGTGCCGGAAGTGATGCACGGCGTTTACCACCACGCCTACCGCCGCCGCGTTGTGCTTGTGCCTGCGGACAACAACTGAGGAGGATTCCATGAATGACCACAACCTGCTGCACGATTTCACCCCGCGAGAAATCCTGGTGGAGCATCGCCCCGTGCACGACCGCGACGGCCATCCGGTGGAAGGCCTCCATAACGTCTGGATCACCCTCAACAATCCGCAGGAGCTCAACAGTTACACCACCTCCATGGCAAAGGAAATTATTCTGGCGCTGCGTGAAGCCAGCAATGATCGCGCCGCAGTGGCCGTAGTACTCACAGGTGCTGGAACCCGCTCTTTCTGCAGCGGCGGCAACACGCGCGAGTACGCGGAAGTTTATGCCGGCGCTCCTGCCGAATATCGCCAGTACATGCGGCTTTTCAATGACATGGTGACCTCCATTCTCCAGTGCGACAAGCCGGTGATCTGCCGCGTGAACGGCATGCGCGTGGGCGGTGGCCAGGAGATTGGGATGGCCTGCGATTTCTCCATCGCCAGCGACCTCGCTTTGTTCAGCCAGGCAGGCCCCAAACACGGCTCGGCGCCGGATGGCGGCAGCACGGATTTCCTCCCACTCTTCGTCGGCATGGAAAATGCCATGATCAGCGGCACCCTTTGTGAACCTTGGAGTGCGCACCGCTTCTACTATCTCGGCGGTCTCACACAGATCGTCCCCGTGCTGCGCCTGTTTGACCAGTGGATCTCCAACCCGTTGGTCGTCACGAGCCGGCTGCTCGATGATTACGGCCGTGTAGTGTTGGGCGATTGGAAGAACGGGCCGGAAAAAGAATCAGGGAAGAAACTCATGGCTGAAGCCGAAATGAGTTTCCAGTTGCTGGATGAAGCCGTGGAGGCAATGTGCACCAAGTTCCTCTACACCATGCCGGACTGCCTCACCAAGACCATCGAGAGCCTGCGCAAGCACAAGCTTGAGCACTGGGACCGCAACCGCGAGAGCAATCGCGCATGGCTCGCCCTGAACATGATGACCGAGGCCAATGCCGGATTCCGCGCCTTCCATTACGGCAGCCGGAACGAGCGCGAGGTCGACTTTGTACGGTTGCGTAAGCGCCTCGCCGAGGGCGGGCGCTGGAGTGAAGAGCTGGTGGAGGAGATCGCTCCGTGGACCGCAAAGCCGGAAGCGGTGAAGGTATAACCATGGGTGGAGAAAAGTTACATCTCAGCTTCGAACATGAGCGCCAGGTTGCGCGCCTCAGGCTCGCCGCTCCCAAAGGAAACATCCTGGATTGCGCCATGATGCAGGCCCTGATCGCGCAGCTGCATAAGCTGCCCGCCGAACCGCGACTGAAAGCTGTTGTGCTCGATGCCGAAGGCGATCACTTCAGCTTTGGCGCCAGCATTGAGGAACATCTCCCGGAAAAGATCGGCCCAACGCTGACTCAGCTTCGAGAGCTTCTTTATGCCGTGACACAAGCTCCGGCTCCAGTAATTGCCGCTGTCCGTGGACAATGCCTTGGCGGCGGCTTTGAGTTGGTGCTTGCCTGTGACCTGGTGATCGCAGACGAATCAGCCCAGTTTGCCCTGCCTGAGATCAAGCTCGGCGTGTTTCCGCCGGCGGGCGCTGCGCTGCTGCCAGTCCGGATCGGTGCGGGACGTGTGAGTGACTTCGTGATTACCGGCTCGGGCTGGAGCGCGGAACGCGCGCTCGCGATTGGCCTTGTTCAACGCATTACTCCGCGCGGATTGCTGGAACGTGAACTGCAGGAGTGGTTGGCGGCCGACTTCCTGCCTCGCTCTTCGGCCGGCTTGCGCTTCGCAGCTCACGCTGCTCGTCGTTCTGTTGTCCAGGCGATCGAGAAAGAATTGCCCGCCCTCGAAGATATATATCTTTCCGTGCTTATGAAGCATCCGGACGGCTTCGAAGGTGTGCAGGCCTTCCTTGAGAAACGCCCGCCGCGCTGGGCAGCTAAGCCGGCCACGGTCGCCGTCTGAGGCGGACGCGGTTCCGGTCACGCGCGATCAACTGCGATCGCGCGCGATTACGGCGATTTCAGTTCCCGGCTTCCAACTTTTCCGCCCTGGGAAACAGGATGTTGTTCTCCAAATGAATGTGCTGGTGCAGGTCCTTCTCGAAAATCTCCAATGCGGAGAAGAGCGTGCGATAGCTGAAACAGGCTTCCTGCGGGGGCGTGTAGTCGCTGCTCAGGGACCGGAGTTCCCGCAGTGCATTTCCTGCTGATTCGTGCTCCATCTCCATCATCTGGACCGGGTTGCTGACGGTGCCGAATGGAGCAAACGGTTTGCGACGCCGCTCTTCAATCGCCGCCTCGAGCTCCGAGATGTACGGGAACAGCACCATCTCTTCCTTCATCATGTGCGAGGTCATCTCATCACCCAGGCCGGCAAAAACCTTTGCCATAGATCCCAGTTCAGGATGGCCCTTGCCATGCACAGCCACAACTTTCGCCAGCAGCTTCTGAATCCGCGGAATCTCCTGTTTCACATACGAATGATGAGTATCCACGATATAAGAAGCGAGTTCGTGCAGAGAGCAGAGCTGAAAATCAAGGCCTGCCTCGCTTGTAGCAGTCGGGGCGCTGCCCCGTTCCAGGGAACGGAGGACGTCTTCCACAGGCAGGCGCGCCTGGACACAGGCTTCCTGGAGCGATTTTCCGCCACCGCAGCAGTAGTCAATGCCGAGTTGTTCAAAGATTCGGGTTGCATTGGGGAGGTCTGTGGCGAGTTGGCGAACGGTCTGTGTGGGACTCAAAGTCATTGGCGATTCTCCTCGGTTCAAGCGTTTGGCGCTGCGGCTCGCCAGGGATGAGTTGATGGTTGCATCAACTCTCAGCAATACCCGGCCGGATCAGGAGGAATCGGCCGCGGAAAGATCTCTGCCGTGCCATCTCTCTGGCGAGTCCCGCACGCTCAAACGTAAGACCAGCTTATCCGCCTGCGTCGGACAGCAGAATGACTTTTGTCACACCACGATACTTTTCGCGAGATTAACCAGTGGCAGACGCATGAGCGAGCTTATCGTCCTCGTCCGGCTTCGCTCTCCTCCAGTTCTGCCTGGAGTTTGCGCGGATCAGGGATGAGCAGGGTCTTCCCCTCTACTTCAATGAGCCCCTCGGCCTGAAGGCGGCTCAGGTTGCGCGAAACAAGCTCGCGCACCGTGCCGATCTGCGAGGCCAGTTCCTGATTGCTGGCGGGCAGCTGGGCCTCGATTCCCGCCAATGTCTTCTTCCCGTCCGCCGCGATGCGAAGCAGATGTGCAATGAGGCGTGAGCGGACCGTCGCGAAAGAAAGTTCCTCGATGATGCCGACCAGCCTCCGAAGCCTGGTTCCTACCACTTTAAGCACTTTTAGCGCGACGTTCGGATGTACGAGGCAGAGAGAATGAAAATCCTGTTTGCGGATGAAATACAGGCGCGTGGGCTCGGCCGCAGCAGTGGAAGCAGGGTAATTACCGCCATCAAAAACCGGCAGCTCGGCGATTGAACTACCTGGCCCTTCCAGCGACAGGACCTGCTCGCGTCCGTTCGGAGAGCTTTTGTAAATGCGTACTTTGCCGGTTTCCACCACCAGCAGACCGGAACAGGGTTCACCTTCGGTGAAGATCACCTCGCCGGTTGCATACTCGCGCGGAACGGCGCGTTCCACCAGGAAGCTCAGTTCGGTGGCAGAGAGGTCGGCAAAAATGGAAACGCGCTGTAGGGTCTCAAGCGCCTGCGAGGTGCGGCTGGTCATGCGGCCATTGTAGACGCAGGCCTGGCCCGGCAGCAGCTCTGCTTGCAACCAGCTGCACAAAAACTAAAATCTCCTTGAGGGGTTGATTCATTAGTGGGAGCAACGGGCCCGGCGCAAGGCTCAATCCTGCATCCCTCAAATTCGCGGGTTGCATCTAAAGAGGATAGCGCGTCGCCCGTCTTACAAATTTCAAGTCAAGTTAAGGATACATATGAGCGTACGTGGGTTTTCTGCCAGAGTACTGGCCCTGCTTCTTTCCGTAGCGATGATTGCCGTATCCGCTGAGGCCTCAGGGCCCGGCCCGGTGTTGCCGGATCCCGGCAAAGTTGGCATGAGCAGAGAGCAGCAGCAGCAGGTCGGGTTGCAGGCTGCCGGAGAGGTCTATAAGCAGATGCCGGTGCTGCCTGACTCGAATCCGGTGACTCAGTACGTTCAGCAGCTCGGCAAGAAGCTGGAGACGGTAATTCCTCCTGACAAGTCGTGGCCGTACCAGTTCCACGTGGTTCAGTCGGCGGACATTAACGCCTTTGCGCTCCCGGGCGGTCCCATCTTCATCAACCTGGGGACAATTCAAGCGGCCGAGAACGAAGCTGAATTGGCCGGCGTAATGGCCCATGAGATGTCGCACGTTTACATGCAGCACTCGGCCAAGCAGGCGCCGAAAGCCGAAACGGCGCAAATCATTGCCGGACTGGCAGGAGCGGTGCTTGGCGGCAGCGCGGGCGGACGGCTCGCGAGCATGGGGATCCAGTTCGGCGCAGGCACCTTGTTGATGAAGTATTCACGTCATGACGAAGCAGAAGCAGATGCCGTAGGCGCCGTCATCATGTACAAGGCCGGCTACAATCCCCAGGCGATGGCCGATTTTTTCACGAAGCTCGAGCAGAAATATGGAAATGGCGGCCCACAACTGCTCAGCGACCACCCCAACCCGGGCAATCGCCAGCAAGCCATTCGTAACCAGATCAAGAGCTGGCCGGCGATCAACTATCAGACCACCAGCGCGGCTTTCACCAAGGCGAAACAGGAAGCCACTGGCATGAAGACTTACAGCGCGCAGGAGATCGCTCAGGGAGCAAAGTCGGGCACGTGGGCGCAGCAGAATCAGAAGAATGGTGCGATGCCGCCGGCCGGAGCCGCGGTCCCGGCAAGCGCTCAGGGCGGAGGAGGCCAGCCACCAGCGGACGTCTCCAATGTCTCTTATGATCAGGTTAAACCGACCGGCAAGTTTACCCAGTTTCAGGGACAAGGCTTTTCAATCTCGCATCCTGATAACTGGCAGCCAACCAGCGGGCAAAACCAGGTTTTCATTGTGCCGCCGGGTGCTGCAGGAAACGGCGGCGTTGCCTATGGAGCTTTGATCAGTTCCGCGCAGGGTGCTCCCGGCAACCTCGATCAGGCAACGCAACAGCTCGCTCAATCTCTTATCCAGCAGAACCCGGGAATGCAGGCCGCAGGTAATCCCTCTGCAATCAACGTGAATGGCCTGGAAGGCCGCTCCATGTACCTGACAGGACAGTCGCCAATCCAGAAGAATGGGAAACCGGAACCGGAGCGTGACTGGCTGGTAACAGTGCCTGGGGCACAAGGCTCATTGTCATACCTTGTCTTCATCGCGCCAGAGTCGGACTTTGATCGTTTAAAGCCGACATTCCAGAAGATGCTGGAGAGCTTCCGGGCTCAGTAACATCGGCGCACTGGACTGCGCTTGTTTTACAGGGTCCACGTGGTTTCGAATGGCAATCCTGCAGGCTCGTTGTGGAATTTCCGCGTTAATCCCGGGAATTCTCCTTCGAGCCGACCTCCATCAGCTTCTTGGTCATGATGACCATCCCCAGCAACTGGGTCCATTCGGAAACGATGTTGCCGATGACTTGCCCCCACTTGCCCTGAGGGTTGGAGTGGCTGAACGCGATTACCCATCCGACACCGGTGATCAAAAGGAAAACGGTAAGCGAGTGCCGGCGCAGAGTGTTCAGAAATCTGTCTTTGACTTCACCTCTCGGCCTTTTGCTCTCGCGCGATCCCACCTCGTACAAGTGCTTGGTGGCCAGAACTGTCACCACGACGCCGGTCCAGTCGGCGATTGCATTGCCGAAGAACGATCCCCAATGTCCCTGCTCATCACTGACGACGTAGAGCACCAGCCAGGTGAGCAGAATCGCACCACTCACCAGTGATAATCCGTGCCGAAGAGTAAAGCCCTTTCGTTTGCGCCGTGCGGCTTTTGGCATCAACAATTCTCCAGAAACTCTCGCTTATCTGCTTGGATGCAGAGTACTGCGATTCAGCCAGGGCAACCCTTTATAATGCGAGCTTCACCCGAACGCTTCCTGGAGATTCATGACCGCGAAACATTTCGCTCCTGCCATTTGCCTTTTTCTGGTCTTTGCTTCATGCTTTGCCCAACAGCCACTCAGCCCTGATCACCAGCTAGCTCGTGACATTTTCAAGGAACTCATCGAGATCAATACCACTGATACGCAGGCAGGAAATGTAACGACGGCGGCTGATGCTATGGCGGCTCGGTTGAAAAGCGCCGGGTTTGCGGCTGAGGACATTCACATTCTGGGGCCGCTGCCCAACAAGCACAACGTGGTGGCACGCATTCGTGGCCGCGGCCAGGGCAAGCCGATCCTCTTCCTCGCCCACCTTGATGTCGTTGAAGCGCTCAAGCAGGACTGGTCGCCGGACCTTGATCCCTTCAAGCTCAATGAAAAAGATGGGTTCTTCTACGGCCGCGGCACCAGCGACGTGAAAGATGGCGATGCCATCCTGGTCGAGAACTTCATTCGCCTTAAGAAGGAAGGCTGGGTACCCTCGCGCGATCTTATTTTGGCTCTTACGGCCGATGAAGAGGGTGGTGAATCCAACGGCGTCTCCTGGCTGCTTCAGAACCATCGTGATCTGATCGACGCGGAATACTGCATCAATACCGATGGCGGTGACTTCGAACTGCAAAAGGGCAAGCGCCTGCTGCTTGGCGTCCAGACCAGCGAGAAAAATTATGTTGATTTCACGCTGGAGGTAAAGTCGAACGGCGGCCACAGCTCGCGTCCGGTGAAGGACAATGCCATCTACCATCTTTCCGGCGGGCTGGAACGACTCGGTAATTTCGATTTCCCCGTGCTGCTGAACGAGACCACGAAGACTTTCTTCGAGAAAACGGCTCCGCTTCAAGATGCGTCGACTGCCGCCGACTTCAGGGCCATAACAAAAAATGCAAGTGACACTGATGCGGCTGCGCGTCTCGCCCGCTCTCCCTTTGTGAATGCTCTCCTGCGTACAACTTGCGTTGCCACCCGGCTTGACGGCGGCCATGCTAATAACGCCCTGCCTCAGACCGCGCGCGCGAACGTGAACTGCCGCATGCTCCCCAACGATTCACTGGAGAACGTGCAGGCCACTCTGAAGCGGGTGCTCGGCGATGACCACATTACTTTGCAGGTGGCGAATTTTTCGGGATCTGCTCCGGCTTCGCCCGTGAATCCCGCAATTATGGGAGTGATGGAAAAACTGAGCACCAAGCTATATGGCGGAATTCCGGTGGTTCCGCAGATGGATACAGGGGCAAGTGACGGGAAGGCTCTGCGCCTGAAGGGTATACCGACGTATGGCATCCCCGGGGTATTTGAAGATATAGATGACGTCCGCGCCCACGGTCGCGATGAGCGCATCGGGGTGAAAGAGTTTTACGACGGTGTGGATTTCTATTATCAGCTCATGAAGGAGCTGGCTCACTGAGCGCCAAACCGGCGCACTGCACTGGGGCCGCGACAAGCGTGAATCTCGTTCCCGGCCCTGCTTTACTGCATTCTCACTCTGATTTCCATGTCTTTCTGCACGCTGATCTTTGCGGTATCAAACGACGGGGCGTGCAATGTGGCGTGAGGATTGTTAGACATGCCCCACTGCTCTTTGGGCTTACCGAACATATTTTTATCGACTTTGTGGTTACGGTTTACGTCATGCACAATCGCGATGGCATAGTCGCCCGGTTGCAGCCCTGGAACAAGGACAGTTACCGTTCCGGGATGAGCTGGCACCACAATGTCCTTCAGTGCGGCGAAGCGGTCCTCCGGCCAGCCTTTGGGTGAATTGAACAGAAGAACACCGATGTTTCCGCCATCCTGATTCACGTTCTCCACCTGGATCGTCAGCGTTACGGTGTTGAGGGCTGCGGGCTTTTGCGAGCTTGCGTAGCCGTTGCAAAGGAGGATGAGCGCCAGAAAGAACGGTGACGAGATCGTTCGGCTGTTCATGCCTACATAAGATGTTCGGAGCGCGTGAGCTTCTGCCCTGATCCGTATCCGTGCCGTTCCTGCTAAGCGACGCTTCTCTTGCTCGAAGAGCAGTAGCGACCGTTATGCCTGGCTTCAAAGGCTTCGAGTTCGCAAAGCAGGGAATCATCAATGCCGACATTGGCTTCGCGAATCGCGCCGATCGGGTCGCTGATGTACCAGATCGCATTGACGGTGCAGCGCTCGATCCAGTCATGCAATTCTCGCTCGTACCCTGCGAGTTCATGCCGGAGCCGTGCCGCAGCTTCGGGGGATAACCGGGGCATATGTTTGTTTGGCGTTCCATTGCCTTAGACCCGCCGCATGGCGAGAGCGGAACAAGATTCTCTGGAAAGCGGAAAGAAGATATAGCAGGAAGGGGAGAAACAGATTCTCAGGTCATGCACCGTACTCGCGAACATCCAGCGCGCTCGTGCTCAGCCAGTCCTCACACTTCAGTCCGCGGCGCAGCAGCGGGTCGGCGATTCGCGCGAAGATCTAGAACGGTTTCCGCAGGACAGGTAACTGGCTGCGATAACCACGGCTCAACGTGAGTTCCTTGCCTGACACAAGAGTAACTACGTACTTGCCCGTGAGGCGGCGTCGCAGTTCCTGGATCCGCCTGCGATTCACGATCACGGAACGGTGAATGCGGATGAAGTCATGGGGCTGAAGCCGTTCACAGAAGGCACTCAGCTTCTCTCTCACAAGGAAGCGCTGCGCGCCTGCATGCACGCACACGTAGTTACCGTATGCTTCCAGATACTCCACCTGCTCCAGGGGAACGAAAACGGTGCGCCCACTTTCTTTCAGCGGCAAGCGCCCGCTTTGCACGTCTTGCATCGAACTCATACCTGCCTGCACATTTTGAATCGAACTCATACCCTGCATCATGAGCCTTCTCTCGCGGTTTAGACGAGCACCGCCGTAAAAGGTTTACGTATGGCGCGGGAAAAGAGTTTCAAACTTTCGTGCATGCACCGGAGAAACTGTGCAATTCGTCACTGTGTCCGATTTCGATCACCCGGGATTCAAAGGCTTGTAGAAGCTGCGGGAAGATTCTCCAGAAATTAGAATCTTGATACAGGGTAAACTTTCGTTCTCACAAACTATCGTTGCCCGAAATTGCGTGAGAACCATAACTCATCACTGTTCACCAGTTCGTCCACCGGCGGCGTTATCTCGAACAAAAAATCAGGAGGACCGAGAGGCCCTCCTGTGCTTGGTCTTCTCAGTTTGAAAACTACTGCAGCGCCGCGAAAATTGTGACGGTTGAATCAGCCGCTGCAATCACTCGTCCGTTCACCACCACAGGCACTCCAAAGGCAGTGGCTACTGGCAAGGCGTCACGCGCGCCGGCCATGTTGCTGTTCCACAATTCGCGGCCGATGTTGGTGGCATCGTATGCGTGCAGAATCGCCTGGCCGCCGTTAGCACTTTTTTCATACGCCCATACGATTCCGTTCGTGTTGCCATTGGCGGAAACGACGGTGTTCATCCCGCGAAGGCTTGAACTCGTTCCGGACTGAGCGACAGGCGTGGAAGTTGGCAGACCGTTCGTGAATGCGTACTGCTTCAACGGCGAGTTCGCCGGGCCCACATAGATGTTTCCGTTCCAGTATGAAACGTTTCCATAGATACGCTGCCAATCCGGACCCTCGGCGAAGCCGCCGCCCATCCCGAAGAAGCAGGTCTTGTTCCCAACCATAAACGATGCCGGAACCTGGGTATCTCCCGCGGCATTGAAGTGTCCGAGCGAGGCGCGGTCGAGAATGAACAGCCGACCTTCCTTGCTGATCACCGCCGCGACATTCTTACCAGCGCCAACTTCGGACGGAAGAAGGGCCACGCCTCCGGAGCCGATCTCAAGATCGGCTTCGTCGATGCAGTCGCGATTCGCAGGCGAGAACCAGTCAACCACCTGGAAAGTATTTCCATTCAACTGGACTTTCAAAACTGAATCACCAAAATTGTGTCCGCCGGTGTCTGCGTTGTTGCTGCCGTCGGCGCTGACAACGAAGATGCTTCCATCGGAATCAATGGCCGGTGCCGCGCCGCCACCCCAGAATGAGCCGCCACCACCGTGGTCTGCGACGCCTCCAGCAACATCATTGGGCTGGGCCTGAGGAGTTGGATTGAACACCGCGACCTGTTTCAACGTGGCTGCGTCATAGGCCATCAGCCAGCCGTGATAGACACCAAAATCAGAAAACGACCCCCAACTGATCAACACGTTCCCATTCAACAAAGCCAGCCCCGGGCGCTGGTTCTGGAGCGAGGGATCAAAGGGAATCTGGCCATTGACAGTGCCCTTTCCGTCACCCGGTACGCTGGCTACGATCTGCATGCTGCCGGCGCCAAAATCCTTGCCCGTGGTTATATCCACTGACCGCAACCACTGCTCCGCCTTGCCGTTGCGGGCAAGCGTGGTGACGAAATAAACAGCCCCGGTGTTGCTGTCGACCACCGGCGTGCCTGTAATGCCAATCTCGCCGCCCAGCGCGGTGCGACCGCCGAAATTATCGGCCATGGGCGTCACGCCATTTGCAGCGTCCAGATAACTGCGCTGCCACAGTGGCGCTGCGCCCGGATTATCCGCATCGAACGCGAAGATGCTGTCATGCTCAGTGGCGACGATCAGCACGTTGTGCGTTCCAGCAGGGCCCATGTTCACGCCGGTAACCACCAGGGGCTGCGCGATCGCCAAACCATCCACGTGAAACACCGACTTCTTACCGAATTGCGACACGTTCACATTTGCCGGAGTCAACACGGTTTCATTGCTATAAAGCCCATTGCGCGAGTTGCTGCCTTTCCAATTCAAGATTCCATTGAAAGTTCCCGTTCCCGAAGAAGGTGTGGGGGTAGGGTTCGCGCCACCATTGTTGGAATTGCCCAGTCCTTGGCAACCGAACAGCGCCACCATGGAAACAAAGAAAGCACACGACAGGAAAGTGGCAAGGAACCTTTGTGATTGCAGGTACTTCATTCGCACTGCTCCCGTATGGGTTCGTCCCGTACTGAATGTTTCGACAGCTCTGGTTGCTCTCGGGTTGCCGCAGCTTAGGTTAAAAAGTGAAAGGATGAATCCCTCGCACCTGTGGTGTCATGCAAAATGCCTTAACACGTTGCGCGGCGCGATCAAGCTTTCGTCGCGTTCAAACATTAGAATCAGCAAAGAAACTCGCAAAGCATTAGGAGGACGAAATACATGCGCTGGACCCCAGGCGGAAGAAGTGATGATCTCGAAGACCGTCGCGATGAAAGCTATGGAGGCGGCGGTTTTGGCGGATTTGGCATGCCGCACATCGGTATTGGTGGAATCCTTATCCTTCTGATCCTCAGCCTGGTCTTCAAGCGAAATTTCTTTACGTTGTTGAGCGGAGGCGGTGGCGGCGCCGGCGCTCCCATTACGCGCAATGCCGATCCGGAACGCGATGCCCGCGAAGAGCCGGAGGTGCGCTTCGTATCATTCGTACTCGATGACGCGCAGAAGACATGGGAACAGATTCTGCCCTCCGAAGGCGCTCGATATCGCCACGCCAAACTCGTTCTGTTCAGAAACTATACCTACTCCGGTTGCGGTACCGCGCAATCAGCAACTGGGCCTTTTTACTGTCCCTCCGATGAAAAGGTCTACATCGATCTGGGCTTCTACGACGAATTGAAGAGCCGTTTCGGTGCTCCCGGACAATTTGCTCAGGCTTACGTTCTGGCACATGAAATCGGGCATCACGTCCAGAAACTGATTGGCGTTGAGCAGCGCGTGCATACATTGCAGCAGAACGATCCGGGTTCAGCTAACTCCCTTTCCGTGCGACTCGAGTTGCAAGCGGATTGCCTGGCCGGCGTGTGGGCCCATTCCACCCAGCAGCGAGACCTGTTGGAAACAGGCGACGTTGAAAGTGCTCTGGGCGCGGCATCAGCAGTTGGCGATGACCGGCTGCAACGAATGGCTACCGGCCACGTGAGCCCTGAAACCTTCACGCACGGCTCTTCTGCCCAGCGCACACAGTGGTTCAAACGCGGATTGAATCAGGGCACCATTGAAAGCTGCAACACGTTCCAGTAGCACTGTTGATCGCCATCGCGCCAGTCCGCTTGAATCGTGACACGTTTGTTCACGCAGTTCTGGCTGATTACTAATTGCGAATTACTAATTGCTTAATTGACTACTGGATCGCCGAGCCCGCGCTGTCGGCAAAGCCGGCCAGGGCCTTCTCCAGCCCTTTCGGCCCTTCCCACTTAGGGACGATCTTTTCCACGCCGAAGTAGCTGCAGATTTTTTGCTCGGTCTCGCCCATCACGGTCCACACCACAACGGGGATCTTCTGCAGGCTGGGGTTCGACTTCCACAGCCGGAGTAGTTCAAAACCGCTGTCGTTGGGAAACGAGAGATCCAGCAGTATCAAGTCAGGAGCGTCACGCCGCTCTTCCATCATGTCCCGCAGCTGGACTACTGCGGAAGGAATGTTGTCACAAACCTGCACGTCGGCGGCGCCAAGTTTTCGCAGCACGTCCACCGCGATTTTGGCATCTTTAGGAGTGTCTTCAACAATCAGGGCCTGTCGCACGCTTCACCTTGGGCCGGAAATCATGCCGGCGAACTGTGTATAGCCACCTTATTTTACTCCAGCTGCTTTCAAATGGAGAGCCAGCATGCGCCACCAGACTCGTCTTTACGCCTCGTGGACGGCGGTCCCTAGTCTCTGCCTCCCGCCGCCGCGCGCGTGGTGTCAACGGTCTGGCGGCCGCCCGGACCGCAGTGGCTCACCCCGCGCTCCACGTCCGTGCCTTCCTCGTAATCGTTCCAGGTTTCCACCAGCAGAAATGGCGGGGCATTCTCGCTGCCGTAATACTTGCGGAAGACGGCCATGGTGTCCGCAAAAGTTTGGCCGCAGCCGTAACTCATATGCCGATTCTGTGACCAGCTGGCCTTTGAGTCATCAAACCCGGGCCACACTCCGCCCACTGTGATCTTGTCCGGCCTGCGGCTCATGGTCTTATAGAACCAGTCCAGATAATCCAGCCCCTTCGCGCTGCCATCGCGTTGCCAGCCTCTCTTGCCCGGATGCACCCACGCATAGTAACCATCAAACGCGCTGTCGTACTTCTCGTTCTGGTCCTTGTAGATGAGCAGCGGACGCTCCGGCCACGAGTTGGTCACCTGCCGCACCCGGTCCCATTCCGTACCTGACGCCTTCGGGAAGATGAAGATCACCGGCCGCCCCTGATACGTGAGATACGCTGACCGCATTGGACCCGCATTCGCGCTGATGTACTTGTCGTAGAGATATTGCAGGTCCACGATCACCGCATCCGTCGCGTTGCCGGGATTGTCCACTGCTTCGTCATATTGCGCCGCGATCTTGAAATCGCCGTGCTCCTGCGCCGCCTGCATCAGCAGCCCCAGCGTCTTATCGTTGTACTCACGCCGCGGACCGTACCAGTTCACTACAAAGCCACTGATGTTCATCTCCCGC
>Ga0070681_10002758_pt1 | contig 16203 bp, 42 predicted proteins | sample KBSC83BmetaG_FD_65650 | JGI IMG/M metagenome (GOLD analysis project Ga0070681, IMG submission 65650) | Corn rhizosphere microbial communities from Kellogg Biological Station, Michigan, USA - KBS C8-3B metaG | ecosystem: Host-associated > Plants > Roots > Rhizosphere | place: USA: Michigan...
CACTGGAAAACCGTCCGCATGGTGGTGTCACGAAGCTGGGGATAAGTGGACCGAATCGCTGCCCAACGGGTGCGCCTTATGCCGTCAGGGCCACGGCGCTGGGCTTGGGCGCGGCGAACAAACTCAACAGTGCTGCCGCTGGTCTTACCGCCGCCGACACCGCCCATAAGGGCGCGGATGAAGTCGTCACAGGCCGCAAACTGGCGGACGGTCGGAACATCATCGTAATTATAGACTATCTGTTTCACTTATCGAACCACACCCTGCTGCAGCGATCACAGTGCCAGATAAACCGCCCAACCCGCTCATGGGATGCCCCGTGAAATATCCAGCAGATGATGCGTTTCATGGGCGCAAGCTTACAGCAAACGAGCCAGAGAATAATCCCCAGCGGGACAAATACAGCACCGATCACGCCTGATAGGGCAATGAGTTCGGCTGTGGTGGTCACTTCTTTGGCTTCAGCTTTGCCCTGTGCTTGGCCTGCCTGGCTTTGTCTTTCTCACGGCGCGCAAACACTGCTGCCAAATTCTCTGCCGGCGACAGCGGCCTTGGCTGGTTGGGCTGCGTGGTCTTCTGGCGTCCGTCTGGGCGGTATTCGGTCATTGGACAAAACAAACCTTTCTGCCTTTGGCAATTTCCACCCCTGGTTCCATCGGGTCGGCGCTCAAATACCCAATGTGCCAGCAGTTCGACGCGGTTTGCTTGAGATTCGCGATGATGCCATCCGCAGGGTCTGCGGAAAGCGCGACCGGTGACAGGCTGATTATGAGGGCGGCAATTATAACTCTGAGCATCATGTCTTCTCGCTAAGGGCCGCGTCTATCATGTATTGCCAAATGTGCCATACATCGGCCTCCGTTGTCTTGCAGACGACCTTTCCAAGGCCAGCAACCAGGGCCAGACATATCAGCCAACGCCCAAAACTTTGTTGGCTCGATCAGTCTCATTTCTTCTCCTTCAGCTTGGCGCGGTAGCGGCGTTGGCGCTCACGATTTTGTTCCTTTAGCCTCAATAGCTGCTGCTCGGGCGAAAGCGCGGTCGAGGCGGGAACCTTTGACGCCTCCGACATGCCAGCCGGAGCAATAGGTACATTGGTAGGGGTGGCCGTGTCCGGACTTTCTGGCGTGGCCCCACGCGGACGCTTTGGACGAGTGCCGGATTTTCCGCGTGCAGGCTTTGCGCTTGAGGCGTCGGGAGTGCATAGCCCCTTTCCCGGTCGGTAGATCATATTCAGTTTCATGCAGAGACGTTATGCTAACGTAACGCGTTACGCAACGGTTATCTCGCCGCCGCCACGGCCCAAACCACCAACCCCAGCGCAATAAGACCTGCCAGGATGTGGGGAATGGTCACTCGTCTAGGCCTGTGATCTGCATGGGGGCCAGCTTTCCCTCGATTGTCTGGCCCGTGGGGCCGTTTTGGAGGGTAAACGTGACCTGCAGGCCGGGTGTCAGGCCCTCGGTCTTGTCACGCCAGAGGGTTGGCTGACGGTTGCGAAGCCACAGGGACGCTGCGGCGGTGTCAGGCGGGAAATGCTCGGTATAAGGGGCGTAGACGGGCGTGGTTTCGCCGCCAGGCATGAATATCTTGACCGCTTCATGGCTGTATCCACGGGCTCGATGGTAGAGGGCATGAGCGATATCTGCGTCGGCTGACGCCTTACCGTCCCGCAATGCCTTAAGAAATTTCGGGTGCTTGTTTTTCCAGGCGTTGAGCGTGACCACTGAAACGTCAAACAAATCAGCTAGTTGCTCGTCTGTGGCCCCGAGGAGGCAGTGCTTGTAGGCCATGTGGCAATAGGTTGGGTCGTAGTCGGATGGTCTGCCGCTCGGCTTGTGGGTGGATTTGGGCTTTGCAGCAGTCATGTCTTGCTGTGGCTAAGGGGTGGCTGTCACGAATTTACGCCAATTCCCAAAAACAGCAAAGCCTCCTGAAACCTCCGTATCAGCAGGCCCTTGATCTCGGTGCCGCCGGCATGGTCCCAGAGAGGAAATTGCCTTGCGGCGCCGAGGGTATCGCCTGCGTTGAATTGTCGCATGAGCGTGGAGTTTATCACTGCGGTCCGGCCTACGTTGAATGCCAGGGAGGTTAGAGCTGCGAGCTGGTAATCGGTTGGTGCGACGGTAAAATGTTCCTCCAGTGCGACATAGGTTGCCCTCAGATCCACCATCAGGACACCATTGGCTTGGTCCTGGGTCCACACTAGGCCATCGTGAACCTCGGGGCCAGTGTGGCCGTAGCCTATTGTCCAGATGCCGGCCAAGTCTTGATAGGCAAAGAGGCGGCAGCCCTCATGCTTTTTGACGAAGTCGGATGCTATGTCGATTGCGGTCATGTGTCCCCAAACCTGGCCAGCGGTACAGCCGCATATTTTCCGCGATTGAACAGCCTATCTGCCTTATCCCGATTGGCCTCGATCTCGTCTGGCGTCAGGATTTTTGGTTGGTCTAGCCAGCGCCGCTCCTGCAGCCAGCGAACGGCCCCGACCGCGAATTTCCCATCGTCGCGCTGAACCTCCTCGGTTTGGGAATAGGCCCTGGCGCCAGCAATAATCATTTCCGGGTCGCCTTTGGCTTGGGAGAACTCTTTGGCAGCAACGGATTTGGAGCCATCCTTTCGGGGGAAGGCGGACCAAAATAATTCGAATCGATCATCGAACGGCGCGCTAGCGCCGCTCTTACTACTTCCTTCTTTTATCGGGATGGGAATGGAGATGGGAATGGGAGCAGGAGTTTGGCAAACGTTTGGCATAGAGTTGGTAGAGTCCCTATTTTGTCTTTTCAATGCCTTAGCAGAACCACCTGCGGAAGACTTTGCCGCCCAACGTGAGCACGAATCCCGCTCGTCAAGGAGCCGCTTCTGGCGGTAGCGCCCGTCGTCACCCAGTGTAAAATAAGGCATCACGACGGGCTTGAGACGGTGCCAATTTTTTGGATCACCAACGGAGCGACCAAGGAAAATATCATCATTTGGTAATGAACAATCCGGGGTGCGCCATTCGACAATCAGAAGCCGCAAATAGGCACCGAATTGGGCCGGTGTCAGATGAAATGTGTCCCCGATAAGGGCATCTGTCCACAAAGGAAGGGCGGGGAATTTAGCCATGGATCGCGCCTGCCTTGGCCTTGATTTTGTTCCAGCAAATCCCGCAAAAATACCGAAACGCGAGGTTGGTGCTCCAAGGTTTTCGAGACCTGGCCAACTCCATCGCGGCCATTACCTCAGAATATCCCAATTCATCAATAAACCGCTTAACGCTGGTGACCCAATCGCGTCGCGCCGTTTGCATTTTCTCATCAAGAGAACAAAGAACATCCCAACATTCGGCGTCCAAACGCAATCTCTGCGCTTCAGTTATTTTTGTATAACCCTTTAATTGCTTTTCTTTTTCAGCAATCTTGGCCGCACGCTCAGCCAAAGACATTGGAATTTCTGAGAGGGATGCGGAAGACTTCCCACGATTGCAGCCTTCGCAAGCTGTTACATAGTTTTCGGGCTCACTTTTTCCGCCTTTTGAAACCGGCACAATATGGTCAATTTCAAGGAGAGCGTTCGGCGGGTGCGCCCCACAATATTGGCACACAAATCCATCCCGCTTAAAAATGTTAAATCTGGTGCGCGGGCTTATTGATTTACGCGGAATAGCGTTCATTGAGATCCCCTATTTTCCATGTGGAACGCCGGCCGGGTCGGGCCATGGAAAGCGGGAGGAACCGCAAACCCAAGCCCGGCCTGACGCCTAGTCCGTGGGCAGCAACTCCCACAGCTCAGTTATACCCCATGCACCCAATTCCGCAACCGCGCGTTACCCCCTGAGATACTGGGGTAATAGATATGCTGATCCATTTGCTAATTGTCTTGATTGTGCTCGGGGTCGTTTTCTGGGCCGTGAACTACGTTATTGGCCTAATCCCCGTCGCCCAGCCATTCGCCACGGTAATCCGGGTCGTCCTGGCCCTTATTGCCCTGATCGTGCTGCTGGATCTGCTGCTGCCCCTGCTGGGGACGAATTACGGCTGTGCGCGACTCTTGTGCTAGCGGCGAAGGAGGTTCGATAGGCCGGTTGCCGGGAATAGCCGCGTTTCTGGGCCATTTTCTTGACCGCGTACAGGATCGACGTGTGGTCAAAGCCTGTGGTTCTGGCCAGTCCGGCTATCGAATATCTGGGGTCGGCGTCTAAAACCGCCTTCCAGGCCTTCCAGCGCGCCAGCTTGGCAGCCTTGGCCTGTGACCCGGCCATAACAGCGCCGACCGTTGTCCCGCCCTCCTGGGCCGCCTGTGTGGCTCTGGCAAGCCATTCGCCATAGGGAGGCGTGAGAACGTCTTGGAATGGGGGGGCTGTCAGACCCAGAGCTTTGCACCGCGTTGCCGTCCTGGACCGCCCCATGCCCGTCTGCCGGCCAATCTCGGCTAGGGAGAACTTTCCCCAAAGGGCGAGGATGATTCGGTCCTGTTCTGGGGTCCACGGCAGGCACGGGCCGTACTGATTCGCCCTCATGGTAGGTATTTTTTATGATGAAACAGGCGGTTGCCGCGTTTGTCGTAAACAAACAGCGAAAGCGACCATAACCCAGTTCTTGGCGTCCATGTCCAGGCCGGCCGCACCCAAGGCTTGGGACAGTTGCCGCCGATGGTCATGTGGACCTTCACGGCGAAAATGGCCCTGTGATAAAAATCAGATCACGGACGGCCCCAGCGAAGGTTGTCCCGCGTGCATCAGCGTAGGCATTAATCCGGGCAAATTGTTCGGGAGTAAACTGGCATGCAATTTTTTTGCTGTAAATTATTTGCGAGCGCAGCTTTCGCGTGGTAGAATAGAAAATATCGGTTCCATTTGCCATCAAGGTGCTTTCACTCGGTAAAGCGACGGCTGGTAAGCCTTACGGCAGTGGGGCTCGCAGTAGGGGGCGTGAGGCTTGACGGGACGTCCGCAGAATTTGTGAACCGGGCTCTGAATTGAGCCTGCTTCAGCAGTGGGCCACTGGCATTGTCCGTAGGACATGTCCTCCAGCGCCATATTGAGGCTCTCTGGGGCTTCTTGGGCTGGGATGGGTTCGATTGGCTTGGGAGGTGTCCTGGGCCTGCTGGGACGGGGGCTGAAGGCAAACTGTGTACGCGGCTTGAGCCCCAGCCTGGCAACCTTGCCGCCGATTGATTCGCGGGATACGCCCATGATAGCGCCGATCTCGGAATAGCTCATGTTCTTGGCGTAAAGTGCCTTTAGCTGGTCTATGCGTTGTTCTGTCCAGTCGCCGCGACCGCTCATTTAGGTGGCTCTGGGAGAGGCATCCAGTGGGTTGGCTTCAAATGGCCGGCATCCCACCAATAACCCTTGAACCGACTGACCATGATGATTTCGGGATAATCTGTTTCCTTGAACGTCATGGGCGGCACATAGATCAACACTTTCGTATTGTTCGTGGGTGCGGTCTTGATGGGTTGCCACCCGCTCATGCCCTATCTCCATGCTGGCGGAAGTCCGCGCTATCCTGAATATGCCTGTCATGCTTGGTTAATGAAGGGGTATGCGAATACGTGATACGCTTGGTGAGTTGTAAATCCTCGATCACAGCCTTGCGCCTTTGGGCCAGCTCGTAGGCTTGCTTAGAGCGGAAGCGGCGATGGCAATCGGGGCATTTCACCATGTGAAAACCTCGCCAACTTGGCGCATCGTGATAATCTTTCCGTGCTCGTCAGTGACGCACCAGTGGCAATCGCGGGTATATTCCTCGTAATTTACCAATTCTTTTAGAGACGATTCTTTGCCATCCCATTCGCCGACGCAGAAATATCTCGTATTGGGCTTGAGGGTCATTATCTGCGTCCCTCCATCCTCACGACATTGTTCTCCCGCCGAATAAAAGGCCATTTCCCGACGCTATAAGCCGTGCTTGGCACCCTGTGCCGGCTCCATACCCAATCCACGTAATCCTCTTTGAGCATAAACTGGGCATTCGCCAGTTCGGCTCTGTGATTGTAGGGAAGGGGAGGGGCCAGGAAGGCGCGGATTAGTTCGGTCATGGCTTGGGCCACTCCTTCATAGCTTGGAGAACTTTGTTGCGCGTGCGCTCTTTGGGCTCTCGGCCAGCTAATACCCGGCCTACCCACGCCGAATCCCCCAGCACATCGCGGCCAAACGTGGTGGGCTTGATATTGTTACGCTTGAGGAAAGACGCCAACCTGATTCGGAATTGTTCTATTGTCATGGCGCAATAGGTGGCACGAAAATATATGTTGGTCAAGAGCAAATTATCGCTTGACCCAAATGTTGCTTTCAGCCAATATCCTCCCGAAGCAAGCGAGGCAAGCCATGTTCTGGATTTCCCAAACCTACAACGGGATGACAATCAAATCCTGTGCCCCCACCTATTCCGGCCTTATCGCAATTGTGAGTGAGGATAATGATGGGGCTGAGATCGAAGTGGAAGAAACCGACGATGGCGATGTTCTGAAGTTTCGGGACGGCCCGATGATCGCCTATGTCCATCGTGGCAATCCTTATGGGGTGTCGAAATGAACCGCCTGTCCCACTTCCTAGACTGGCTTGTCACCAAATGGCTGGGAGAAGATACGCCCCCACAGAACTGTAACCGGCCAGGATGCCCCGTTGATGCTTGGGGGCGGTGTGTGAAATGTGATGGAGGAACGATATGACCGCCCCCAGCAGACAGTTCATGATCGGACAGGCCATACTGACGGCCACGAGGCTATACGAGCCGGATACATTTCGCGCGTTGGGCGTTCCAATCGGCTTGCGTTGCATGACAACCAAGGACTGGTCATACGCGCGCACCGACTTCTGCGATGTTGTACGGGCCTGTTACCGAGACATTTCCGCACGATATGATGAAGCAATAAGGCAGCCGGGAACCTTGCGGTAATGGACTTTGCGCCGGGCGTTCACTTCGGTCTCTCAGACGAGGATTATTTTTCTGTACCGGCCCTGAGCGCTTCGGGCGTAAAGAATATCCGTATGTCTCCGCTGGACTTCTGGGCGCGCGCTCGGTGGTTAAATCCTGGATATGATGAGGATAACGAGGATACAGAGGAGAGCTTTGCGCGCATCCTTGGCAGGGCGTACCACAAGCGCATCCTTGAGGGTCGGGACGCCTTTGAGCGCTCCTATGCCCCGGCTTTCGATCCTGCGGCGCACAAGGGGGCCTTGGACGGCACAGATGAAATCAAGGCGGCATTACGCATGGCCAAAGAGGCCGGCGTCGATGTCAAAATTACAGGCAACAAGCCAGAACTGATTTCGCGATTGCTGGAATTGCAGCCGACCGCGAGAATCATGGATGTTCTGCGGGAATCCTACGAAAAGAATTTCGAGGATCATATCCTGTTGGCTGCAAAGTATCTTGATAAAATCGAGCTTTCCGCTGCAATGATCGAGAAAGACCCGCAGCTATCCAAGGCGTTTTCTGGCGGCATGCCGGAAGTCTCGATTTTCTGGGTGTGCCCCACCATCGGCATTCCTTGCAAAGCGCGGCTGGATTACCTGAAGCCCAAAGCCATCGTGGATCTGAAGACATTTGCCAACAAGAGTGGCTACCCGATTATGCGGGCCATAGATCGTGAATTGGGGTATAACCGCTATCCGATTGCAGCGGCATGGTATTATGATGCTGCTGATCAGGTGTCAGGTCTCATCGATAGCGGGAAGGTTTACGGGGACGCTCCGCATAGCTATTTGAGCGCACTGCACGCTGGCAACGAAAAGACATTCGTTTATGTGTTCCAACAAAAGGGCGTCGCCCCCATTGCGAGGGGCAAGTCCTTTCCCAGGTCGCTTACAAATTGCTTGCTCGCCCAGGCCCAATGCGAAGCTGCAAAACAGACCTATAGAACCTGCTCCGAAACATTCGGAACCGACCCATGGATTACCAGCGAGCCGATAACCGCGTTTGATGACGCCACCATCCCCGCCCTTTGGGAATAGGAGATTGAATGTCTGATTTGGTAGAGCCCTCTTTGCCCGTGCCGACACAAGAACCCTCTATCGCCCCCGTTGTCCCGGCTGCGACAAAGCCTGCGATGAAAGCGAGTGACGAGGTTTTGGCGATCATCCCGCGCGATTTGGAGGAAGCTTGGCGCTACGCCGAAATGGTTTTTAAGTCTGGCACGGCGCCGGATTCCTACGATAACGACCCTAAGAAAATCATCATCGGCGTTCTCGCGTCCATGGAACTGGGCGTTCCGCCCATGACGGGTCTGCGCGGGATCGCTATCATCAATAAGCGCCCGGCTGTCTGGGGAGACCTGGCCATCGCCCTATGCCAGTCAAAGGGGGTAATTGAATCGTTTGAAAGCAACTACACTGGCACGCTCGGTGAAGATGATTACACATCAAACGTGGTGATACGTCGGCGCCGCCAAGAATTGCCGTATGAGGGGCATTTTAGCATTGGCGATGCCAAGCGAGCCGGGCTGTGGATGAACGCCCGCAAAGACCCATGGGTAAAATACCCATACCGGATGCTGTTTAATCGTGCTCGTGCCTTTGCTTTGAGGGATGGGTTCGCGGATTGTCTGGCAGGCCTTGCAATTGCCGAGGAGGCCCAAGATATGCCGGCCGCAGCGCCGGTGCCTATGGACAAAAGCGTTCTTGACGACGCAACTTCGGAAGAAGTCGGCGCCGCGCCATGAGCCGGAAACGCTTTTCCGAGAGAAACGTCATAGAAACTCTGATCCGCACCGGACACGAAATACGCTGTTACAGAACGGGAGAAGTGATAACACTCGAAACCGTCAATCAGCTTGAGCGAGAACATCCTATACCGCTTGCATTAGGCGGATCAGACGATCCGACCAACGCAGCCTACAGCCTATCCAAGGCCCATAAGATCCAGACCAATGGCACGCCGGCCACAAGCTGTGGAAGCGACAAGCACGCCATAGCAAAGACGCGGCGCCTGGCCAATCCCAAGCCCAGCAAGCGCCCTATGCCTAAGTCTTCACGAAAGAGTCCGTCTAGGCCGTTTCCTGGAAGGCGCCCCGCCTAACGGCTCCGTTCCTAATTGCGGGATGTTCTGGCATTCATGCCTGGAAGCTGGATGGGATATGCCGCAGCGATCAGTCCGATGGCGGCAGCGAAGTGCGCCGCATCTGCCAGATGGTCGGCGCGCTCATGGCCGTCCTCGGATCGCGCAGCAACCGTCTTCGCACCCTCCATCCGTTCGTGAAGCCAGCGAACCATGCCAAGCGGGCCAACATCGGCAACAGATGCCATCGCGGCCTGCATTTCTTCTTCGGTCACATTCATTTTTGGCTCGCTTTCTATTTGACGCAGCGCGGACAGGTGGCCGTGCGCGTCTTGCGGTGAATTTTCCAGCCCGCCGCCCTCGCGGCCTTGGCACATTCGGTAAAAGTCTCGCCATCGTATTCATGGGGAAACTCTCGGAAGGCATGGCGCGTGTTGCTGTGGTCGCAATAAAGATGCAGGGAATAGCCCGAAGCATAATGCTCCGGACTGTCCACCTTCTTCGCCCCCATGTTGATGATCGCCATAAAACCGCTCCTAATTCCTGGGAAGTGATTTGCAATAGAAGGTGTTGAACGTCGCCACCTTCCAGCGAATGTCGTCGGGCAATCCCGCGCCGGTCTTGAAAGCGACAAGCGCCTCGCGCGCCTTCGCTTTGTTCTTGCTGCCGTTGTCGCGGATGCGGGCTGACACATTGCCGGTGCTGCTGGTCTTGTGTTCGTAGATCACCAAGGACACGCCATCGCCCTTCACCGTCAAAATCTCGTAAGGGTGTTCAGACGGATTGACGACAAGCCCTAGCGGCCCCGCGATCATGGCGGCGTATTTCTTTTCGTCTTTCCAGGACTTCGATATGGCCACGAACGGCTCCATTTAAATCCCGCGTCCTGGGTACAGGATCGCGCTAAATTGCTTCCAGAGGGCGGCGCGAGTGCATTCGTCCGCCTTTGCATCTGCCGCTTCGGGCTGGCATACGCCCATCGCCGCGTCCACCAGCCTACGCAAGGTGTGTTGCTTGACCGGGCTGCGGCGGGGCAACCCGTATCCGGCGCGAGGGTGTGGTGACGTTCCCAAAAGATGCTCCTCAAAAATCGTCATCAAGCGCCTGGGACACCAAGTCCGGCAGGCGAGCTTTAAGTTGGGTAAGGATGTGTTTCTTGGCGACCTTGAGCGGGTCGTCCGGGCGCTTCGGTGCCGTGACGGGCGCCCCGCTGTTCGCGCGGCGATCCAGTTCGGCATAGAGGGCTTCATAAAGAGATTCGACAATTCCGCCATGAACGTCGAATGCCATTTCCAGATTGGTCTTCCATATTGCGGAGTTGCGGGCGGCGCGCTCGGCGGCGGCAATCGCCAGGATGCGGGTCAGCGTTTCGCTGGCCAACTCACCCGGATCAGATTGGACAACTGCCTCGCTCAAGATCGGCTCCTCAAAAATGAACCCCGCCAGCCGAAGCCAGCGGGGGCAGATTGCTACACGGCAACTTCGGCGTGAGACTTGCCCCAGTCCCATCCATCGGCCCAGCCGGACGCTTCCGCAGTAGGAAGCTGTTCGATATATGGGTTGGCAGAACGTGCGTTTCCCGCGTGGAAAGCATCGTTGCCCTTTTCAAAGCCGAAGTCGTATCGCTCTTGCGTTGTCATGTTCTCACCGTGTCAAACAGCGCGGCGGCGGAATTGCCACCGACGCAGACATTGTAGCAAACGGGTTTTCCGATTTTGCCGATGCGAGCTGATATAAGGGCGAGAACATTGCGCATTACTGGGCTTTCGTGCTGAACGCGCTGCACTTGACACCGATGGAATAAGGATTGGATGCGCGCGAAATCGCTCCGCGCGTTCATCTGATCCAATAAAACCAGGGGTAAAAATATTTTCAAATGACGCTCCGCTAGATTTGAGACATGGGGTGAAAGACGGGTTCGGGAAGCGGGCCGGTCCAGCCCAACGTGCGGGCATCGGCGGCAATCTCGCGCATCTGGCTTGCGCCGCTGTCCCAACACAGAATTGCAAGCGGGCGGTTGCAATGCTCAAAGCCCTTGCAGCCACACTCGGTACAGACAACGGCCACGCTTGAGGCGGTGCGCTGACCGTCATCTGCAACGGTTAGCAGCTTCGACCCGCAGATTGGGCAAGGCTCTTTCGGGGTGTGGAATGGCTTGGACATATCGGCTCCGATCTATTCCGCCGCCGCACTGGCAGCTTTGGTTTTGTGTTCCGCCACGACCTTCTCAAGGAAGTCCGACATTCTGGTCGGGTCATAGTCGATGCCGAAGGATTTGCGGCCTTTGAACCAGAGTTCGGCAACGTGAACTTGGCGGATCATCGGTGCGGCCATAAGGCTGTCAACGAACGGTCCGATTGTGCCAGCCTCGAGCGTGACGATCTGCACCTTTTCCTGCCACTCGCGGTAGATGATCCAGAGCATGAATGTCTGCTTGGGGACGCTGCGCCCGATCAGGTATTTCAGCGCCTTCGCAATGCGCACCCTGAAAGCAAACCAGCGGCCACCATCCAACCTCTTATGGTGGTGCAGACCGGCTGAAATAACCGCATCTGGCGTCTCGTATGGCGGCTTATGTTCGGTCATCGAGTTGGGCTCCCTCTACAGCAGGTGGAAATGATGGGCCAGCATCAGCCCGGCGACTTGCCCAGCGATCATGCCGATCATGATTAGAAATATCTTCATGGCGCTCGCTTTATTCCTAGCTTCTGAAAATACCATTACACCTCTTGACGGGGTAATGCAACCATGTAATGTTACACGCCATGAAGAAAAAACAGCCGGCCAAGAAAGAAACAGCCAAAGCCAAGCTTGCCCGGCTTGCGGCCATGAATAGGGCCAGGGTGCAGCGGTTCCGGGCTAGGAACCGGGCTCAAAAACAGTTCGTAAAAAGTACGATTTCTAGCGTCCCGAAAAACACCCGCTCTATAGCTACTGAAAGATGACGGTTTTGCCTGAAATTGTGGTTTGTGCCCCGTTGTGGGCCATTTGTGGCCACACGGGGGATATGATTGAGAGAGAAAGTTAGGGAGCGATTGAACGTGCTTGATACCCGTCACCAATCTCAGCTTATGCCGGCCGAGAACAAATTCCATGTCGGCAACGGCGAAGACGGCAAGCACTATTGGCTGACGCCAAAGGCGCTCTATGACGAACTGGACGCCGAGTTCAAATTCGACTTCGATCCCTGCCCGTTCCCGAAGCCGGAAGTCTTTGACGGTCTCACGGCTGAGTGGGGCAAGAGCAGCTACGTCAACCCGCCATTCGGGTCGATCATGGAATGGCCAAAGCAGACAAATTGCGCGGGACACGAAACGGCCACCAAGAAGTCCCGCACCTGCATCCACTGTGGCGCCGTGGGAAAGAAGAAGGGCCCGACCGCCTGGATACGCAAGGCGATCACCGAGCAAGCCAAAGGTAAGCGCGTCGTTTTGGTCTTCCCCGTCGATAAGTGGGTGCTGATGCTGCTCAGGGCGACTGGCAGCAAGGTCCGCAACCTGGGCGATGTGCGCTGGGTGGCGACCGAAGACGGATCCACCGGTAAGGGCACCGGTCGGCACATCGCCTGCTTCATTCTCGAACCCGCGAAACTTTCAACGCAGGAGGCGGCGTAAGCCGAGCGGATCATGTTTGAGATTTACGCCAATGGAAAACGCTGGACGGAAACACGAGACGCAGAGCGCCAAGGCGCGCTGTCTCTGGCCTTCCAGCATCTTCATTCACGCAAGTTGCTGGCCGAAGATTTCAAGATCGTGGCAGTGAGATAGGAGCGATTGAACATGGACGGCAAAGACGAACTTTATGCTGCTGTGAAGGACTGCGATAGCTGGTCAACTTCCACCGAAGACTTGGGCGCTGACAAAAAACACGGGCGCTTTGGTGTCACCGTCTTTTTCGACAATGTTGAGGATGCTGGAAAGCTGCTGTTCGCCCTCGATACCGTCAACCTGGAATAGTGGAGCCTATGACCATGCTGGCAACAATCGCGCTTTGGTGGTGCTATGTGACGGGCGGACTGCTCGCGTTGGGCGTCACTGCTGTTGTGGCGTGGTGGGCGTTCGATGTTCTTATTACGCGCATCGGCTGGACCAAGATTTTCATCGCTTGGTATCGCGAACGTCTGAAATCTCAACGCAATCTCGCAGGATAATGGAGCCCATGACCGAAGACCCGAAAGCTGTCGTGGACGAGCAGGCCAATGACGCTGACCTGTGGAAAGTCATGTTCACGTCGCAGCGCGAACAAAAACTACAAGCTGCCCTACGCCGCCTTCATGAAGCGGTAGAAGGCAAAACATCCGAGCAGTGCGCCCGCGCTGTTCTCGATTAACGGAGCGGTTTTAAAAGTGCGCGAGAAAATAAATCTAGCCCAACAAAATCAGACGGTCACTTTGCCAGATCGCGCATTTTTCGCGCATTTGAGTTCGGTAACGCCTGATGTCAAGTCGGGCAAAACGCGCATCTCGCCCTTTAACGGCGCACTCGCATCGGCCTGTTTCGGAAAAAGCGTGGACCCCACTTGCTACAATGTCTGTGTCGGTGGCAATTCCGCCGCCGCGCTGTTTGACATTGCGAGGAACTGACTATGGCAATTTACACCGTCTATGGTGCGCCCGTTGATATTGTGGAAGCCGAACAGCGGAGACGCTGGGGTGTTTCCAAGCCGGGCCGCTACGACACTTACGATGCTGAACCCACGCCCGGCCAACGGAAGGGCGCAAAGCGTGTCGAGCAATTCGACCTGTGGTGGGTTCGCGCCAAGCAGACCGGGGCATACCCGGACGGCTCCGGCGTATCCCGCATCGGCAAAATGATCGAAGGCAGGATCGACCTGACGAAGCGCGGCTTTATCCCTGAGACGGAGCTGCGGGCCGATGATGGCATCCGTGAAATTCATCGTGAATGCGAAATGAAGCGGGATGACCGCAAGGCCAAGTTGAAGGTAGCCAGCGACGCGAACAAGGAATTGTCTCGCGCGCTTTTTGGATAACCCTGACCCCGGTGGCTCGCGCTGCCGGGGCATTTTTTATGGAGCCGTTCGTGTGCACTGCCATTGGCGAACAGAAGACGGTGAACGGTTCATGCTCCCCGGATGCATGGGCGGCGCTGTCTACGGGATGCGTGGCTGCACCTGCGTTCGCCCGTCCCGCAGGCAACTCGAACAGCGTATCAAAGACCTGGAGTCACGCGTGAAGAAGTTGGAAGCCGCCATTGCGGCGCAGAAATAGATTGGAGCGAAATCCATGACAGTTGAAATCCCCGAAGGTTTTACGGCGCACATTGCCGGTCAGAACCCCGCTCCCGGCAAAAAGGTGATCGTCCTCTACGCCGACGGTGAGCAGACGGTGCCGACCGAAAGCGAATGGTTTGGGCGCGGGATGCACAATCTTTGGAAGAACACGCGAGGCGGCAAATTCAACATCGTCGCTTACCGCGTCGTCACATAGGGAGCGCCAATGAAGTTCACACCAGTATGGAAAGATGAGGCCGGCAACCGTCTGGTCTTCCCTGCCCGCAATACCATTTTCGATAACGAACTGGATGCGCAGCGGAAGTCCGTCACGGATATGCTTTGGATGATGCCGTTCGGCCTTTCATCTGACGGCATATTGTCGTTCACGACAAACTCCGATGGAGACGCTGATCTTCCTCATGTCATGGCGTCGTGCGGACGGCTCGGTCCATGCGCCCTGATTGCGGGGCCAAAGTTCGATGCCGCCAATGCGAAACAAGCAGCCTGAGGGAGCGAATTTTCATGGACCGCAGATCGTTCCTTGCCGTCACCGCCGCCGCTGCTGCGGTTGTTGCGCTTCCCGCTGCTGCGGCAAAGCCTGGCTGGGTGCCGGGCACGATCATCCCACGGGGCCAATGGGATTGGGTCGGACAGCCCATTCCGGGTTTGGTGCGCGGTTGCTGGGGACTGCAAGAGGTCGAGTCCGAAGACGGCAACTTCTGGAAGCTGCATCACCTTGGAAATGGCTATCACGCCGTTTCAACAGATGACCGGAAGACGATTGAGGCCTTTGCTGACCTGATCGACGCGACTGAAGATTTTTCCGGCCTAGGCATCGGGGATATGCCAACCGGGGAACAGAACGAACGTATCCGCCAAGCATTCATCGACGCCGGCTATATGCGCGTCAGCAACTGTTACTGGGTCTGACAAGGGAGCGATTTTCCATGCAGGGCATGTTTGACGATATGTGGAAGGTGCTGGTGACGCTGGCGGTTCTGATCGCAGGCGTTGCGCTTGGCATCGGCTTCCTGCTGGGGCGGTTATGAACCACCCGCCCACCTATTTCCCAGACTTCGGCGTCCGTTCCGTCCCGGCCTGCGGCGACTGTTACGACGATGGCCACTGTTCCATGAACTGCGGCCCGCGACTGGGTCACGTAAGCCTGCCCTGGCAGACGGCTAAGGCCCGCTCTGAAATTGTCTGCCGCCCTTCCACCTCAACCCCCAACAAGTGACGAGCGGATTTCAGAAGCGCCCTAGGAGCGCAGCGCGGCTGCGTCAAGCGCGGCGTCAGCCTTAGCTGTCGCGGCGGCGTCCGTAGCCTGAGCGGTGGCCAGTAGCGCATCAATTTCCGTTTGATCGGTGGCAGAGATTGTGGATCTCACCGAATTGTAAAGCGCGGTGATTTCCTGAATAGCCTGGGGAGCAGCGGAGATAAGGGCAATGATGAGTTGCGCGACGGACATTATTTCTTCCCCGATATCAGGTTTTCAACATTCGCGATTATCGTGATGGCTGCAGAGACTTTGGCCTGCACCCCCACAGTATCAGCCGCTTTTACGGCGGCATCTGCCTGGAGCAAATAGGCTTCGGACAGATCCAGATAACCCTTGGCTTTGGTGGCACAGGTGGAAATACACAGATTGGTATTCGCGGCGATGGTAGCTCCGTCAGCCACAGCTTCGTGAAGCGCATGTGCAGCCGTAAGGGCCTTCTTAGCGTCAAGCATCGCTGCTGGCACCACATCTGATACCGTGCCGGTCGCGGCTTGAAGCGTCGAGCAGCCGGATAGCGAAAGAACTATGACAGGCACCAGAACAGCGAGTTTCATGCGGGCTCCATGGGATAGCCTGAAGCGTAGGCTACAATGCTTGCCGTTCTATGCCAATGGGGGTAGCCACTATTTTGCCGGATGGGGGCACTTATCCTGTGGAAGGGCTTGTGGGCTTGGGATTGGCAGGTCGTCCGAGTTGGCCGCCGAGATC
>Ga0070681_10002761_pt1 | contig 16198 bp, 20 predicted proteins | sample KBSC83BmetaG_FD_65650 | JGI IMG/M metagenome (GOLD analysis project Ga0070681, IMG submission 65650) | Corn rhizosphere microbial communities from Kellogg Biological Station, Michigan, USA - KBS C8-3B metaG | ecosystem: Host-associated > Plants > Roots > Rhizosphere | place: USA: Michigan...
GGGGGGCGCAACAATCGATCAGTTCCTGTATGCTCAGAACTGGATGAAGGGCAAAGTCACGTTGGATATCAACCCTTACATCCCGTATGTGGCGACAACCAACGGGAACAGCAGCTGGTTTCTTATCGCTGATCCATCCGATGAGACTCAGCGGCCTCTGGTCGCCTTCGCTCAGTTGCTGGGCCATGAGAACCCTGAGCTGTTCATGCGTGATCCTGATGCCCGCCCCCTCGGTGGTGGAGAGCCTGGATCGGCAGACGGCAGCTTCGACAATGACGGTCTCGATTTCAAGCTCCGCGCCTTCATGGGTGCAAGCCAGATCGACTTCCGCATGGGCGTTGCATCAAACGGCTCCGAATCGTAAACCGGACTGACATAGGGGGCTACGGCCCCCTAATGTAGTCACTACATTCCATAGGAGAAGATCCAATGAAATCAAGACTTTCACTCTTCGGGTTGATTGCCCTGGTCATTCTGGCGGTCCCCTTGATCATCTTTGCTCAGCGCACAGTATCTCTGCCCGACTCATACGCAAACACGGGCCTTGTCGTGAAGCAGGGCATCACAACGAACGGCTCCGCAACTCCGGTCAACGTCCAGACCAACAACGGTAACTTGTACGGTCTGAGTGCTGGGACTGGAGCTGGCGCTCTTGTCGTTTACATTAACGTGTTCAACGCTGCCTCGGCCAACGTGACAGCCGGTACAACGACACAGGTCATGTCATTTGTGCTTGATGGGCCGCACAACCAGAGTTCTCAGGTGCTTATACCGTTGAATCCGTTGGGCATCCCGTTCAGTACCGCAATCAGCGTCAATTGCACTACCACATTGAATGGTGCAACAGGCGCTGCCACGGGCTGCCCGTTCACGGCTTACAGTAGGCACTAAGGAGGCCCAAATGAAGAGACTTCTGAATCTACTGATCCCGCTGCTCCTGGTCCTTCCGGCCATGGGGCAGGGGCTGAGTCCGTCTACCGGGGCCACGGATGTTGCCGAAGTCTCGGTAGGCAGGCCCCGGATGATCTTTGCGGATGGGATGAGCAAGCCCCATCCGTACCATGTTGAGGCAAGGCACTGGCCTGTAGGTTGTGAGTCAGAGAAGCAATTATTTGACTCCTTCGGCATTGTGCCGGATCACGGCAAATGTGGCGAGAAGTTCTATGACTATGACGGTGAGAACCTGACCACCTCAGCTGGAGAGACACTATTCTCTGATCTGATGGCCAAGCTCACCTCGCCACCGGCTCAATGTAACTATGTGGCCCTCACCAACACAGGTATCACTCCAGCTGTGGCTGATACCACGCTGTCTGGAGAAATATCAACGAACGGCCTGCAAAGGGCCCAGGCCACATATGCGGATGCCAGTGCTGCCCTTGGTACAGCTCCAACAACAGGCGCTATCTCCCAGGTTGGGACGACAGGAGCTACCACAGTTGATTACTGGGTATTTGCCTGCACCTTCCAGGGATGTACTGCTGTCGGTACTGGGGCCCAGACGACTACGAGTAATGCCACGTTAAGCACGACCAACTACAATACGTTCAGCTTTACGGGCAAACTCGGGGCGGCATTCTACAGGATTGTCAGGACTCACAACAATACAACGCCTACGGGCTCTCTCGCTGGGGGCTCGACAATCACCACAGCTGACGGCGAGATCAGTGCTGGCTATATCAGCTGTGCTACAGCTGGTGGTCAAGTAGCTGGAACGGCCCCGACATGCAATGTCGCTGATCAATCGAATACGCTGGGGGCCTTCACAGTCCCAGCAGCTGATCAGACCTTTGCTGGGAAGTACACACTCACAAAGACTTTCACGGCAACGGGCTCGCAGTCGGCTCAGGCCTTTGGTATCTTCAATGCTTCATCCACAGGAACGATGTGCTTTGAGGGTACATTCACGTCGGCATCGCTCGTAACGAATGACACGTTAGCTTTCACCGAAACCGTTTACCACTAATCCCCCGAGGAGGGCCATAGTGAAATACATCCAGAATGTAGTCACTACATTGGCCCTCGTTTTTTTACTCTGCTATTCCTCCTATGCTCAAGTCACTGTTGACAATACAGGATCTAATAACGGCAATACATCTGTCAGTACACTTGACATAACGTCGTTTACTGTAGGATCTGGAGCTACCTTGCTCCTGTTGGGTGTAAGCCAGTGGTCAGCTTCAAACACCACTGTCACAGCGGGCTCTACAACTTGGAATAGTAGTCAAACCTTTACGCAGCTGGGTACTATCACTGTTGCCGAGGCAGGAGGCACCAGACGGTCCACCCTCCTATACGTATTGAGTCCTACCGCAGCTACTGGAACCATCCACGTAGTTATGTCAGGTTCCACTGATGAACTTATTGTAGGTGCTACGTCCTGGAAAGGGACTGGCACCACGGCTGGTACTGCATTTGGCACGCCTGTGACCAATACAACAGCGGGCGCTGGGTCGCTGTCGGTAAATGTTACCGGCACAACCTCAGGCAATATTGTTCATGACTGCCTGAGTTCTGATGCTTTTTCTGCTGGCAATTTTAACACTGGCAATCAAACTGCTAGATGGCGTAGACAGGCAGCGGCTAACACATCTGAAGGAGATGGCCAATCCGCTGCTGCTGGTGGAACCATTACTATGAGCTGGACGTTGGCTCAGGGCGGTAGCACATTTGCGACAATCATTGCCGTCGAGCTTTTAGCTGCTGCAGCTGGGGGGAACAATTTCCCCCGCAGTGTTGTTGACGTGGGCATTGGTGCTGAGATTGGGACTAGATCCCAGGGATTCACCCGCAGTGTTAATGACTCTCCATCTCCCAAGGCTATAGCAGAGATATCCTCCAGGACATACGGGGCTGTGAGGCAGCCCGCTGATTCTCCCATGGTCCTGGAGTTTGTGGCCAGGATCTATAGTGCCCCTAGATCAGCGACTGACAGAGCCTATGGCAGTGAGATCTCAAGTCGAGGCCTGGGCAAAGCCAGGACTGCCAGTGATGGCCTAGTGCCATTCGAGTTTGTCAGTAAGACCATGAATGCCCCCAGGTCTGTAGCTGAATCCCCGGCTATCAGTGAGAGCGTTACTAGGGTTAGATCAGCTATACGATCCACAGCGGATGCTGGGTTTGGATCAGAGATTTCTGTGAGGGTCAAGAATGCAGTTAGGCAGCCCAATGATGTGCTAGTTGGAGCTGAGCTGGGCGCTAGGTTGTTGACTTTATCCAGGACTGGGGCTGAAGCTACAGTGCTGTCAGAGATCAGCATCCATGGCTTTCAGTACAGCCGGTCTACAGCCGAAACAGCTTGGCTCATCAACTTCCAGAGTACCCAGTCAGGGAAGGCTAGGTTTGGCAACGAGGCTGCTTTAGCCCCAGAGTTCTCCACCAGATTGTTCACCGGCTTTAGGACTACTGCGGATGTAGTCACTACATTGGAGGTATCTAGCAGGTCTGCTGGCTTGGTTCGATCTGCCTCAGAGAAGCCTAGTATCAGCGAGGCTATTAGCCGCATAAAGAGTGCCGTCCGATCCTTAACTGAGGTGGGTCTATCTCCTGACTCTGCAACCAGGGTGGCTAGCTACGGCAGGTCATTTGTTGACGCTGTGCCTTCCAGTGACAACGCAGCTAAATCCTTGACTCTGCATCGGTTTGGTGTTGATATAGCTATCACAGCTGATAAGGGAGTGACTACTACCAATCAGCAGGCCTTCGATATCCCGACGTCTCGGATGTTCTTTGTTCCAGGAAGGATACAGAATTTCTCAATTGAGATCAGAATTAGGGATCTCTTTACCCCTAACCGGAATACGACTTTTCAACCAAAACAATGAGAAAATGTAGTCACTACATTGCAGTTGCTATCTTGTTGATTTTGTTAGTGGGCTTGACAATTGTCAAGGCTCAGACAGAGACCCCTGGCGTCCTCAACAAGACTCCCTTTGAGCAGATCGATGCCAGCATAGACTTCACCCAACGGGCCTCGATGGGAGTGACACTATCCAGTGTTACAGCCTTTAATATGGCCACCAATAGGGATGATACTGCTAGTGTCATCGCAGGCTCTCCAGCCCCCACAGTAACAGGAGGGGGTAAGATCGTACAGTTCCGCCTGAAGGGTGGCAATATAGGCCAGCGCTTCAACATCAAGTGTCAGGTCACCAAGGCCGATACTGGCGAGAAGCTTGAGGGCAACTTAACCTTAATCATCGTGGCACAGCAATGAGCACACAAATACAACAGATTCGGTCACTGATCCAGGACAAGCCTGTCCCTGTCTCTGAATCGCTGAAGTTTGACGGCCAGCAGTGGATCTATCATCTCAAATATGCTCCGGTATACTGGCCGACATATCCATCAGAGACAGACCAGTTTGCCGCCGTCTTTACTCCAGCAGATCAGGAGTTTGAGATAGTCAATCTGGACACTGGTGTAGGCAAGTTCTCTGCTGATCAGACAACAGAGCCTGCAGACGGAACTGCAGATCCCTGGCCCTCGCCAGTGACCTATACATACTATACGGTCCTGCTGTCCGATACGGATATCCAGAACATCATCGATATGATGAATAGCCTTGATCCTGATGGGGCTGCCGATATCCGTCTGATTGCCGCTCAGTGTCTAGACGCCATTGCCACCAATCAAGCGTTAGTGCTCAAGGTGGTAACAATGCTGGATGTCAAGACGGATGGGGCTGCACTGGCAAAGTCTCTCCGAGATCATGCCAAGTCTCTGAGAGATCAGGTGTTTGACCCCGACCAGCAGGAAGCCTACTTTGACTTTGCTGAGCAGATCAACGATATGCCAGGGTGGCGTGAGAAGGTCATCAAAGACTTCATGAGGCAAGGATGACTAGATCATTCCTCCATCCAAGGTACAGGTCAGCGCTCCCTGATATGTGGCCCTCCAGGGTCACCTTCAGGCTCAAGAAGACCAGGGCCAGCGCCATGAATCAGCCTGTCAGGGATGACACAACAGCTGTTGATGATGTCCCTGGGATGTCCAATCTGGAGTGTAGGCTTGTTCAGCTTATACGGCAGGAGCCAATGGCCGATGTCAAGAAGACGCAGAGCACCACTACCATCTATGGTCCTGTTGAGATCCTAGTCAATAAGTACGTGTCTGACAGGATAAACGAGGCGGACCATCTGGCTATTGTGGATGGGGTGGAATATCAGATTCGATCTGTAGAAGCAGACAGCCAATTCTCTAGGAGTAGGCTGCGGATTGAGATCATCACTTAGGAATGTAGTCACTACATTATGGCATACACCAGAACAACAGTAGGCGGCATCGGCGGGACAAAGTTCCCTAGTCGTACCCCAGGTGATCCTACAGGTTTATCCATCAATAGCTTTCTCATTGGCAAGATCAAGGAAGTCCTGTCGGGTGAACAGGTTGCCCCTATCCTGTTGTGGGCTATGGAACCTGCCTACGAACAGGCCAAGGCTGACTGGCCGGTGGTGACTGGTGCAAGTAGCGATACTATCCGGCTGGAGACAGATGAGATTGAGGCTAACTTTGCCAGGGTGTCTCTGAGGGTCGGGGGGGAGCAGCTTATGCAGGACCCCCGCAACAAAAAGGGAATCGACTATGCACCCTTCGTCGAGTTCAACGGCACAAGCAAAACGCCTCCAGGCACTATCACTCATGCCGTCATTATAACGCAGGACGAGGTTAAAGAAAGAATCAAGCTGGGGCTGCAGGCCCTGTTAGGGGGAGCCATTGGCGGGTGATAGAGATGCAGCCCCGGTTATCCAGGATAGTCATGAGGCCGCTGTGATTCAGTATCTTCGAGCCAACCTGACTCTTGATCCAATACCAGAGGGGGTAGGGCCGGTGCCCTTGCCTCCTGGTGCAGGTGCAGCCAAGGTCAGGGACAATGCCAGCAATAGGTTTAAGAGCTACATCACCGTACAGGAGATCAGCGCCAAAGACCTATTCTCATTGACGGGCCCAAGCAACTATGTGGATAGCATCATGCAGATTAACTGCTGGTGTGCTGATCGTGAGGAGGCCCATCGGATGAGGACCAGAGTGAAGGCTCTCCTGATAAACCATTCTGGAGCTGTTGGATCATTGAACATTGACGGCTCCGAGCATGTACTTGATGCTGTACTATATGACTCTGATAGGGAGGTACACCAGTCCATAGTCAGGATACACATGGCCTGGACATTAGCATGACAACAAGATTTATAAATTATCTATCAGGTCCACTAACGTGCCTCCCTGGAATAGATTTAGACTGGGATAGCGGAGCCTTTACCTTTGGTTATCTCAATATAGGGCTGCTCAAGCTTACTCAGACAGCAGGACCAACCCTGAAGGGCTACAAGCTTGAGATATGGAATCGAGCGGCCCGGACTGGATTCCCACAGTACCGCAGTAAAGATCCAAAGGTCGGAACTCTGTTTGATCCAACTGACAGGAACGGTAATGCCTCCCAAGAAGGTTGGGTGCTACCTTACTTCGATGGGGATGGGAGCAATAAGATACACTTTCGTTTCCATAACTATGAGGCCTCCAATGTTACTTTCACAGTAGAGGCCCATATTGAGAATCCGGCAGCCATTCTGTCCGGGATGATATTCAATAATGCAGTGGTGTTCAGCGGGGGAGTTGGCAGCTTATCCGCCCCAGCTGTTAATGGCACCTGCATTATGTTGTACAGAAACGGCATACGTCAGATGCTGGGAGGAGGAGGAGGAGACGCTGACTTCTCCGTGGGCCTGGATCTTCAAACCTTAACCTTAACTGTGCCAGAGGCAACAGATGGAACTGATAAATTTACGGTCGATTTTATACCGGCTCCGTAATGTAGTCACTACATTACTACTGGTAAGTCCTTTATTTGCGCAGCAGACTAACCAGCAGACCATACAGCTAAGAGATCCCATGACAGCTCTAACGTCTGGTGGTCTCTACAGAATCAAGGTTGGATCAGGTTCGCTGTCGTTCCAGAAGAATACCCAGGTGTCAGGGACCTTCAACACCTTTCTCCAGCCCTTACAGATCAACTCCAGCGGTGAGGTGCAGCTGGGCAACAATGCAGTAGGTAGCCCGTTCACCCAGACAAGGCTGTCAGTCTATAAGGACGGCACCAACTGGGGCTACCTGACATATGGCACTGATGCTGTGATGAGGATTGTGTACAGTAGCACAGCCACAGGCTCTGCTCTGTCGTTCGGTACATCATCGAACAACAACGGCACAGGTACATACACCGAGACTTTGAACATAACCGGCACTGGCCGCTTTCGAGCTGTGGATGGTGCAGGCGCTACCCCAACTTATTCGTTCAATGCTGACGGCGGCACAGGGATGTATCGGATATCCTCAGCTGTTGGATTCAGCTGGGCCGGGACTCCAGAGTGGGCTTATGGTACATCGAGCCTGAACATGAAGCTGGGCTATGCCTTAACCTTTGGCAGCAGTAGCGACCCAACAGGCAGTGCTGACACATCTGTGTACCGTGACTCTGGGGCTGGCTTGCTGGCTATGGCAAATGGAGGAGGGACAGACGCAAGTTTCCGAGTCTATGGGAACACTAGCACTCCTAAGTTCACTGCTGTCAGGCACGATGGCAGTAACGGTACTGTATTTACTAACGTTGGGGCTCTGACACTGTTTACTACCGGGGCTGATGACTTAGCATTCGGTATCAACAGTACAGCCTATTGGAAGCTGGGAGGGGCCAGTGGTGATCTCATCACCTATGTTGATAACACCAGGGACATCGGAGCCTCGGGAGCTAATAGGCCCAGATCTCTTTATCTAGGGACATCAATATCTGTTGGAACCAATCCAGCCAGTACCGGGGCTGTCCGCATCCCTAATAACACAACGATATATGCTAGAAATGCTGCCAACAGCGGCGATCTGGCCATGATCTTCACTGATACCTCCAATAACATAGGCCTGGGAGCTACAGCCCTAAATGTCATCCCCAACTCGAATCAAAGCCAGGACTTTGGAGGAACTGTTGCCCAATGGAATCATATTTACTCTAAGTTCCTATTGGCTGGTGACGCCGCTGGAGGTGTTGGATATACCACTGGCCTAGGAGCTGGGGGGACTGTAACCCAGGCCACAAGCAAGTCAACTGGTGTCACTCTCAATAAGGTGAGTGGTCAGGTCACAATGAACAATGCTGCCCTGGCAGCTGGAGCCAAGGTAACCTTTACTGTTACAGATAGCAGTGTTGCCGCTACAGATATTATCCAGACCAATGTAGTATCTGGTGGTACAGCCAATGCTTATCGAGCAGCTGTTACGGCGGTTGCTTCGGGGTCGTTCGCTGTAACTGTGGAGAACATCACAGCGGGCTCCTTGTCTGAGGCACCAGTGGTCGGGTTCGTTGTAATCAAAGGTTCAACTAACTGAGGAGGACAGTTATGCAGTTTGAGCAGATTAGCTATTCCCAGTTCAAGAGAAGGAAGAGAGAGCAAAACTTCCTGATAGCGGCCATACTGACAGCCGTGGTCTGTGCTCTGGTATTTGTTGCCCTGGTGTACGGCTCCGATGAGTTCACCAGCAAGAACATGGATCAGGCTGATCAAGCCAAGCTATCAGCGCTTGCGACACAGATCAATTTTCTCGGCCAGGAGCACGAGTTAGCCCAGACCAAACTGGACCTAACAGAGGCTAAGTTGCAGCTTTTAAATGAGGTTATCATTCCCAAGATAGTGGCTGAGCTTCGGTCCAAGTACAACAAACCGGAGGGGGAATGGGACGTCAATTTGCAGAATTTCAGCTTCACCAAGAAGCCGAAGTAATGTAGTCACTACATTCAAGGAGGGCCGATCATGGCAAAGGAGATAGAGGAGGGCAAGGATTACACCAAGGCAGCTTGGGTAGGTAATGATCCGGCCCAGACCCCGTATGACAATCACCACTGCACGCGCTGTCAGTTCAGTACGCTCTACATCGAAAAGATGCAAGAGCATTACGACTGGGAGGGCAAGCATAAACACCACTGGGCCTTCCCTGTTGGTTCTGAAGAGGCTGCGAAAGCGGCTAGCCTTGGACCCAGACAGGAGAAAGCTGCCCAGATCCCACTGAAGTACTAAGGAGGCCAATAGATGTCGAGCATTGCAAAACTGTCCAATGGGACCCTTCTTCAGATGGGAGACGGGGCATCCCCAGAGGTATTCACCACCATCCCTGAGGTTATGAAGATCTCAGGGCCCTCTGTTGACTTCGATCTAATCGATGTCAGCTCCCACTCCTCACCTGATCTGTTCAAGGAGTACATTCCCGGCTGGTCGGATGGCGAAGTCATCGCCTTCCAGTACAACTTCAGGACGAGCAACACAGTCCACCAGAACATTCGGACCAATGCCTACAATGCGACAAAGACGAACTTCAAAGTTGTCTTCCCAGACACGCCGCTGAACACGGTAAAGTCAGCAACTTATGTCAAGAACAACACGCCTACTGCCGATGCTGGTAAACAGATGTTGGCCGATGGCCGTCTCAAAGTAACAGGCGCTCCAATCTGGAGCTAACGAGAAAGGGGAAGAGAGGCCCCAATCTATGCAGCAGAAACCACTGACCAGAGCACAGTTAGAATATCTCAACACCGTCTATGCACGGATGCCTGAGATATTGAAGATCGATCCAGTCATACCGATCAAGTTCCCCAAGGATGATACGGAATACAAGCTGGAGTTCGATATCAGAGCCTGTATTGGCTTACTCAAGGATACCAAGTTCAACTGCCTAATTACTCCCATAACGCTAGACAGGCTTACAGAACCTGAGTTCTTGGCCCAAGTGTTGTACTGGGGCCTCAAGCGGAATCACCCAAATCTCACCTTGGATTGGGTGATGAGTGCAGTCAATGTCAGGTACTATCGCTATTATGTGGATCGGGCCGCAGATGCCGTTAGGCTCATCCTCCCAGATGTCCCGGTCCCTACTGAGGACGAGGAGAAAAAGGAAGGAGATGAGGCTGACGGTAGCCGAGAGGAAAACCCTATGTAACAGCCAGCGAGAGCTGGCTGAGACTATGGGCAATGGCGACGGGAGCTGGCATGACCGAAGAGGAGTTTTACAGGTCTACTCCTGCTAAGGTCTTTGCCCTGATTGACAGGCGGGATGAGCTGGATAAGAGGCATGACTTCTTTACAGCCCATCTGGTGGCATTAAAGTTCAATGCCCACCTAAAGAAGGAAGAGATGATAACAGCGGATGATGTACTGGCTTGGGCATATCCGAAAGACAACAATGTAGTGACTACATTGAAGCCTGTAGAGTTCAATGACGTCCTTGGGGCGGACTGTGACTTCCAGGACATGAGAGCTAGAATGAGGGCTAAACGTGGCCAATAATCCATCAGCCTCTGCTCCACTCTTTGAGCTGTTTACTTCACTTGGGCTCGATACTAGCCCACTCATCTCAGGTCTGGAGAATGTCCAGGTAGATCTCAGGGCCTTCCAGAGCAAGATGAATGACTGGGCCGTGTCTGTCGGCCGTGCCTTTGAGAAAGGCTCCAACGAGACGATAGCCTTCATTGCTGCCCAGAAGCAAAGCACCGCTGTAATGGGCAGCGAGGCCGATGCTGCCGAGTACTTATCAGAGACGCTTAACGATCTGATATCGGCACAGCAAAGACTGAATGAACAGAAGCGCCTGGAGGCAGAAAGCTATCTTGCCACCATTGATATGTCTAACAGGATGGCTGCAGCCGTCCAGGCTGAGGCTGCCAGCCGTGCTGAGTACGCTAGACTCGTCCAGTACTACAAGGATGAGGAGTTAGCGGCTTACCATGAGAAGTTAGACGAGTATGAGGAGCTGAACGAGGAGCAGACCAGATCTGACATTGAGAACTTGAAGGCCAGGGATGCAGCCTGGAGGGAATATCTGGCCAAGTGGGAGGCCTACGGGAGATCTGCTGCCGGTGGCGCCGCAGGGGGAGGGGGCGGCTTTGCTGGTGGCTCTGGCGGAATAACTGTAGGATCCGGGGGTGTCAGTCCATACTTCCGCTTGAGGGAGACCGTAGCCCCACTGATGCAATTGGCTGGGCCACTATTTGAGCTGTTAATCCCCGTTGCCCTGATCAGCCTAGGGATTGACCTAATGGAGAGGTACGGCAAGTCCATAGGCAATGTAGTAGACAGACTGCTGGGAATCGTGGAAGTCAATAAGATGCTTGATGACTCCATGAAAAAGCAGCTGTCCACAATGGAGATGGCAGCTGACAGGATGACAGCTATTGACAGGATTGCCAAGAAGGAAGGCCGCACCCCAGGTCAAGTCTTCGGTGAGATATCCCATGTCAATACCCCAGCTACCAAGCTGATGGATGCTCAAGCTACGGCGATCAGAGCCCAACTTTCAGGACTAGATCAGGCCATTGCTATTGCAGAGGCTAATAAGATGCCTGGAGAATTCTTCAGGAATCAGAGCTTGAGGATGGCAGCTACAGCACGCAATGTCACTGGAGGAGACCAGCTTACTCTTGATACAGCCAAGAAGCGCCAGGAGACATTGAGGGATGACCTGGAAAGGGTGGAGAAGAAGAAATTTGATTTGCAGATGGAAGAAGTCCGCATCATGGACCAGCACACTAAGAGCCTCAAGCGTATGCACGATGTGGTCCATGAGTTCTCTGAGCGGTTACCTAATGCAAAAGGACCGAACCCCGCAGATATCATGTTGCAAACATTGGGGTTTGGCCCCCAGCCGGTCCAGGTTATCCATGGTGGCGGCAATGTAGTGACTACATCGCAGGCTTCCAGACTAGCCCCCAGGGTATATGGTGGCGATGTTCCTGGGCAGTCCACACAACCCCAGACTGGGGGAGCTGCCAGGGGTACGGCTAACGTTGGGGGCATCAGCGTATCCTTCACATTCAACTATAAATTCGATGGCATCCCCGCAGACGTCCAGAGCTTTGTCCGGGATAAGATGGAGCCCAAGCTGATAGAGGATATTAATGGCAATGTGCGAGGAGTGGCCGAGAAGATCATTACGGCCTTAAAGAACAAGGGAGTCAGGGTCAATGGCTAATCCATCCTACTCGCTGGATAACATCACATTCCACACCATGCCGGGGGCTTATAGGCTAGGTGGCAGGCCTCGCAGCCGTGAGCAGTCTGTTGTGGCCCTTGAGACGGACAACCTTAAGCAGTATGTATATGACCTGGGTACACGGCAGGTCTGGGAGCTGCACTTCAGGTTGAAGGACAGTGAGCTGGACTTCTTTGATGACCTGGACGTGTCTGTTAATGGCGCGGCTGTACCATTCTATTTCAGCCTGAGCGGAGTGGGATCTGGTGATTCTGTGTTTGTTCGCAAGGAGCCAGGGTTTGATCCCCAGGAGCTTGATGAGCCTCTAGGTGATGAGATGGGATTTGACTATGTGCTTCGTCTGAAGCAGGAGCTGTAATGGCACTGGATAAGTCTAAGCCTCTTATCCTCCTCAATCTCTATCTAGACCAGGATGGGGGCGGAACACAGAACCTTGCCCGTAAGGATATCACCTTTCATGAGGTGGACTTCACTGGCAGGGTGTTGAGCTTCGGTATAGTGGATAGAGGTGTTGCCAATCCCCCTGGCATGCTCACCATTGACGATGCTGAGGTTGAGATCGAGGATGTTGACGGCCAGATCCGGGAATGGTTCAGCCTTGTTACTCCCTTCAAGCGCATAGGCGAGATTGTTATTGACTTCGAGGGCAATGACAATCAGCTATCCGATAGGCAGCTCCCTGTCCCAGGCTGGGAGCAGAGCTTTACCAGCAACAGCAATCTGAATGATCCATACTGGACTCCCCTGTTCACTGGGGAGGTAATACCTGGAGGGGTCAAGTTCTCCCCTGGTAAGGTAACTATTCGATTGCGGGAAGTGGCCACACTCTGGCTGAATCGAGAGATCCCTAAACTGATCATTCGTGACAACTTCCCCAATCTGCCAGATGATGCCAATGAAGGAGCCACAGACTATACAGCCCCTATCATCTTTGGCATCATGCAGAGCTACACCCAGACAAATGTAGAGCCTCAGGGTGTCATCAAATGTCACCTCATAGACACCAAGAACAATTACTATTGTGTAGCTCGACACGAGTGCGCCCAGGTCTACTCTGTTTATAGACGCAGACAGAATGACGCCCGATTCAAGATTGTCAGCAATACAGAGTACGAGGTTATCACTGTCCACTACACCATCAATGGTGTTAACTACCCATTCACTATTATTCATTTCTTCAAGCAGCAGGATGATGGCACCTTTATCCAAGCTGAGGTGAATGGCATCCCCTATCGATTTGACTTTGATACACACCTCCAGATAACAGGCATCACCCAGCGCAACCCAATCTATTCACTGATGAACCTGATCTATTATCTTGTACAGACGGAGGTAAACCCGCAGCGGTTTAGCGGTGATCTGTGGAAGGCTGCAGCTGCAGTAGCGGACGAGAAGCTTCTCTATATGGATGGTGCTATCACTGACACCATGACGGTCGGAGCAGCCATCTCAAAGATCTGTCAGGACTTCCTGATTGATTTCTTCCAGACTAATCAGGATGTCATGGGTGTTAGCTTCTACGATCCTGCAGGAACCGGAGTTACTGTACCTGTGGATAGCACCAATCTGGTGCTGAAGAACAGCTTTGCTCCGATGATGCCTGAGGAGATCTTCGTCCGTATACGATACAGGTATGCCAAGGATAATGCTGGCCTTATTGAGTTTGTGAAGGCCTCCGAGACTGGGCACTATGGTTTTGAAGAGACAGTAGTTAACCTGAGCGATAAGGCAGAGCTTGAGGCCACGGGCAAGAGCGCAGATAGTCTAGAGAAGGTTATTAACCTGGACTTCATCCGCGATGACGATACAGCATTGGATAGGATAAAGAATCTGATGGGGTATTATACCCTCCGAAGCTATCCAGTAGTCTGTGATCTGCCATTGCCTGAGATCCTAGGTAGCCTGAATGTAGGCACTACATTGAAGGTCAGCCACGTCCAGGGTATAGGTCCCAAGGGGGTAGGCTGGGCTAATCTGGTCATGAAGACCTACCAGCTCACCATGGATCTGAAGACTCTGAGAGCTACCATTAAGGCGATCAGGGCCAGAGACCCTCTTGATCTGGATCTACAGGCCAGCTTCGTGGGTTCTCATGGTACGCCTCACGATCCTCAGAGGAGAGTGCCGCCACTGCCAGTTACGATCAATGGCACATTAGATCCTGACCTGAGCGGCTATGTCTATCATGATGCTATTCCGCCGCTGGATATCAACAGCACCGATCCGCCGCTACCTGATAGCCCAGCCGAGGTGCCTTCTACATTCGGTCTGGCCTTTACGGATGGTACCGTAGTCACCTCGCCATCGAACAAGGCTGGTATTGTGCCAGTGTTGTGGCAAGAAGACCCAACAGCCAAGCCATTCAGGAAGGCTTCGGCCTATGTGATGATCCCGGAGTTTCTTCAACAGCTCAAGCTGTATGTTGGCACACTCAGCCCGGATAACAGGCCAGTTCTGACTGATGCCGAGATCAACAGGGTTATCTACTACAGCGCAGACTTTGACCACCTTTACCTCTATGTTGGCACAGGCGAGACAGGTACACCCAGCGGATGGAGAGCTATTGATCAGACTTGCGGTAATGTTACATGGAGATGGTTTGCCCCGGTAGCCCCTGGGTGGCATGTGCTTGACGGCAGCACTGTGCCTATGAGCGACTATAAAGGTGACGTTGCCAATTACACACTGCCTACTATGCCAGCAGGCCCGGATGTTTTGGTTGAGGTTGGCAGTGTAGCAAGAGATGACTTGACAACTGTTGAGCTGACAGACAATACCAGCTTGCCTTCCTGTCTGGACGCATCCGCGAAAAGCTTTGACAGGATGAGGTTTCTAGCGTATATGAGACTGTAATGTAGTCACTACATTCTTTAGGAAGAGAGGCCTAATGCCCTGTGACCCATCATCATTTCCTGGTTCATGTCCAGAGGATTGCTGCCCGTGTACCTGTACCGATTATTGCTGCCCTACTCCTTGTGGAGGTGGCTGCGATCACAATTGCTGTACATCACCGTGCTGCAACAATAACTGCTGCACGAGCCCATGCTGCAACAACAACTGCTGTGTCCAGCCTTGCTGCAACGACTGCTGCGACTCTGACCTGCGAGGTTGTTGTAACTCTACATCCTGTTCGAGTCATTACTGCCTCACTGTCGTCCTTGGCTCCGGATGTTTCCAAACTCTTGAACTCCTCGGATGCGATGACGGCGTACACGGGCCCCCCTCGTACAATCTGCTACCCCCCGGTAAGTTCTGTTGTGACAGTCCATGTGGATCTGGAGGGTGTACAGCGGGGCAGTCATGTTGTGCCAATGGAAACTGCATCAACGACTGTGCCGCCTTCAAAACCTACGGGGCAGCCCACAGCTGTGAGTTCTGCCCAGAGCCCGGATGGGTCTGTTGTGATCCAGTAAACTGTGTTGTAAGCTGCGCTGGTGCATCCTTCTGGGCTGAGCAGCACGGCTGCAGCTTATGCCCACAGGGATCAGGCTGCTGCGCCAGTGGGAGCTGTATCACGGACTGCGACTCCTGGCATAACTATGGACTCAGCCACGGTTGCCATGTGCCAACATCTGAGGCTTGCTCTCAATGCTCAGGGTCTTTGCTGTGCCAGCAAGCCCAAGGCCAGGGATGCTTCAGCTGCGATAACTGTCCAGGTCAATGTGACGCCCCAAGCGTATGCTGTGATATCAATTGCCAGAGCTGTGACTCTGGACCTGGGGCTAGCTGTTATGCTCTAGGCTATCAGGTAGGATTTAATGCCGCCCTAGCGGAGTGTGGATAATGATTGAACTGATCATCAGTATTCTGGTTGTCTATCGGCTGACGAACATGATCAGCCAGGAGGAAGGACCGTTTGATATATTCACAAATATCAAGCAGTATTTCTTCCTCAAGGGCCGCAAGAACTTCTTTTTCAAACTGCTCAGCTGCCGTCTGTGTCTCAGTGTATGGATCGGCTGGGCCTATGCTTTGTATAGAGGAGGCCTGCACCTTGACTCTCTAGTTTACGGACTGGCGCTGTCAGGTGCAGTAACGTTAATAATCACTAAAGGAGAATAGGTATGGCTTGCTCAACATGCGGTGACGGCGGGAAGGCTCAAGAGCCTACCCTCAACAGAAGCCAGATGATGGATCTGGCTGCAAAACTGGCAGATGTGCTCGACGGTGA
>Ga0070681_10002763_pt1 | contig 16196 bp, 14 predicted proteins | sample KBSC83BmetaG_FD_65650 | JGI IMG/M metagenome (GOLD analysis project Ga0070681, IMG submission 65650) | Corn rhizosphere microbial communities from Kellogg Biological Station, Michigan, USA - KBS C8-3B metaG | ecosystem: Host-associated > Plants > Roots > Rhizosphere | place: USA: Michigan...
GACAAACCCGAGTCAGTGGTCGTCTTCAAAGCCTGTTCGTACGCGTTGCGAGCATCGTCGTACTTACCCATGTCGAGCAGGATGTTGCCTTTCAACTGAAGATCTCCCGTCATCCCTGCGGCATCGTTACTCTTCTCGGCGATCGCGTACTGCTTCGCGACTTCCGCCAGCGCCTCATCGTATTTTCCGCTATCAAGTGCAACTACCGTCTGGCCGAACAACGCGGTGCGGCGCTCACCATCAGTGCGAGCTTTTTGCATCATCTTCTCCAACTCGGCCTGTGCTCCGCTCGCGTTTCCTTTGTAAGTCAAAGCCGCGGCGATTCCGAAATGCGAGTTGATGAAGTTGGGTTCGATCGAGAGCGCCTTGTTGTACTGCGTGATCGCTTCGTCAAACCGGCCCATCTTCAGTAGCAACTCGGCATACGAGTCGTACGGGTTGGGATCGTTTGGAATGAGTTCGATGTACTTCTTGAACGCGTTCTCCGCGTCGCTGTAAGCCTCGTTTTGTCGATACGCGTAACCGAGAATGTTGAAGGCGGTGGAGTAGTCAGGCGCGAGCTCGGTTGCTTTTTTGTAATGCGTGATGGCCTGGGTGAAATCCTGCTGACCAAAGTAATAACCGCCGAGATTGAAGTGCGCCCGCTCATCATTCGGATACGCAGCCACGAGCTTCTCGAGGATCTCTTTCTGCTTGGTCGGATCGCCATTCGCGCCGGCTTCGGCGGCCTGAATCAACATGCGTTCACCGTCAGAGGCTTTGTCTGACAGCGCCACCGCCTTTTTCAAGTGCTCAAAAAACTCTTTGCCCGTGGGCGAAGCCTGCGCACGATTGAGCTCGGCAAGCGCGAAGTTCGGGTCGAGCGAAAGGGCTTTGTCATAGTGCGCCACCGAATCGGTGATACGAAGTTTTTCCGCGAGATCGCGACCCGCAAGAAACTCCTTACGCGCGTCATCTGAAGATGTTGTCACCGGAATCTTGCCGTTTTTGGTGGTCGCGTCAGCCGATGCGGCGATGGTTTTGCTTGGCTCCATTTGCTGGCAACCGCAAAGAATGAAGGCGCCCGCAAGTAGCATCAGGAACAATGAAGTCGATCGATGGTGTCGCATGGTTAATCGCGCTCCTTTGAGTAGATGAGCTGGTTCGAGACCTGGGGAGATCGGTACTTTCATGGATAGCGCGCGATGATAGGCAGCGGCGACAAGGGCGCCAAAGAATTTTGTGACGAAGAGGCTCTTACAATGCAGGAGTGGGATGCTGCATGGGTTCGGATGCAAAATGTTAACTCGCGCTACTTTTTTCCGTTCTGCCGTTTTTCTTGTCCCACGAGTGCGACGGCCTGCTTGGCCTGTGAGGCATGCCACTCCGCGGCTCGCAAATGGTGTTCGGCGAGTTTGAGGTCCTGATTCCGAATACACCTCGCCGCACTCGTGAGATTCCGAATGACGTCGTTAATTGATCTGTACGCAGAGCGCAGTTGCTCCAATTCGCTCGTCGCTCGTGGAGCAAAGCCGATCGAAGACATGCACGCGAACGTAACGCGCCAATTTTCGGTTGGCAACAACTATTACCAGTTGAAGACGAACTCGCGCACAAGATTGATTCCGAAGCCGGTGAGGAGCGAGGTGCTTCCACTTCGCAGGCCGTCTTTGTAATTGTAACGATCAGGATACCAGGTTTCGCGTGCTACGATCGCGCCGGTGTAGATTCCGGCGAAGCGCGGCACTGAGACCACTCGATCACCGCTCTTCGTGCGCGAGGTCACGTTCTGAATGAGTGCGTCTTTGAAACGCGGAAAGAAGCCGTCGCGTTTGCTTCGTTGAAAGCCTGTATCGAGACCCATCGCTTCATCGAGGCCGTAGGTGACGGTCTGGTTAATTAGGTTCTGGCCCATACCGGAAGCGAATCGCCTTCCGTATCCTTTCGCGCCCTGTCCCCACTCCTCCGGCGAATCGCGCCATTGACCGATGCCCGCCGATGCAGCGGTGCGCGCCAGCGCGAATGGACCAACCGCGCCCGAAACGTAACGCTTGAAGCGTTCGTGCTGGGTCGGAAAGACGTAGTCCTGAGTCGTCGCTGCACTACTTGTCGTTGCCGGATGCTTGCTGTGATCCTTCTTCACATCCTGACCATAAACCGAAAGTATCACCACTAACGAAATCACTAGGATCCCCATCGTTCTAAAAACTCGCCGCATGACTTTCCCTTCCGTGTTCATCAATTTTTCGCCGCAATAAGGCACAAGGGTACACAAAATGGCTGCTTCAATAATTCGCCTCTTTGTGCTTGTTTTGTGCTTTTTTGTGGCTCGTTAAGGTTTGTCTGTGACCTTGAGTTCTTTGACCGGGACGCCGTCGCTCCAGCGACCCATGAAGCGTTGTTGTGGAGTGTTGCCGAGGGCGTATTCCCGGTTCTTGCCGGTGAAGGCGGCGTCGCAGAGGCCGTCGAAGAGTTTCCAGGTGCCGTAGTAATCGAGAGCGTTGACCATCATTGTCTCCGGACGGACGCGCCGTTTTACTTGCGGTGCATCGCCAATCGGATCCGCAGTTCCGGGCGGAGACCCGCTCACGCCCTCACCACTGTCGTAACTCTTATCGATTGCCGTCGGCGCGCGATGGCTCGCGATGAGCGTCGGTGTTCCATGTGTGTCGGAAACGAGCGTGATGAAATCTTTGTTGGCTGCCGGAATGCGCGTTGATTCGTAGTAAATCCGCTTTGCATCCGTCTCGCGCACGAGTGAGTCCCGATCCCCTGCAACTGCGAGCAAGAGCGTGGCCGGCGGTAGCTTCTTCAAATCCGCGAGCTCAAAGTTTATCGGCGCCTCCGTAATCCCGGGCTCGACGCACATCAACGCTCGCACGTGTGGCAGTTTTGACTCAGCAGCCAATGCCGCCACGTTCGCCGCAAGCAAACCACCCATGGAGTGTCCGACTGCCGCAAACTTATTCAACTCAGGAGTGACGTGTCCCTTCTCAGTTTGTAAACGATCCAACGCATCCTTAACAGCAGCGATCGTGTTTGGCGTGAAGTCTTTGAGCGACGTCAGCAGCGAGGCTTGATAGCGAGGATAGATGACGATATTGCCGCGCTTTACGAGGTGATCGATCCATGCACCGTAGTAGAGCGGGTTCATGCCGCCCCAACCGTGCAGGAAAACAATCACCGGCGCACTGCGCGGCTTGGGCGACTCAGGCTCGAAAATCCAGTATTCCTGACCGCCCTTGCCGTAGTGATTTTTGATAACGCTTGTATGCGAGTACTGGCTGCCGCCTGGACCACTCGCAGGCTGCAACGGAGGCGTGACTCCCTGCGATGAAACCATCGTCAGGGAGAGAAGCACGAGCGCTAAACTCAAAATTGCCCGCACAAAAACCTCCGCTTATTAATTAAGCGCGATGCGCGACCACTTCCAAATACTCCCCATCGACCACAGTGGTTCCATCAGTTGCCTGATTATTCGCCGCCCAAAGCTCCTCGAGATCCTTTCTCAGAGCCGCCTGGGCGTTGTCGTCGAGCGCGCCAAACGCTTTCTGCGTGGGACCATAGTAAAGCCGAAAATGCTCGACAACTTCAGCGGGAGAGAACGGAAACGCAAAGTGAATGTTTTGAAGCCGAGTATCGATCTTCGAGATGCCTTCAGCGAACCGTTCACGAACAATCTCTTCCACGCCCCAGAGCACCGGCGACTTCATGCCCGGCGGCAACGGAAAATGCGCCGCCGTAGTCTTAAACATTCTTCCGATGAAACCGCCCGGCGTCCAGTTGGCCATCGCGATAAAACCGCCGGGACGGCAAACTCGCTTCAGTTCCGACGCCACTAACTCCGGACGCGGCGCGAACATCGCACCAAACATCGTCACGACTGCATCGAAAGCAGCGTCGCCATACGGCAAAGCCTCCGCGTCGCCTTCGTCAAACTGGGCATTCAACCCTGCGGCTTTCGCGTTTTCACGAGCTTGCTCGACCAGGTTTGGTGCAATGTCCACTCCGGTAACAGTAGCGCCGATCTTCGCGGCCGGCAGCGCAAGATTGCCGGTGCCGCACGCGACATCGAGAACCTTCATGCCCGGTTTTAGATCGAGCCGCTTGATAAAATCCTCGGCCTGATCCGAATAGAATCTTGCGATCTGTCCGAAATCACCCGCAATCCAGGTCGCTCGCAGTTTGGTCTTTAGAGCGGCCAGTTCAGAAGTTGCTCCACTTTCCATCTTTTGATCCCTTTCTTTCGAGACACGCCGAATTCGGCGTTTATTCTATCTACGTTGTGTCCCCCAATCAGCCACACTCTGGCATAGCTCATGCCATGAACCGGTGCGTCGAGCGTTTTGCGTAACAAAAGAATTCACCTACGCAGAATTGGTCCAGAAGTTGACGGGCTTTCCGTATGTTAACGCGCATTAAGTGCTTTCTTTGTACCTTGCTGGTCGGTCTGGCTGCAAGCACGGTCTGGGGCCAGGCGTCGCTCGCCGATTTTCAAAAGTCGCTACAGGAAAAAGCACCCTTTCAGCCAGCTGACTTCGCCGCGCTTCAGCTTAACCAACCGGTGGTCCGGCTCGCGCCGACCTCCAATAAACAGGAGATCGCCGTCACGGGTCTCGTAAACATTCGCGCCGGCGCGGAAGAGTTTCTGCGCTCGTATCGCGAAAGCATGACGCAGAAAACCAACTCCGCGATTCTCGAAATCGGCAGTTTTGGTCCTGAACCAAGCATCAACGACCTCGCCGGCCTGACACTCGACGCCGGCGACATCGAAGATCTGAAAGACTGCGTTGTCGGCGATTGCCAACTGAAACTCTCTGCGCCCATGATCGAACGCTTCCGCAACGAAATCAACTGGGACGCACCTAACTACCAGCTCGCCGTAACAAATCTTTTCAAACAAATGCTGTTTGAATACGTGCGGGACTATCGAACACGCGGCGAAGCGGCGCTCATCGAATACAACGACAAACGTGACGAGGTCAGCCTGGCGACGGAACAGCGAGCGCTCAACGCCGGTCCGAGTTACATCAACGATCTTCTGACTAACGCAAAGTCCGAATTGCAACCGGCGGACGACAGTATCGTCTGGTCCAAGATAAAGTTTGGACTGAAACCCGTCATCGCCATCAATCACATCCGCATTTATAAGCGCGACAGCGAGACTGGACCACAAGTGCTGATCGCGTCGAACCAGCTTTACGCGAACCACTACTTCAACGCCTCACTCGCGTTGACGGCGTTTGTGAACGTTCCCGGTGCAACTCAAGGCGCTTACCTCGTTTACGAAAATCGCTCGCGCGCCGACGGACTCGAGGGACCGTTTGGTAAAATCAAACGCGGCGTCGTTGAGAAAAAAGCGCTCGAAGGTTTGAAGGCGATTCTCGAACACTCGCAGGCGAGTCTCGGTGGATCACCGTTGGCAGCTAACACCGACGACTACGCCACGTACGAGTCGTACGGCTGGGGCCAAAGACTCTTCGGCGGCATTCGCCCATTGCTGTGGTTACTGGTATTGTCAGCATTGATTGCGCTTTTGGTGCTTGGCAAGCGGCGAGTTGATAACGTCAACGCATCCAAGGCAAAATCCCTGAAGCCAGAAAGCGCCAAGAGTTAAAATCCATTCTTCACAGGGAGGGAGAAATGTTAAAGAAGCAATTCATCGCATGGGTTGTAACTGGAATCGTCATGGGATGCATGTTGTCGTATGTAGTCGCCCAGCACAGCGGACACACCGTCGAATTGAAGAACGCAAACGGTGACTCGGTGGGCACTGCTACGATAACCGAGTCGGGCAAGGGAGTCAGAATCAAACTCGATCTGAAAAACCTGCCGCCGGGCGAGCACGCGATTCACATTCACCAGGTCGCGAAATGTGAAGGTCCTGACTTCAAGACCGCGGGCTCGCATTTCAATCCGGAAAACAAAATGCACGGCACGAAGAATCCGAAAGGACCACACGCCGGCGACATGAACAACTTCATGGTGAAGCCCGACGGCACCGCGAACATGACCATCACCGATATGATGGTGAACATGGGCAACGGCGCCAACTCGCTCTTCGCGAACGGCGGCACGTCGCTGGTCATCCATGAAAAAGCGGATGACATGATGACGGATCCGTCCGGAAATTCCGGTGCGCGAATCGCCTGCGGCACGATCACGAAGTAGTTTTGGCCACAATAAGGCACAAGAGGCATAAAAGGTGAATTAATTTTTGTGCCTCATGTGCCTTTTTGTGGCTAAACTATGATCATGAAACGCCTACTGCCGCTAATTGCACTTCTCGCCTTCGTCACTGTTTACGCAAACCAGCAGCGAGTAAAGATCAGTCCCGGATTTTTTACCGGCAAGGACTATCTCGACATGAGTGACACGGAGAAACGTGCCTACGCGACGGGCGAGATCAACGGGATGCTGGTCGCGCCCTTCTTCGGCGCGCCGGAAGAAAATTTGAATTGGCTGAAGGCGTGTACCGGAAAGATGTCGGACGAACAACTCGCATCGATTGTCACCAGGTTTATTCACGAACAACCCGATCAGATGCCGGCGAACCTGAATGTGGTGACGTTCAATGCTGTGCGCAACGCCTGTCGAAAGTTGCCTAATTGAAGAGTTTCTTTAGCAGAAAGTGCGTCGGTAAATAAAGGACGAGCGGAAAGGTAAGCATCAACAGGATTAGATATAGCGGCGCGGGCATCCACTTCTGTGGTCCATTCCCTGGTCCATAAACCCAGTTAATATTCTGTGACGGACTAGTTAGGAAGTAAGATGCGGGCAACACGATCCACGCAAGCACTGTCTGAGCGATGAGAGCGCGTCTGTCGTAGCCAAATCGATGCAGCAGCCAAACAAGTATCACGGGCATTGCGATATGGAACAGCGATAAGGCGCGGATCGGTAGCGAGATCTTCGAGTCGAACATGTAGGCGCTGAGACCGATCACTGAAGAACCAGCGATTAAGCCGATCAAGAAATCGATTATCCAGACTGATTCGAGCACAAGGACTGAGACCGCCATCATGCTCGCGAGCAATGAGCTCTCGAACCAGAGAGCCGCGGCAGTCGTAAATAAAGCTATATCCGAGAACCAGAGAAAGTTACCTGGTCCATAGCGGACCCAGTAGACAGGCACCAGAACGCAGATAAAAAGCGTGTAGACGATCTTGAGCCAGAGCAATTCGGGCATGCTCGTATTCGAGAGGTTATCCGGGACAGGATTTGCAAGATTCTCATGATGAACAGGATATCTTGTAAATCCTGAAAATCTTGTTAATCCTGTCCTAAACTACCGCCGCGTTCCGACGATCACGCGCAGATGTCTTAGCCTCGCGTCTAGATCTTCAGGCGACAGCGACGCGTACTTCGCGGGCAACAATCGCCTGCTCGAACTTTCAAAAACCGCGAGCAGTTCCATGTACTCCAACAACTCCGCATCGCGACTAGGAAAGTAATCGATAGCCGCTTGTTGAAAGTGACTCGCCAGCACCGGCGCATCACTGTCACTTTCACGCGCCGCTTCATCATTCGCCATTAAGATCACCGCTTCGATATCGGCGTTGCTGTAGCCAATCAGCTTGCTCGAAAAACTATCGCGGATCGAAACGAGATCGACGTCAGTCTTGATCTTGTTCTTTCGCAGCAACGCGTTCGCCACGAGCTCGACCTCTTCCGCAGTCTGCACGTAAAGAAACGGAATCTTGCGATCGAGACGACCGGCGCGTTTCAGGTCAACGTCGAGCTTGTCCGGACGATTGGTCATCACGAGAAATAGTATGCGCCCGCGATTCGACGTATCGGACATGAACTCCTTGATTCTCGCGATGACGCGCGACGAAGTGCCACCGTCGCCTTCACCATCCGTATTGCCGAAAGCACGATCGCCTTCGTCGATGATCACGACCACCTGCCCGATAGCGCGAATCACGTTCAGGATCTTTTCGAGATTGCCTTCGGTTGCGCCGACCCACTTCGAACGGAAGTTCTTCAACTTGATCGTCGTGAGGCCGCACTCTTTCGCAAACGCCTCGGCGACGAAAGTTTTCCCCGTGCCCATCGGGCCGGTAAACAGAATGCCCATCGGCACACGGCTCGTCCGTCCTTCGCGAATGCTTTCGGCGATCACGAGCAGGTCTTTCTTCACTTCTTCCATGCCGCCGACGACTTCAAACCCGTGCGACGGCTCGACAAACTCAACGAGCCCGAAACACTCGCGCTCGAGAATCTCGCGCTTTCGTTTTGCGATCAGACGATCGGTCTCTTTGCGCGCGCGTTCGATCGGACTCGGCAGCGACGCGTCCGGCGCAGGCATCGCAGCGGTTGGCGCGACCAGTTCCCTCACCTCTTCACGAGTCAAATTACTCGTCAGCGCTGCAAGCTTGTGAGCTCGACTCGCCGCGTCCGCACCACCGCCGAGTAGACCGGCGATGAAACCCTCGCGATTCGCGAGCTCCTCTTCAGCAGCAGGCTGCGGCGTCAGGATCGATGCGATCTGGATCGACTTCAAACCCGCCGTGATTCCCGCGTAGCGCTCCGCGTCTTTCTCCGTGAGACGAGAATCAGCGAGACTCACTGCTTCCCTGCGCGTGTCGTTTTCCGGCATCGGCACTTCAACCACTGCCACCTTCGGATTCGAGATCAACTTCGGCGCGAGCTCGGTGAGGTTCTCGGAAATGAGCAGCACGACGTTGTCACCACGCTCGATCTCCGGCAGCGAGGACCAGCGGTGCAGGGTCACGATAGCGGCGCGATCAGCCTCGCCCTGGAAATTCGGATCACCAGCCGGCGCGATCGCTTCCGCGTACTCCATGATGACCGCCGTCTTCGTCGAACCGATGAGCAGACGTTCCAGTGCCGCGAACACGCGATCCTTCTCAGTGGACAGTAACAGATCGTCGAGTCCGGTTACCTCGTCGTCGCGCCTGGTGAAGCGCACGCCAGTCGCGACGTTGTAAACCGCAATCGTGTCTTTGGAATCCTTGAGCAAAACGTCGGTCATGAATTCCGTGAGGCCCATCATCTTGCGATTGCACAGCACCACGTCATAAACGTTGCCGTGCAGCACAAACATCGACGCTTCACCACGCAAGTAACGACGCCGCAGATCCTCGGCCCATGCAGGAAGCACGCGCGCTTCGCTCATATGTTGAGATCCTTTAAGCCCAGTGGATTTAGCAGCCGCTCAGTGTCGGCAGCCGTCTGCTTGATCGACTCGACGCCGTCGAGCAACTCGTCGAGTTGGCCCGTCAGCTCCTGCGGTGATTGCATCGTGACGATCTGATCCGCAATCAACTGAAACGAGTTCTCGATCAGATCGAGCTGGCCGCGCGCCATGGTGAGGTAGTGGTGAATCTCTTTCATCTTGTCGAAACGTTTGTTGATGATGGCGAGGTTCTTCTTGGCGATTTCGGTTTCAGAATCGCCGCTATCATTCTGGTTGCAGATGGATTCCCAGCGTCGCCGATCTTTTTCGAGCTCACTCAGATCGATCGAGTCGAGATAGGCCTGATAACGGCTGCACGTGTTTGCCATGTCGATGAAGGCTTCGACGAGTCGATCGGTCTTCGTGAGTTCGGACCGTAGCAGTTCACCGGTGAAGGAAGGGTTCTGCGCTGCGAGCGCGTTGATCTCCTGCTGTCGATTGAGTAAGTCTACAACTCGCTCGCGATCCGATTCTTCGAGATTCTTCAGACGTTCGGCACGCGCAGCCTGTACCTGCGCTTGCTGCTGCTGATCGAACGACGGATCCCAAAGCCATTCCTGGAGTTTTTTCGATCCGGGCGCGTTGACGACCCAGAGGATCTCGAGTCCGACAGTGATGATCGCAAGTAACGGATTCAGTGTCAGGGCAGAAGCAGCCAGGCCACCTGCGAGCAGCGAGAGATTGTAAGGATTGGCGAACGCGGCCTTGAGATATGAACGTTTCTCGTTAACCTTCTGCCTGATGAATGCCTGGCTCGCAGCCAGCGTGTCATCGCGCAGCGGCGTGACGTTGACCGGCACACCGTCCTTGCGGAGCGCCGTCTTCGGCTGATTGGGCACGCCCTGCTTTTCGCTTGTCCCCATACACGAATTGTAAGTCAGGATTTGCTCGGCGCGTAGATCAGGTCCAGCAACTGCTTCTCCACCGCACGAAACTCCGGCGCCGATTTTAACCCAATGCCGCGCACCGGAAACGCCGGGACGTCGACCTGGTGGAGAATGCGCGCTGGTCGTGACGACATCACGTAGATCGTATCGCCCAAATAAACGGCTTCGGAAACGTCGTGCGTCACAAACAGGATCGTGTTGTTTTCCGCTCGCGAGACTTCAAGTAGGAGACTCTGCATTCCCCAGCGCGTCTGCGGATCGAGCGCTCCGAAAGGTTCGTCCATCAACACCACGCGCGGATTGTTCACGAGCGTGCGCGCAATCGCGACGCGTTGTTTCATGCCGCCGGAAAGATCCTTCGGATAACGGTCTGCGAAATCAGCCAGTCCAACCTGCTGGAGGATTTGATCTGAGATCTTGCGACGCTCAGACTTCTTCATGCCCTGCAGTTTCAGACCGTATTCGACGTTCTCACGTACCGTGAGCCAGCCGAACGATGTATAGGCCTGGAAGACCATGCCGCGATCACGACCGACGTCCGTCACTAATTTCCCGTCAACTAAAACCTCGCCCTGCGTCGGCTGTAGCAATCCCGCGACTGCTTTCAAGATCGTCGACTTGCCGCAACCTGATGGTCCTAAAAAGACGATGACCTCGCCCGAATCAGGTTTGTCATAAACGTCAAACGAGATATCGCGCACCGCTTCCGTGTGGTTACCGGCGCGATCGATGTACGTCACGCACAAGTCAGACACGCGCAGCTTCGGCGGGTCTCCGCTTTGATCCGGATGATACGTGACGTGCTGTAGTTTCTGTACGCCGACGTCAACGGCAATCGTGCCGGGCTCGCCGGCTTGTGGAAGAGTCTCGTGTTCGGCCATTTTTATGTTGCTTCGCGCCAACGGAAGAGCACGTTCGAGATCATACGAATGATAAAGTCAGTCAGAAGACCGATGCCGCCGATCACTAACAAACCTGCAAACGACCACGATGCTTTTTGATGTGTGCGAGCGAGCTCGACCATGTAGCCGAGGCCGTGTTCCGGATTGACTGCTTCAGCGAGAATCACGTAAGTCCATGCAATCGCGTTCATCACGCGAAAGCTGTCGAAGATTTCCGGCAATGCGGCAGGCAAGAGGACCGTCCTGATCACCTGAAACCTCGAGGCGCCAAGAGTCAAAGCAGTTTGGACCAACTCCTCCGGCACGAGTCTTATCGACGACACCACCACCGGCAACAGATAAACAAAGACGCCGAGAAACAGAAACGCGATCTTCTGTTTTTCGTAAATGCCGAACCAGAGAATCAGCAACGGAATGAATGCTGAGATCGGCATGTAACGCAAGGGCGCCATGATCGGTTCGAAGAAACGATTGATCGGATCGAAGGCGCCCATCAAAACACCCAGCGGCAGTGCGATCACGGAAGCGAGCAGGAATGCGATCGCGATGCGGCGCGTGGACACGAGGATCGCAGTGCCGAGGTCGTACTGGATGAAGAGTTGCAACGTTCCACGCACAACCTCGGTGGGCTTCGGAAGAAAGTCCGGATCGACGTAGCCGGTGTAACTGCCGACACACCACGCGCCGAGAACCAGCGCGGGTGCGACGAATCCAAGCAGGAACGCCGTCCGTTTCGGGAGCGGCGAGCGGATCGAGAACAAAGTGCTTTTTGATCTGCGTTTTTCTGCGTTCATCTGCGGCTAATTTACTGAGTTGCGAGGATCACCTTGATATCCGTGCGACGATTTTGTTGGCGTCCGGCTTCGGTAGTGTTCTCAGCAACTGGGTTGCTCGAACCACGTCCGATCGTCTGAAACCGCGTCGGCGGAATATTCGGGAAGTTCTTAACGATGTAGTTCTTCACTGACAGCGCGCGCTTCTCCGAGAGCGGCATGTTAACGGCCTGTGAGCCGGTGGTGTCTGTGTTTCCCTCAATACGCAGAACCGTGTTGCCGAACGAAGTCATCGTCTCGCCGAGTTTGTCGAGCAGCAGATATGAGCCGGGCATGATCTCGTCGGAACCGGGGGTGAACTGGATCTGGATCTGCTGGTGAAGAATCGGAACGTCTTTTTCTGACGGCGCCTTTGCAACAACGGGCGCTTCTTCAACTTTTTGACCCGGATAGTACGAAGCGACTGCTTGCAGAAAGCGCGTGTCAGCCCAACTCTTGGCGTCCACAGCTTTCGTTACCAAACCCTTCTTACGCCAAATCACGAACGCGGTGTCGAAGAGAGTGTCGTAGTGTGCTTTAGCGCCGGTGAGACCATAGAACTGCGCGTTGTCGGCGAACGGAGTGAGTTTCAATCCGGAAAGCATTCCCGAGACTGTATCGGTGTCGAGCTTGAGTGCGCGAGCGACAATCTCGTACGACGCATTCGGATTGTCCTTGATCATCTGAATGCCGTCGAGCCAGCCGCGCACAAAGTCGCGCACTGTTTCAGGCGCTTTATCGATCACGTCCTGACGCGCGCAAAGCGTGTCAGCGATGATGTTGGTCGCAGCCTGCGTTGAGACAAGCACGTGCGCTTCAGCGCCACGCGCGGTGACTGCGCCGGAAAGATCCGGTTCCCAGGTGACTGCCGCATCAACCTGTTTCGCTTTGAACGCTGCGGCCGCTGCGGGCGCGTCAGTCATGAAGATAATGTTCTTCTCAACATCGGCTCGCTCGTCAGGTGTTAATCCGGACTGCGACAATAAGTAAAGCAGCAGAAAGTGCGACGGCGTAAACTGAGTGCAGGCGATCTTATGACCCTTCAAGTCCTCAACTGATTTAATCGACGCAAGCGAGACGATGCCGTCACCGCCACGCGACCAGTCCTGCATGATGATCGACTTGGCTTTCTGATTTTGCTCGGCGAGAACTGACGCTTCACGCGCCCAGTTGTCGACAGTGTTCCACATGACGTCGACTTCGCCACTGCGAAACGCGGCGAGCTTGGCAGCCGGATCTTCGAGCAGCACGAACTTCACGTCCATACCGTATTTCGTTTTGTACTGCGAGCCGGCGTTTGGCTCCATACCGTTGTTGAAGACGATGCCGGGCGAGTGACCCGCCCAGGTGTTGATACCCACGACGAGCGGACGGTTCAGACGGCCAGTGCCGACTGAGGCGCTGCCGACGCCAGTTGAACCGGCATTGCGCGCCGGATCGCCTGGCGCGTTGTTCAACTTGTCAAAGTCGCCTTTTGCGTCTTCGCCGGAAGCCTTCTCGCCGCCGGCCCACCTCTTAATTGCCTCACCTTTGTAATGCCACGTGGCAAAACCGATAACCAACAACACAACTACAGCAATAAAACCTTTCGCCAGGGGAGTCAGTCTCATTTGTCACCTCGAGTCAGGGAAATCTTGTATAGGTCATATTGGTCCTGTAGGACCTATGCTGAACCAGCGCCTGCTTTACATCGTCTTGTTTGTCTGCGCGCTTTGTTGCGCGGCTTTCTTTGCTTTCAGCTCGGCCAGTTGTTGTTTGGCCTGAACGTCGCCGGTCTGCGTGCGGAGTGCGGCCAGCCGGGAGTCAAGCGAGGATTCTGAAAGCTCCTGCCCCAGGTTCGCTTCGGCAATGGTTGTCTTGATGTGCTGGCGCACGTTGTCGAGCGCCTTGACTTCTGCGTCAACTGACAATCCGTCGAGTTGTTCCTGAACTTTGATACGCGCCTGCGCCGACTCCATTTTCGCGAGCATCGAATCGCGTTCGCCCTGAAGTTTTCTGATCTCCGACTGCACTCCCAACAACGAAGTCTTGGCGGAGTCGGCATCGCCGCGCGCCTGATCCATCTCCGTCTTGAGATCGGCAACATCGGCTGTGAGCTGGTTCTTCTTCTGGATGAGAATGAGAGCCAGATCATCCTGATTGGTGGAAACAGCAGTATCGAGCTCAGCTTCAGTTTGGGCCAAGTCAGCGCTCGCGCGTTTGTAACGCTCGTCAATGTCTTCGCGCCGGCGAATGATTCCGGCCGTGGCGGTCTTGAGTTTCGAATACTTCTCCACCATCGAATTGATCGCGTTCTCGTAAGCGATCTCCGGATGGTCCTTTTCGATATCCGAAATCCATAACGATAGGAAACCTTTCCAGAGGTTAGCCAACCGTTTGAACATAGGTTCTCTTCCTTTCTCTCGAAACTAGCCGGGCGTTAGTTAGCAGTGGTGGCCGGGGCTGAAGGATCGTGGAGCTTCGGTGAAGCCTGAACAACTTTTGCAACTGTCTCCTGGCCGAAGAACTCCAGCACCTGCTGAACCTCGAGCTTCTTGTCGTTGCACGTCTTGATTAAGGTTTGTTGCTCATTGACGCTCTGCTGCATCACATTACGAATATTTTCGATTTCCTGTTCGTACTGCTTGATGCGTGACTCTGATTCCTGGATCAACTTCTCGTTGTCGGCAGCCCCGTTTCGAATGTAACCGTCGAGCGCCTGGATCTCTTCGACCGTGGCTTCGATGATCTTCTCGATTGGCACTCCAAAGGCCTTCAGTGAGGCTTCGACGATCTGCTTCTTGACTGCCGGATCCGTTCCCGCGGGCAAACTGCGCAACAGGTCGGTAGTCCTTCCAACTCGTTGCTGTTCGTCCGTGTCGACGCCGGCTGCTGCGAAAACGGCGGCAAAGTCGACCTGACCGCCGGTCGGCGGCGGCGGCGCTTTTTGAAAGACCGTCTGAGTCGGCGATGGTGTGGCGTAATTATCTGTCGCTGGCGGAGGTGCTGGATCAGGAGCACGTCCGAAATCGGTCTCGGGTGGTATCGGAGCCTCGTCGCGCTCGATAAACCAGCCTGCGACGGTCGATGCCCACCCTTTCTTGTCGCTCATAAGCGGCGTCCTCCGGTTTGCCCCGAAGTACAAAACCGCGACAGCTTATCATATGCGACCTAAACCATTGCAAAATTTACGGGATGACCTTAATCTATGCGCACACGCAAACCTCTCTCCGATTTTTTTCATCTTTAAGTCCGTAATCTCCCCCAAGCACATGTCATGCTACGCGCCCGGTACAACTTGAACGGTCACCCGTCTTTGAAGGGAGCTTCGAAAATGAGAGTATTTTGCCCCGAACACAAACGAGGATTCTTCGCTCCTCGTCAAAGTCCCATCAAGTGTGAGAATCGCGGCCACTTGCTCGGTGAGATCGACTTCGAAGGCCAAGCCAACACTCCGGTCGAGCTCCAGTGGCAGTACTGCTGCAATTGCGAACACTTCTGCCCTGTCGATTTCGACCAATACGGTTTGCAGCGCTGTCCGGTTTGCACTCGCAGAAGCTCGCTTCTTTACCTGTGCGACAAGTGCTACGTGATCAGTTTCGAATCCAACACGCCGCTCCAGACCAAGAACTTCACGTTGACTGCCGAGGGCGTACCGCAGCCTTCCTGTCCCTGCTGCCTGCGAGCCGCGCCGGCTGACTTGCACGAGCACACTTGTGACGATGTGAACGCTTCGTTCATCACCGGACTCAGCACGTGTCCGATCTGCAACGAACGAATCGACCTCGCGCCGGCGTTTCCGTCGACAGTCGCGAACTACCTGAAGCGAACGAAAGCCGCAAACAAGATCAACGTCACGTTTGATTACGAGATAGGAGCATTCGTGCCGGTTGAGGACGGCGAGTTTGTAGTCATCACAAGTCTTGATCAACCGATCGTTTTACCGCGCACGACGAAGTTCGCAGCGAAGCGTGATTTCTACGAGTACTACCAGGACTACTATCACTGCGCGAATCCGGATGCCGGCGAGGTGCAGATCATTCAACCAGCGCTGGTCACGCGTACGGGAAACGGCTGGACCCTCGCTGCGACTGGCCTGCTCGACGTGATCAAGCAGCAACCGAAGCCGAGACCAGTGATCCACCCGCCTATCGCGAAACCGGAGCCTGCTCCTGTTCCCACACCCGCACCGGCTCCCAAACAAGAGCAGCCGGGCACGCGAGCATGTACGGCGTGCGGCGCAATGATTGAATCGAAATACGCGTTCTGTTGGAAGTGCGGCAACTCGATGGATAGCGAGCACCACACTAAGCCGCCGATGATGATGTCGTCGCAAGCACTTGATCTCGACGACGAGCTTACCGTGCAAACCGAATCACGTCCGATGAGTTCGACGATGTTTTCGTGGACCAATGGTGGCACGTCCGAACGCCAT
>Ga0070681_10002764_pt1 | contig 16194 bp, 12 predicted proteins | sample KBSC83BmetaG_FD_65650 | JGI IMG/M metagenome (GOLD analysis project Ga0070681, IMG submission 65650) | Corn rhizosphere microbial communities from Kellogg Biological Station, Michigan, USA - KBS C8-3B metaG | ecosystem: Host-associated > Plants > Roots > Rhizosphere | place: USA: Michigan...
CGTGGCGCGGATCTCATCCATGGTCCAGACGAAGAACTTTCCTTCATGACCTTCCGAGTCTGCATCCTGAGTCGAATAGAAACCGCCATCAGCGTGCGTCATCTCGCCCAGCACGTAATCGAGAATGCCCTCAACAGTCTCACGCGCAAAAGGTTCCCCGTTCACTTGAAAGTAGTGCAGATAAACACGCGCGAGCAGGGCATTGTCGTAAAGCATCTTTTCGAAGTGAGGAACAAGCCATCGCGGATCGGTTGAGTAACGATGGAAACCGCCGCCAAGTTGATCGTACATGCCACCGTTTGCCATCTTCCGGCAGGTGTGGCTCACCATCTCAAGCGCCTCTTGATTGCCGGTGCGCGCGTGTGTGCGCAACAGAAACTCGAGGGTCATCGCCGGCGGAAACTTTGGTGCGCCGCCGAACCCGCCGTTGATTGAATCGTAACTTCTAACGATTCCCACGTAGGCAGCATCGAGTAATTCAGGTTCGATCGGATAATCACCGCCGCCCGCAACACTGATCCGCTTCAACTCACTGACGAGCGACGTCCCCGTCTCGCGAATGTCGTCCTGGCGGTCGCGATAAGCCTCCGCGACTCCGATCAGAACCCGTGGAAATCCCGGCATGTTGTAACGATCTTCAGGCGGAAAGTACGTGCCGCCGTAAAACGGAACCGCATCCGGCGTGAGGAACACAGTCATCGGCCAACCACCGTGATGAGTCATGATCTGGACCGCGTTCATGTAAATCTGATCGAGGTCAGGCCGCTCTTCGCGATCGACTTTGATATTCACGAAATTCTCGTTCATCAGCCTCGCGATCTGCTCGTTTTCAAACGACTCGTGCGCCATTACGTGACACCAATGACACGCCGAATAGCCGATGCTGAGCAACACGGGTTTATCCTCGCGTCTCGCTTTATCGAAAGCTTCTTCACCCCATGGATACCAATCGACCGGGTTCTCCGCGTGTTGCAGGAGATAAGGACTCGTTTCGTGAATCAGATGATTAGGCATATCCACAGATTACACAGATTTCACAGATTGAACCAATTGGCACAATCTGTGTAATCTGTGGATATGCAAAGAGAGACTCTGGAGTTTGATGTTGTGTTTGTAGGCGCTGGTCCAGCCAACTTGAGCGGTGCACTTCACCTCGCGCGATTAGTCAAACAGGACAATTCACTGGGCGACGTCGAGATCGCCGTGATCGAAAAAGGCGCTGCTATTGGTGCACACATTCTTTCCGGCGCCGTGATGGATCCGAAAGCACTGCGTGAGCTCATTCCCGACTTTGAAGCGCAGGGCGCGCCGCTTGAATCTCCAGTCAAAGAAGATCACTTTCTTTATCTGACTCAGAAACTGGCGCTGCGTTCACCGATCACGCCGCCGCCACTCAAGAACCACGGCTATTACATCGTTTCGTTGAATCGTTTGACTGCCTGGCTCGGAGAAAAATGCGAGGAGGCCGGCGTCAATATTTTTCCGGAGTTTCCCGGCGCTGACTTGCTTTATGACGAAGACGATCGCGTGCTCGGAGTGCGCACCGGCGACAAGGGCATCGACAAAGAAGGCAAACACAAAGCGAATTACGAACCCGGCGTCGATCTCCAGGCGAAGATCACTGTCCTGGGTGAAGGACCACGCGGCTCACTTACCAAACAACTGATCGAGCGTCTTGGACTCGACGAAGGCTGCGAACCGCAAGTCTACAGCATCGGCGTGAAGGAGCTTTGGGAGTTGCCGGACGATCGTTATCCCACCGGACGAGTGACGCACACACTCGGTTTTCCCTCAGATTCCGCTACATACGGCGGCGGTTGGATCTACGGCATGCAGAATCGCGTGTTGAATCTCGGCTACGTCACCGGACTCGATTACAAAGATCCGCTGATCGATCCGCACGCGGAGTTTCAACGCTTCAAGACTCATCCTTACATCGCGAAGCTGCTCGATGGCGGCAAGATGATTCGCTATGGCGCAAAGACGATCGCTGCAGGTGGTTACTTCGCAATGCCGCGCATGTATGCAGACGGCGTCCTGTTGGTCGGCGACTCCGCTGGTCTGCTCAACGCGCAACGCTTGAAGGGAATTCACTCCGCGATCAAGAGCGGCATGCTTGCTGCCGAAGCCATCTTCGAGGCTCTGAAGGCACGCGATTACTCGGCGAAGCAGTTGCAACGCTACGAACAGGCAGTTAACGAAAGCTGGATCGTTCCGGAGTTGCGCAAGGTCAGAAACTTTCACGCGGCGTTCAAACATGGTCGCTGGCCGGCGTTGATCAATGCGGGATTGCAATTCGTAACCGGCGGTCGTGCCTGGGGAATCTTCGATCGCGATAATTCTGTAGCCGGTCACGAGGAGATGAAGAAGCTCTCGTCGTACGGCTACCGCGACGACCGGCTCGAGCAGCGCTATAAGGATCTGCGTTTCGACGGCAAGTTAACTTTCAATAAGGTGACCGACGTCTATCACGCCGCGGTGGGCCATGACGAGGACCAGCCGGTCCATCTGCACGTTCTCGACACGAACGTCTGCGCGACACGTTGCGCCGAAGAGTACGGCAATCCCTGCCAGCGGTTTTGTCCTGCGGCTGTCTATGAGATGGTTGAGGATGGCGGCAACGGGAACCGGCGTTTGCAGATAAACTTCTCGAACTGCGTACACTGCAAAACGTGCGACATCATGGATCCTTACCAGATCATCAACTGGGTTACGCCCGAAGGTGGCGGTGGACCAGACTACAAAGGCATGTAATGATTCGCCACAAAAAGGCACATAAGCCACAAAAGTATTTTCCTTGAAGAAAATGAATTTATGACTTATGTGCCTTTTTGTGGCTAATTCTTTTGCTTCAATCCGATTCGTGCTTGATTTCAAAGTGCACGCGGCCGCGCATTACCTCTTCCAGCGCGATACGCGTCGGCTTATGTTTCTGAGGATCGATGTCGATTCTGGGCTGCGCGCCGCGCTGTAATTGTTTGCTGCGCTTCGCCGCAAGAATTATCATGCGATACTTCGAATCAACTTCCTGTCCGCCGCTGCCGTCAACTTCACTGCCATCCAACTCTGTCGTAGCCACTCGATTGCTCCTTCTGCTATCACTCTATAATTGAATTGCGTTTGAATTTTTCAATCACTTCCAGCACCACGCTCTCCTGGCGCATGCAACGAGCGCGCTCCGCATAAATGATCGCCGCAAGCTGGCCCATCGCCCGGTCAACCTCGTCATTAATGATTACGTAATCGAAAGCCGAGTACTGCTTCAGCTCCTCTGGCGCGTTGCGCAGGCGCAACTCGAGTTCCTCGGGTGAATCCGTATCACGCGCAATCAGTCTCTGCCGTAAAACTTCGAATGAAGGCGGCAGGATAAAGATACTCACTGAATCCATCAGTAACTGCCGCACGCTGGCGGCGCCCTGAACGTCGACTTCGAGAATGATGTCTGCGCCTGCGGCAGTCTCTTCAATAACCTGGTTCTTCGCCGTTCCGTAAAGATTTCCGTGCACGCAGGCCCATTCAAGAAACTCGCCCGCGCCGGCCATCTCTTCAAAAATCTCGCGATTGACAAAGAAATACTCGCGGCCATCGACTTCACCTGGACGTGGCGCGCGAGTCGTGTACGAGACAGAATAGCGAAGATTCTCGACAACTTCCAACACGTGGCGAATGAGCGTGCCTTTGCCGCCACCCGATGGCGAACTAACGACGAAGAGCGTGCCTCTCGAAGCAGCATGACTGACTGTGCGCGACGTTTCCAGTTCTTTCACTCTACTCGACATTCTGAACCTGTTCGCGAAGTTTCTCGACCTCTGCCTTGATCGCCAAGCCCGCTTCCTTGATTACAAGATCCGTGGATTTCGAAAGAGTCGTGTTGGCTTCACGATTGAGCTCCTGCAAAAGGAAATCAAGCATCTTTCCCGCTTCGCCGGGAGCATCGAGGGCTTCCTGAAACTGCGACAGGTGACTGCGCAACCGGACCATCTCTTCACTCACGTCACTGCGATCGGCGAGATACGCGACCTCCTGGGCCAATCGCACCGGATCTACTTCCACGACCTGACCGCCGCGATTCAGCAGTTCGCCAATCCGTTTTTGCAGACGCAGGCGATAAGCGTCGGCGAGACCCGCGGCTGACGATTCGATCACGGGCACCAGCGCTTCGATCTTTCGCACTCGATCGCGCAGCTCATTTTTGAGTGCTTCACCTTCCTGCTGGCGCATCTTCTCCAGTTCATCGAGCGCCTGGTCCAATGCCTGTTCGAGTGCCGTGATCATTCGCCCGTCGATGCCGTTGCGCGCCGGTTGTAATGCTCCGGGAATACGTGCCAGGACGTTGATGTCCAGTTCGCCAGCGATATCGAAATCCTCTTGCAACTGTTTCAGCGCGGTGATGTAGCCGGCGATGAGCGGGCGATTCAGTTCGTAGGCGACCTGGGCCACGCGCTCCATGTTCACGGTTACGTCAACACGACCGCGGCTCAGGCGCGAGGTGATCCGTTTCTTGACGGACGGTTCGAGAGAGGCGAGTTCGGAGCCAACGCGGAGGTGGATATCGAGGAAGCGGTTGTTAACGGTCTTCAGGTCAACAGAGACGGAGAAATCGTCGCCCGCCACCATCCCCTTGCCGTATCCGGTCATTGATTTCATGATTCAGAATTAGGTCCTATAGGTCCAATAGGACCTATTAAGTCTCAGCTTACAGTTGAAACCAGCTCTTCCTCGTCCGCAAATTGAAGCTCGTAAAGCTTGCGATATTGTCCACCGTGGGCCAACAGCTCGGCGTGCGTTCCCATTTCGATGATTCGGCCGGCTTCCATCACGACGATAACATCCGCGCGTCGAACGGTTGAGAGGCGGTGGGCGATTACAATCGTCGTTCGATTCCGCACGAGGTTGCCGATCGCGCGTTGGACCAGGCGCTCCGACTCCGCGTCGAGTGCGGAAGTCGCCTCATCCAGTATCAGAACTGGCGCATTAACTAAAACTGCCCGGGCGATAGCGAGCCGCTGGCGTTGGCCGCCGGAAAGAAAGATACCGCGCTCGCCGACAATCGTATCGTAACCATTGGGAAGTTCGCGAATGAACTCGTGGGCAAAAGCGATCGACGCGGCGTCTTCGATCTCAGCGTCGGTAGCCTCAGGCTTGCCGTACGCGATGTTATGTCGCACGGTATCGTTGAAAAGCACGGTCTCCTGAGTGACGAGTGCGATCTGTTTTCTCAGGCTCGAAATCGTCGTGTCTCGAATGTCAGTCCCGTCCCACAACACTGTGCCGTCACTCGGATCATGAAAGCGCGGCAGCAACTTCGTGAGCGTTGACTTTCCACCGCCCGATTCGCCGACGAGCGCGACCATCGTCCCAGCTTGTATTTTCAGACTCACATCGCGCAACACCGAACGCGATTCGTTTGCATAACCAAACGAGACGTTCCGCAGTTCGATCTCTTTCTTGAGAATAGGCAACTCGCCCGCTACCGGTTTCTCCTGGATCGCGGCGTGCTCATCCATCACTTCCCAAACGTGATGCGCGGCGGCGAGTGCCTGCTCCATGCTGTTCTGCAATCGCGAGAGCTTGCGCATCGGGTCGTAACTACGGAACAGGAAAAACAGGAACGTTAAAAACTGCGCCTGGTTCATGCGTCCCGCAATGATTTCACGCTGGCCAAAGAACAACAGGCCGACGACGAACACGATGCCGATCATCTCGATCGTCGGCGGCGAAGCCCCGGCGATACTCGCGCCACGTAGATTCGCTTTGACGATTCGTTTTGCGACGGCAGTAAAACGCTCCGACTCACGTTTCTCGGCCCGATACGCTTTGACGATCCCCTGATTTGCGAGCGCCTCCTGTGCGGTATCAGTCAGTTGCTTGCTACCTTCAAAACTCTCACGTGCAAGGTTACGCAATGCGCGGCCAAACTTCGCAGTCAGCACCGCAATCACCGGCGCAATTACGAGCGACCCGAGTGTCAATCGCCAACTGAAATAAAAGGACGTTGCGAGGAGCGCGATGAGGGTAAAACTCTCGAGCAGCATGTCGCGAATCGTACTGGTCACCGCCGTCTCGATCGCAGCAGCACTGGTTACGAGTCTGGAAACGAGATAATTGGTGCGATGCCGCTCGAAGAATGTCGCCGACTGTGCCAGCAAATGGCTATACAGATCCTGTCGCAACCTCAGCACCGCAGTCTGGCCGATCCGCGCCATTAAATATGTCGACAGGTACTCAGCGATACCTTTTGTCAGAGTGAAAACGATCAGGAGGATGGAGATTACTTTCCAGGCACCGAACGGGTCTTGGGGAATTAAGCGTTGCAGACCGAAAATCGTGGAGGTACGCTGGCCAGCGCCCCCCTGCACGAAAGCCTGATCGAAGATCGGCACAATTAAACCACCGGTTGCGCTCTCGAGGACGCCCACCAGTACCATCGCGAAAGTCGCCACGGTGAAGATTGGCCAGTGAGGTCTCAGGTACTTTAACAGGCGACGAAGATCACGCATCTCTGGTTGCGGAAATCTCTGTTCCGTTGCTATAAGGGAGGTAGAAGACGGTCAAAACCGTAAAACGGAACTATACTTACCCCCACTTATTTGCGTCAAGGCTGACCGATTTGCCAGCTTCCTTCGTTGACGTTAATTGCTTGCAGATCTCATCCCCAGGATGAGTCTGCTTCGATTTAGGTTATAATTCTTCCGGCAAACAGGGCATTATCAGATCCCCTCCGACAGGATCAGACATTTGGCACAGCAAGCGACACCAAACAGCAAACACGCGGGCAAACGTCTTCTGATCGCAGATGACGATACCGACATGAGACTTCTACTGGCCGAGTACTTTCGCCGGCTGGGCTTTCAAGTTGAAGAACGCGAAAGCGGCATGGCGGCACTCGAAGCCACCCTAACCGGACGATTCGATTGCTTCATTTTCGACGTTTCGATGCCGGGCATGTCAGGCATCGAGCTTCTCAAACGAGTGCGCGATCGAGGTATTCAAACGCCGGCTTTATTCCTGACTGCACACGACGCGTTGGACGACAAGGTCGCCGGATTCGAGGCGGGCGCCGATGATTACCTGGCCAAGCCGTTTAGTCCGCGCGAGCTCGAGTATCGCGTCGAAGCACTCTTGCGCCGCGGCGGATCAGCGCCACCCGAACCGGATGGCGAACGAATCGAAGTCGGCGACCTCATCATTGATAAGCGGCGGCACGAAGTCATTCGCAACGGTTTTCGGGTTGACTTGACTCCGCTCGAGTTTCAGATTCTCGAGCTGCTCGCGTCGGAACCGGGTCGCGCATGGTCCAGGAATGCTCTGCTCGATCGAGTTTGGAGCACGGATTACGAAGGCTACCAACGCAACATCGACCCACATATCAATCGCCTCCGCAAAAAGCTGGAGGCTGATCCGAAAAATCCGCGCTACGTGCTGACGGTTCGTGGCGTCGGTTACAAGCTGAACGAGATTCCCTGATCAGCATGTTGTGGTTGATCGGTTCAGTTCTGGTACTTCTCTGGTTAGTCCTGCAATTCTTCGCGCCGCGTGGCTGGGTTCCCATGCTGTTGATTGCGGGAATCACACTCCTCATCATTCAAACCGCTGCTTATCGCAAAACCAGGAGCCACCGTTAATGAGCCACAAAAAGGCACATCAGTCGCATAAAAGAAAGCAGAAGAAGTTTTTTGTTTTTGCGCCTTTTGTGCCTTTTTGTGGCTAAAGATTTTTGCGGATCTATTTGTGGAAATCTTCATAATCGGCAACAATGCGGCTGTTTGAGGCATCAAGAAGATGGTAATTCTAGCCTTTCTTTCCCAGATTTGAAGATTAGGAGCAGTTTCACCCATGAGTTTCAGACGCATTGGTCGACACCTCGTTTTTGTGCTGAGCGCTTGTTTACTGTTTGTGTCTGCCGCATTTGCCCAGCAGGACACTGAACGAAAGACCGTTGCGATTACTTATCCGTTGGACGAGACCGTGACAGTCAAGTTCCGGGGCACGACTGTCTTGCCGCGACTCAAGGGTGAAGCGAAGGTGAAACGTGTGGGGCGTCGTGGCACGCGCGTCGAATTCAGTGTTGAAGATCTTCCACGCGCCTCTGAATTGGGAGGCATTTACACCACGTACATCCTCTGGGCCATCTCGCCCGACGGACATGTCGATAATATGGGTGAAATCAAACGCAGCGGCAGTACGCTTGTTAATTCAAAGCTCGACGTGACCACGCCGTTGCAGACGTTCGCGATGATTCTAACTGCCGAGCCGCACTTCCTGATGAAGGTGCCGAGCCGCATGGTGGTGATGGAGAACTTGCCCCCCCAGCGTGCGAACGGAAGTCAGGTCGAAACTGCTGACGTTCGTTACATCGGAAACTCGAGCGACTACTTTCGCACCGCGAAGGTTCCCGAGATTGCCGACGCGGACTACCGCCAAACGCCTGTCTCGCTGCTGGGAGCGCGCCAGTCTATAAACCTCGCGAAATATGCAGGCGCGTCGCAGGATGCTCCGGATGAGTTGCAAACAGCCGAAGATCAGTTGCAGGCGGCGGAGAAAGCGTGGCGCTTGGGCCAGCCAGTGACTGAAGTGGATATGGAGGCACGAAAGGCGACCGCGGCTGGTTCACATGCTGAAGAAGTCGCGATCGTGAGACATGCGGCGCGTGTTAATCGTGAAGAGATTCGACGGCGTGATGAGGCTGTGCGAAGTGCGGAAGAGAACGCCGAAGCGTCGCAACGTGAAGTGGCCCAACTACGCGCCGCGCTCGAGAAGGAACAGCGCGCACGCGAACTGGCTGAAAGAGATCTCAGCACGGCAAACGATCAACTGCGCGAGAAGCGAGTCGAGATCGCGCAACTGCGCGATGAGATTCAGACGCTTCGCTCTGATAGTGACGCCGCAAAACTAAAACTGGCGCGCATGGAAGGTGAGAAGCAGGCTGAGACTGCGCGTGTCGAAGCAGAGCGACGTGAGACCGAAAGACGCGCTGCGGAAGCGAATCTAAAAGAGACGCTGGCGAAGTATGGCACGCTCAAAGAGACGGCGACCGGTTTTCGTCTCGTGCTTCCCGAAACTATCTGGACCAGCGCTCGTGCCGCGACGTTGTCAGCAGCCTCTGCTGCGAAACTCGAACCGCTCGCAGCGCTGCTCGCGAGCAATCCTGACTACCAGATCCTGATTGAGGCTTACACGGATAGCAAAGGCAATGAAGTGACCCTGCAACAGTTGACTCAAGAACGCGCACGGGTGCTGTCAGACCGTTTCCAGTCAGCAGGTGTCGATCCGACGCGCATTCAGGCGAACGGAATGGGCGCCTCAAATCCCGTCGCGCCGAATACGACCGTTGCGGGACAAAAGAAGAATCGCCGGGTTGAGATAACGTTCACGTCGCCATCTCGCAACGCGGCGTCGAATTAGTTTGACCGTAGATTCATCGCATATGAACGCAGATAAATCTGCGTTTTATCTGCGAAATCGGCGGCAAAAATTTGATGTCCCCACTCGAGCCGCTCGAAATCCTACAGGTCATCGGCTACAGCATCGGCGCTTTGTTGCCGCTCTGGATGCTGTACCAACTCGTTACTCACCGCAGCAAACTCAGCACCATCGAACGGCTACTCGCCCTCCTCGCACTAACGATGGGCGGCTGGCACACGAGCAATCTCGTGATCACGCTCCACGGTCTTTTCGACCTCGGTCCGGACACATGGATCACGCTCCTGCGCGTCGCCGATACCGTCGCCGTTGTCAGCATCACTTTTGCTTACTCGTTCCTGCTTCACGTTCACCTGCACCTTTGGGCCAATGCGCACGGGCGGCCGCTGAACAGAAGCGAGGACTTCCGCGTTTATCTCTCTTACATTCCGACAGTCTTTCTGCTCGTTGCCGTGCCGCGACTCTGGAGTGGCGACTACGAGCCGATGTTCGCAAAGCTCTCGTTCTTCGTGATCCCTTTTGCGTTCTGGATCGCATACGTCCTCGGGCTGATTGCCGTGACCGAACTGCTGATCGCGCGCAGGACTAAGAATCGCAGCGAGAAGCGGATCATGCAGACACTCGCCGCGTCGTTCATCGGCGTGGGTGTGGTGATCTTCGCAGCGCTCGCGGCCGGCGTCGGCGCCGGCACTCAAGCCGGACTTTACCTCAAGACGTTCGCAAATCTCGGCTCGCTCCTGCCGTCGGTGTTGCTCGCTTATTCCATTTATCGATATCGCTATCTCGAGATCATCATCGAAGAAAGTCTCGTCGTCGTTACATTCGCGACGGTGGTGTTGACGGTCTATGTATTCGGTATCCGCACGATTGGCGATTGGATGACGCAGCATTACGGTGTTCGGCCCGGATTGGTGGAAGCGCTTTTGATCCTCGCACTCGCACTGCTCGCGGCACCGTTGCGTGGCTGGCTGGCACAACGTTTCCAAAAGCTCTTCGAACGTGAGGCAGCGCTCTATAAAGAGATCGTGGCGCGCATCGGTTCGTATGCCGGCCAGCACAAGGATCTCTCAGATCTCTTGCACTTTGTCGAAGAGCGCACGACCGACGCGCTCGGTTTACGAAAACTGAAGATCTTTGTTGATTCAGATCCCTGGGTTGCCAAGGTGTTGGACCAGTCGAAAGAGAATGGTTGGGAGCCGATTGAGGATGAGGAGGTGTTGACCGAACAGGGATTTAAGATCGCGTATCCATTGCGTCGCGAAGACAAAGTCGAAGGCCTGGTCGCAGTTGACGCAGCCTCGGCGAGTTTAACGCCTGACGCGCGTTCGATCATCGGTCTGCTCGCAGACCAGGTGGCGATCGCAATCGATGACTCAAGATTGCTCGGAGAGAACCTTCGCCTCGAGCGCGAGCTCGCCGAACGTGAACGACTGGCTTCACTCGGTCGCATGGCCGCAACGGTTGCGCACGAAATCAAGAATCCTCTTTCGGCGATTAAGTCGATCGCGCAGGTGATGCGTGAAGACGAGAATCTTCGCAATGAGTACGAACGTGATCTTGGTCTCATTATTGGTGAGACTGATCGACTCAGCCAGAGTGTGACGCAACTGCTGAGCTTCGCAAGGAAAGAGAGTCCAGCAGGACAGCCCCTGAGCGTGGACGAGCTGGTGCATTCTGTCGTGGATCTGTTTCGTGCGAACGCAAGAGAACAGGGGATTGCGCTCGATTGTGAAGTCAACGTTCAGGCTGAGTTGGCCGGACGATCTGTCGCTGCGGTGCGTGACGCGTTATCGAACTTACTGCTCAACGCGCTTCAGGCGACGCCGCAGGGTGGAACAGTTTCGTTGATCGCAGTAGCGGGAAATAGCGACCTCGTGATCAGCGTTCAGGATAGTGGCTCGGGTGTACCGTTCGATCTCCGTGAACGGATCTGGGAACCATTCTTCACGACGAGACAACGCGGCACTGGATTAGGATTGGCGATCGTCCGCAAGCGCGTGCAGGAGATCGGCGGATCGGCTTCACTCGAGCTCAGTCAGAATGGCCACGGCGCGCTCTTTCAGTTGCGCGTTCCCCTCTAAGACAATCTGCCGCAAAGGCGCAAACATGCAAAGAAAGACATTTTCTTCTTTGCGCCTTTGCGGGAACTTTTTTTCTGAGAAGGCGTGTTAGGTGCTGACTTTTGTCGAAGGAGACGATTGAAATGAGGCTAAAGTTTTTGATGTTGGCGCTCTGCGCTGCGTTCTTGATGACGACTGTTAAAGCTCAGGACACCAAGCCCGTCGAAACGAGGGACGATGAGACAAATCTTGAAACACAACTCTTTCTGATAGTCGGAACCAACCAGGAAGTTCCTGAAGACAAACTGCCGGCAACCCTTGAAAGCGTCATTAAACAGTTACGCGCGACGCTGCCGTTTAAAAGCTACCGGCTCGCTGCGACGATGATTAATCGCGTGAAGAATGAAGGTCGTTTGGAGTTGAGCTGGATCGGTGGACCTATGACGCTGGCGGCAGGACCAACACCGGCACTAAATCCCAGCTTTAGCAATTTCAACGTCCGCCTGGTGAAACTCGTGCAAGCCAGCAACGGCCAGCAAATGGTGCAGATGCAAGGATTCAATTTCGGCGCGCGCGTACCTATTCAGGTTAGTGGCGCCATTGCGGCCAACGGCGCCGTGGCTCCTGTGATCAATTACGAGCACACGGGCGTGGCTACAGATGTCAGCATGCGTGAAGGAGAACCCGTGATCGTCGGCACACTCAATATCGGCCCATCCGGCGACGCGATCATCCTCGTCGTCTCGGCCAAGCGGACCTTGAAATAGTCGTGGCACGCAACGCGCTAGGAGTTTAGGGCCGCACGGCCCTAAACTACTCAGGAAGTGAGAAAAGACGCGTTGCGATTGATGATTGTTGACGACGAGGAGGCCGCGCGCTACGGCATGCGGCGCGCCCTCACCACTTTTGGTTACAACATTACTGAAGCCGGTTCCGCAGAGGCCGCCCGAGCCTTGCTCAAACAGAACGAGCCGGACCTCCTTCTCCTCGATGTAAACCTTCCCGGCATGAGCGGACTCGATTTCCTGCGTGAGATCAAGAGTTCAAACGGCAACGGACCGCTCGTGATCATCGTGACGGCCCACGGTTCGGAACGCATGGCCGTCGAGGCCGTCAAAGCCGGCGCACACGATTACCTTTCGAAACCATTTGAACTCGACGATCTACGACTCGTTATCAAGAACGCCGCCGAAACAGTTCAGCTGCGTCGCGAGAATTATTCGCTGCGCCGCCGAATCGAAGTTGAACGTTCGCAACGGGGTGCGCTGATCGGAAACTCCGACGCGATGCAGAAGGTGCGCGCCACGATCGAGAAGGTCGCCGAGACTGATGCGACCGTGCTCGTGCGTGGCGAATCAGGCACCGGAAAAGAACTCGTCGCGCGCGAGTTGCACGAGCGTAACAGCGCGCGTCGTAACGCCTCGTTCGTTGCCGTGAACTGTGCTGCGCTACCTTCCGAGTTGATCGAATCCGAACTTTTCGGCCACGAAAAAGGCGCTTTTACGGGCGCGGCAGCGCGACGCGAAGGGAAGTTTGAACAAGCTCACTGCGGTACTTTGTTCCTCGATGAGATCGGCGACATGAGCGCCAACGTGCAGGCGAAACTGCTGCGCGCGTTGGAAGAACGACGTATCGAGCGCCTGGGCGCGAATGAGTCGATTCCGGTTGACGTGCGCATCGTGAGTGCGACGCACCGGCCGCTCGAACAGGAGATCACGACGGGTAATTTTCGTGCCGACTTGTTTATCGTCTGCGTGTTGTGACTGTTGACATTGCGCCGTTGCGCGAACGCCGCGAAGACATTCCGCTGTTGGTGGAAACGTTTTTAAGAATAGCAGCCGAGCGTTATGAGCTGCCGCAACGGGCGTTTAGTCAGGCGGCGCTGCGGAGGCTGGTTGAGTACAATTGGCCGGGCAACGTACGCGAGCTGAAGAACACGATCGACCGCGCGGTCATCATGGCTGACGGCGATGAAGTGACGCCCAAAGACCTGCCTGACGAAATCACCGCGGGAATGTCGAAGAGCGGGATTGTTGACAGTGCTGATTCGGAAACTGGCGGGCTGAGCGTGCCGTTTACAGCGGATTTTCGCGAGGATCGGAGAGAGTTTGAGCGGCGCTACATCACGCGCTGCCTCGAGTACACGCAGGGCAACGTGACGCGTGCAGCCGAGATTTTGGACATGCACCGCCAGTCACTGCAACACAAACTCAGACAATTGGGCCTCGGCCGTCGTTATGTTTCGGTGAACGGCGAGGTGCCGGATAATGCCGACAACTGAAAGAAGATCATGAGGGATAGACTCGACGCAATCGTCAAAAGTGACCAGGCTGAATACCTGCACCAACTGCGTACTCAAAGCGATCCGCTGCTGATTGAGATGGAGACTTACGCGGATGAGCACCACGTGCCGATCGCGGATCGTGAGGTCGCGCGGTTTCTCGAGATCACGGCGCGTGTGAGCGGCGCTCGCAAGGCACTCGAGATCGGGATGGCGATCGGCTACTCGGTGGTCCATCTCGCGCGCGGCATGGACCAGCAGGGCGTTGTGGTCACTATCGAACCGAGCGACGAGATGATTCGAGCGGCGTCCGGTTATCTCAAACGCGCCGGCTTGCTGGATCGAGTGCAGATCGAGAAAGGCAAAGCGTTGGATGTGATGCCGGCGCTGACTGAAACTTTCGATCTGCTGTTCATTGATGCGGTGAAGGAAGAATACTCACGATACCTCGATCTCGGTTTGCCGCTTTTGCGGACCGGCGGTGTCGTTATCGTCGACAATCTGCTGTGGAGCGGAAGAGTTGCCACTGAAGATACCGAAAGCTCGACCGTCGCACTGCGAGAATTCAATCGTTACTTCATTAGCCACCCACACCTGATCGCCGAAGTGCTGGCGGTCGGCGACGGCCTTGGCTACGCCGTGAAGCGTTAGAAATTTCTCCCGCAAAGGCGCAAAGACGCAAAGGGAAAACAAAGAAAGATCTTTGCGTCTTTGCGCCTTTGCGGGAGAAGTTCTTAATACAATTCTTGCCTAACCTCCTTGCGCGTGCTAACTTCCACTCGTCTCTTCATTTGCGAGGTTACTGTTGAACAGTGACAAGCTCAAACAGATCGTTGGACTGGTTCTGCTGGCGGCGTTGGCGCTTTTAAATCATTCGTGCAATGTCGTCTCCGGCAATGAAGAGTTTTTCGGCTCGACCACACCACCAGCCCGAAACATCTTTCGCTACGTCAGCGGCGACGAACCTGAAACACTCGATCCGGTAATCAGCAACGGCCAGCCCGAAGCTCGACTTTACATGGCCCTTTTTGAAGGTCTCGTCGAATACGATCCCAAGACACTCGCGCCCGATCCGGCACTGGCTGAAAGCTGGCGCGTAAACAACGACTCTTCCGAGTTCACTTTCTATTTGCGAAAAACTGGTCGCTGGTCCAACGGCGATCCCATCGACGCGAATGATTTTGTTTACAGTTTCAGACGCGCACTGGCGAAAGAAACAGCTTCACGCAACGCCTACATGGCAGCGTATATAAAATACGCGGAGGCTTACTACGCACAACGTGTGTTCGTGCGCGATCCGAAAACCGGGCAGTTCCTGCTGGCGAAAGACTTCGTTGAGAACGCACCGCCTGAACCGCTCAGCAGTAGTCCAATCGACCCGGCAAAAAGCGAATATCCTCCCTCCAAAGACACAGCTCCAATGCTCGATTCTGAGTTTCATCATCAGATGCACACGCCAATGCGTTTGACTCTGCCGGGCGATCAAAAGGCGCGAAACAAGCGTCTCGATGCCAACGCAAAATTAAAAGAGGCAGTCGCCGGCAAGGAGTTCGTGCCAGTGAAGGCTGAAGATCTTGGCGTTGAAGCTGTTGATAAGTATACGGTGCGGATCTCGCTGGCTCAGCCGGCGCCATTTTTTGTGATGATGCTGGCCCATCAACTCTTCCGGCTCACGCCGCGCAAAGTGATCGAGCAATACGGTGATAAGTGGACGCAACCGGAACACATCGTCACGTGTGGTCCATTCAAGGTAAAACTCTGGAAGCCTTACGATCAGTTAGTCCTCGAACGCGATCCGATGTACTGGGACGCCGCGAATGTAAAGTTGGACGAGATCTATCTGTATCCGATCCTCGACAACTCCACGGTCATGAACATGTACAAGGTTGGTGAGCTTGATGCGATGTACAACCACGCGGTGCCAAATCCGTGGGTGTATGCCATCAAGACCAAGAAAGACTACATGGACCAGGCGGAGGCGGCGATCGATTACCTGATCATCAACACCACTAAGCCTCCGTTAGACAATCCGAAGGTAAGACGAGCATTTAACCTCGCGATTGATAAGAAGGCGTATGCCGACTGGCGCACCATCGTCAAACCGCTGAGTGGCTTCACGCCGGAAGGAATGTTTCCCGGATATCCGCAACCTGCACCTCAGCTTTTCAATGCTGCGGAAGCGCGCAGAGTACTCGGTGAGGCAGGTTATCCCGTCATCCAAAAAAGTGACGGCAGTTTTTCGTGTCCGTCGTTTCCGGTGGACCAGGTCGAGTTTGTCTACAACACGCAGGCACAAAATCGAACCTTCGCCGAGTGGATGCAGGCACAATGGAAACAAAATCTCGGCATCACGGTCGGCTTGCGAAACATGGAGTGGAAGACTTTTCTCGCTGCCAGGGCCAAACTCGACTTCAAAGGATTCATGCGCGG
>Ga0070681_10002766_pt1 | contig 16191 bp, 18 predicted proteins | sample KBSC83BmetaG_FD_65650 | JGI IMG/M metagenome (GOLD analysis project Ga0070681, IMG submission 65650) | Corn rhizosphere microbial communities from Kellogg Biological Station, Michigan, USA - KBS C8-3B metaG | ecosystem: Host-associated > Plants > Roots > Rhizosphere | place: USA: Michigan...
GTGAGCTTGAACGCGAGCAGCGTGTTGTGGCTCGTGATCGCGGCCCAGGCGCCGTCGAGGTCGCCGAGCGTCCGCCAGATCATCATCGCGAGGGGGCCGATCAGGATGATCAGCAGGTAGCCGAGCGCCGTCGACCGGAGCAGGTACTTACGCACGCTCGTGCCTCGTCGCGTACCGGCGGAACGCGCCGACCGTCAGCAGGACGGCGAACGAGATCGTGAGCAGCACGACGGAGACCGCTGCGGCGCCGTGTGGGTCACCGTCGATCCGCTGCAGGATGAACGTCGACGCGACCTCGGTCTTGTACGGCAGGTTGCCGGTGATCAGGATCACCGAGCCCACCTCGCCGACGGCGCGGGCGAAGGCCATCGTCAGCCCCGAGAGGATTCCGGGGAGGATGTTGGGCAGGACGACCCGGCGGAAGACGGTGAATTCGCCCGCGCCGAGGGAGCGCGCCGCCTCCTCCAGCTCGGTGTCGAGTTCCATCAGCACCGGCTGGACGGTTCGCACGACGAACGGCAGCGTCACGAACAGAAGCGCGAAGTAGATTGCCCACCGGCTGAAGGTGATCGTCGCCTGGAAGTGGACGAAGCCGAGGTCGAGCCGAAGCGGGGTCTGCACGCCGTAGAGCGCGATCAGCACGAGCCCCGCCACGATCGTCGGGAGCGCGAACGGCAGGTCGATGAGCGCGTTCACGGCGCTCTTGCCGCGAAAGTCGTCGCGGACGAGCACCCACGCCGTGATCGTGCCGAGCACCGCGTTCGTCAGCGCCGCGAGCGCCGACATCACGAGCGAGAGCTTCAGGGCCGCCACCGCCTGGGGCGAGGAGGCCACCGTCCAGAACGCGTCGAAGCCGTTGCCCGCGGAGAACCAGATCAGCGCCGCGATCGGCAGCGCGACGACGACCGACAGGAAGGTGATCACGAAGCCGCTGGAGAGGGCCGCACCGGCCCCCTCCAGCGACGAGCGACGAGCTACCCGGCGCCTCGGAACGAGAGGCGCCTCGACGACGGCCTCAGGCGCCAGAGGTCGACACCCCGAGGTTCTTCTCGATCGTGGCCATGATGCTCGACGTCGGGTTGAACCACTTCTTGTCCGCCGCGCGCCAGCCGCCGATCACCTTGTCGTCGATCGTGAACATGCCCGGCCGCACCGGGTACTGCTTCTGGAACTGCTTGGCGGCCGCCGGCTCGATCGGGCGGAATCCGTTCTGGCCGAACAGCACCTGCGCCGGATGCGACTTCATGTAGCGGATGAACGCGGTTGCCGCAGCCTTGTTCGGGCTTTTCTTCAGCGCCGCGACGAGCAGCTCGATCAGCATCGTCTGTCGCGGGATCACGTACTGGATGTCCCGGCCCGCCAGCCGCGCGTTGATCGCCTCGCTCTCGAACGTGATCAGGACGTCGCCCTTGCCCGAGAGGAACGTGTTCGTCGCGTTGCTGCCGGACGAGTCCTGCGAGACCACGTGCTCGAACAGCTTCTTGACGAACGCGACCGCCTGCTTGTCGGTCTTGCCGAGGTGCCGCTGCGCGCCGTACGCGGCGAGGATGTTCCACTTCGCGATCCCCGCCGTGAACGGATTGGGCGTCACGACCTCGACCCCGGGCTTCAGGAGGTCGTTCCAGCTCTTGATCTTCTTCGGGTTCCCGTCCCGGACGGCGAAGACGACGACCGAGTTCGCGGCGACGCCCTTGTAGCTCTGCTTGTCGTAGTTCCTGTCGACGAGCCCATGGTCGACGAGCAGGTTGACGTCACTGCCTGTCGAGAGAAACACCAGGTCGGCCGGCTGGCCGTTGACGACGGATTGCGCCTGTGCAGTCGAGCCTCCGTAGGACTGCGTGAACGAGACGCCCGATCCGGCGGGCGTCGACTGGTACGCGGAGATGATCTTCGACAGCACCGGCTTCGGCGTCGAGTAGGCGACCAGGTTGAGCCGGGCCTCCTGCCTCGCCCCTGCGGCGCCACCCACCACCACGGCTGCCAGGGCCGTGACGACCATCAGAACCGACATCGTGCGTCCTCGCATGGGAACCCCTTCTGTCAGACCTTGTCCACCGACTTAGTCGGGTATTGGAGGTTCCTATATATCAGATAAGCAATGCTTGTGCAGCTAGAGGCGGCCGACGCCGTCGGCCTCCACGCTTCCAGGTGCGGGCCTGCGCCTGCACAGGAAGCCCCCTCGCGGCGATCGAGGGGGCTTCGGATGCACGTCCGCCATTCGGGGGGATGGTGGCGGGGTGCTGAAGCGTGAGGGCTACCCCGCGAGGCTGGACTTCAAACCTCGAGATCGAACCGCGCGGTTTTCTGGTGCTCAGCCGTTCCGGAGATAGGCGTCGCTGCCGTCGAGCCAGTCCTGCCGCGGCGGGCAGAAGATGTCGCAGTCGAGCGTCTGTTCGAGCGCCTCGGCCCGGTGCGGCATGAAGGACGGAATGTGGAGGATCTCGCCGGCATGCACGTCGACGACCTGGGACTCGTCGTCGCCGAGCCAGAAGCGAAGCGTGCCCTCCAGGATGTAGGTCAACTGCTCGTTCTCGTGCTCGTGACGGGGGACGACCGCTCCCTCGTCGAGGTAGACGTGCGCGATCATCATGCGGTCGGTGCTGACGAGCCGCCGTTCGATGCCTTCCTTGAGCGCCTCGCGCGGCATGTCGTCCCACCGATGCAGCGTGGCTTCGCCGTTCACGGTTCTCCTCCCGTCGCTCCGGCAATCGTCTCATACGCACCTCCCGTCCCCTGTCGAGCCGAGAGCGATCGCGATGGTCGCTTCCGCGGGCGGCCGACTCGCTCGACCCGCCACGCGGAGAGCTACGCGACGACGCGGAGCGAGAGGATCCGGGCGCTGGCCGCACCGGCACGATCGACGACCCGGACACGCAGCCTGAACGTGCCCGGCTTCGCGGGAACGCCTGCCAGCCTGCCGCCGACGGTAAGCCGCAGGCCAGGCGAGAGGCTGCCCGCGATGCGCGCCCAGCGGTACGGCGCCTTCCCTCCCACCGCCTTGAGCGTCATCGCGTACCGACGACCCTCGTGGGCCTTGGGCAGGGTGCGCGAGGCGATCGCCAGCCGCTTCGGCACGGGAGGCGCAGGAGCCTTCGGTGCAACGCCGAGCTCGACGAGCTCGTCCTCGATCATCGTCGCCATACCCTCGGCCCCGGCGGAGGTGAGGTGGATCCCGTCGGACGTCCAGCCGGGGTTCTGCTTCGCGAGTGCGTTCCAGTCGAGCACCGTGATCTCCGGGTACTTGCGCGCCGCGGCGCGGATCGTGTCGTTCATGTTCGCCCAGCTCTGCCGTTCCTCGAGAAGCGTCGCCCACAGGACGTGCTGGACGCCGGCTTGGCGGAATACCGCCATCGCGTCGTCGATGTTCTCCGCGTAGTTCGCCTCATAGTCGTTGTAGCCGACCACGACCACGACGACGGGGCCGAGCTGCGTGCCGAGCTGCGTCGCACGGTCGATGACGTTCGGCGGCCTGATGCCGTCGTACGGGCAGCTCGTATCCCCGAGGCGGCGGCAGGGGGCGGTCTCGAGCTGGAGGTCGATCCCGCGGGCCAGCACCTGCTTCGCCGACGGGTCGTACTCCATCGCGGTCGCGACCGAGTCGCCGAAGACCGTCACGCGGACTCCGTCGTCCTTCGTTGCGCCGCCCGCACCGGCCGCGCTCGCGAGCACGAGCACGGCGAGCGACACGAGGACTGGCAGGAGAATCGAGCGCACCAGCGTGCCGCTCAGGCTGTGACGGCCTGCTCCAGGTCGGCGTTCCACTCTCCGGCGGCCGCGAGGGCGTTCATCCGCGCCCGATGCAGGTAGATCGCCTGCCCTGCCTCCACGTTGGCGGGATCGCCCGCCCAGGCGGAGAGCGCAGAGGCCTGCAGCGCCCGGCCGTACGAGAACGACAGCGGCCAGGGGCCGCCCAGCTTGTTGATCGCGTCGAGGTTCTCGGTCGCCTCGACCTCTGACTGCCCGCCGGAGAGGAAGACGATGGCAGGCACCATCGCCGGGACGTTCCGCAGGAAGCAGTCGATCGTCTGCTCCGCGACCTGCTCGGGCGTCGCCTGCGTCGGGCACTGCTTGCCTGCGATCACCATGTTCGGCTTGAGCAGCATCCCTTCGAGCGCCACACCCTGCCGCTCGAGCTCCCCGAACACGAGCTGCAGCGTCCGGGACGTCACCTCGTGGCACCGTTCGATCGTGTTGTCGGCGTCCATCAGCACCTCGGGCTCGACGATCGGGACGATCCCCGCCTCCTGGGAGAGCGCCGCATACCGTGCGAGCGCGTGGGCGTTGACGTGGAGGCATGCATCCGTCGGGATCCCGTCGCCGATCGTGATCACACCGCGCCACTTGCTGAACCGAGCGCCGAGGTCGTGGTACTCGGCGAAGCGCGCGCGAAGTCCGTCGAGGCCCTCGGTCACCTTCTCGCTCGGATGCCCGGCGAGATCCTGCGCGCCCGTGTCGACCTTGATCCCCGGGACGATGCCCTTCGACTCGAGCAGCTGCGGGAACGGCGTCCCGTCGTCGGCGGACTGGCGGATGGTCTCGTCGTAGAGGATCACGCCGCCGATGGAGTCCTCCGCGCCCGCGGTCGTGAACAGGAGGTTCCGGTACGCACGGCGGCTCTCCTCGGTCGACTCGAGCCCGATCGAGTCGAACCGCTTCTTGATCGTCCCCGTCGACTCGTCGGCGGCGAGCACGCCCTTGTGGTCGGCGACGATCGAGCGCGCGATCGCGTTGAGCTCCTGCACGTCCATCAGCGGTCTCCTTCCGTTCGCAATCTCTTCACCTTGCCCGAAGGGTGCCGCGCGCTGATCGTCCGTACGGTCCCCGAGCGCGAGCGCATCACGATCGACTCGGTCTCGACCGCCGCCTCGCCCACGCGAACGCCACGCAGGAGCGAGCCGCCCGTGACTCCGGTCGCCGCCACGAACACGTCGTCGCCCCGCACCAGGTCGTCCTGCGTCAGCACCCTGTCCACGTCGAAACCTGCATCGACGAGCTTCGCGCGCTCTTCGTCGTTCCGCGGCCAGAGACGGCCCTGGAGCGCGCCGCCGAGGCACTTGATCGCGGCCGCCGAGATGACGCCCTCCGGCGTCCCCCCGATACCCATCAACATGTCCACTCCCGTTCCCGGCTGTGCGGCGGCGATGGAGGGCGCGACGTCGCCGTCGCGGATCAGGTTCACGCGCGCGCCCGATTCCCGCAGCTCCGCGATCAGGTCGTCGTGGCGCTCCCGCTCGAGGACGACCACCGTCACGTCGTTCACGCCCCTGCCCGTCGCCTCGGCGACGCGCGCGACGTTCTCGCTCGGCGACGCGTCGATGTCGATGGCGTCGGCCGCGTGAGTGCCGACGGCGATCTTGTCCATGTAGACCGCCGCGCCCGGGAAGAACATCGAGCCGCGCTGCGCGACCGCGATCACCGAGATCGAGCCCGGGATCCCGAGCGCCGTTAGGCGCGTGCCCTCGAGCGGATCGACGGCGACGTCGACCTCCGAGCCCGTCCCGTCGCCGATCTCCTCTCCGTTGAACAGCATCGGCGCCTCGTCTTTCTCGCCCTCGCCGATCACGACGACTCCGCGCATCGAGACGCTGTTGACCATCAGGCGCATCAGGTCGACCGCGGCCTTGTCGGCGGCGTTCTTGTCGCCACGGCCGATCCACCGCGAGGCGCCCATCGCAGCCGCCTCGGTGACCCTCACGAGCTCGAGCGCGAGGTTCCGATCGGGCGGCAGTCTGGCGGGATCGGCGCTCATTGGGCTGCGAGCGATCCTATCCCGCCCGCGGGGCCGGCTACATCCGCTCGGGCGCCTCGATCCCGAGCAGGTCGAGGCACGTCGCGACGACGTCGCCGGTCGCGACGCAGAGCGCGAGCCGGAAGCTCTCCGCGTCCGAGCCGAGGACGCGGTGGTGATGGTAGAAGCGGTGGAAGTCGTCCGCCGCGCGGATCGCGTAGGCGGGAATCGCGTGCGGCGCCCGGCGCGCGGTCGCCTCACGGACGACCTCGGGGAGCTCGAGCAGGCGCTTCACGAGGTCGCGCTCCTCGGCCGCCAGAGGCCCCGAAGGAGCCTCGAGACGCAGGCGCTGGGCGGTCGCCGCCGCATTGCGCAGCACGCCCGCGATCCGCGCGTGGGCGTACTGGACGTAGTAGACGGGGTTCTTCTGGCTGCGCTCCGCGGCGAGGTCGACGTCGATCTCGATCGTCTGGTCGTGCCCGCGCGCGAGGAGGTACCAGCGGGCCGCGTCGACCCCGATCTCGTCGAGGAAGTCGTCGAGGAAGACGACGTCGCCCCGCCGTTTCGACATCTTCGCGCTGGCGCCACCCTGCGTCAGGTGCACAAGCTGGTAGATGAGCACCTCGACGGACTCGCGCGGGTGCCCGAGCATCTCCGCGAGGGCGGCGAGCCGCGCGACGTAGCCGTGATGGTCGGCGCCGAGGACGTAGACGAGGCGGTCGAAGCCACGTGCGAACTTCCGCTCGATGTACGCCGCATCCGCGGCGAAGTACGTCGTCGAGCCGTCGGAGCGCACGACGACGCGATCCTTGTCGTCGCCGTGCGCGCTCGTGCGAGCCCAGAGCGCGCCGTCCGCCTCGTACGTGTCGAGCGCGGCGAGGGCGGCGGGGATCTCCGCCTCGACGGCGCTCTCGCGCTCGAAGGTGTCGAAGTGGACCCGGAACCGCGCGAGAGAGGTCTCGATCCGTTCGAGCATCCGCGGCACGGGATCGTCTGCTTCGTGCGCGAGCGCGGCGACGTAGGCGCCCTGATAGCCGTCCTCCGGCGGCTCCTCCCCGCGACGGTACGCCTCGACCGACGACCGGAAGCGGTCCATCTGCGCGCCCGCGTCGTTGTAGTAGTACTCCCGCTCCACGTCGTGCCCCGCGAACTCGAGGAGGCGCGCCACCGAATCCCCGTACGCACCGTTCCGGGCGGAGGCGACGGTGATCGGCCCGGTCGGGTTGGCGGACACGAGCTCGACCTGGACGCGTTCGACGGGCGCCGCCGACCCGCCGCCGAAGCTCCGTCCTGCGGCGACGGTGGCGGCGAGCCCGGCCGCGAGCCAGGCGTCGTCGACCGTGAGATTGAGGAACCCCGGCCCGGCGACCTCGACGCCGGTGATTCCTTCGATGCGATCGATCTCCGGGGCCAGGTCGGCGGCGACGTCCCGCGGCGCCTGACGCCGGACCCCGGCAAGCTTCATCGCGACGTTCGTCGCGTAGTCGCCATGGGCGGCGTCCGCCGGGCGCTCGAGCTCGACCGGCACGCCCGCGACCTCGGCGAGCGCGGAGGCGAGCGCAGCAAGGGGATCGGCCTTCGTCACGCGCCCATCGTACGGACGGCCCACGCGAGGCTTCCGCTCACCCGGGGGTGCGGGAGTAGGACTACTCGGCGGGGACTGCGGTCGCCGGACGCGTCGTGGTGGCGGTGCCGACCGTGATGCCGTCGCGGGCGAGGGCGGCGGCGACCTCTTCGCGCGCCTTGTAGATCCGCCACTTCACGGTCGCGAGCGTGATCTCGAGCGCGTCGGCGATCTCGGTGTACGAAAGCCCGACGACGTCTCGCAGCAGAAGCGCCATCTTCAGGTCGACGTTCAGCGCCTCGACCGCGCGCCAGACGGCGTCGATCGTCTCTGTCCGCTCGAACGGCTGGTCGACCACCTCGAGCGGCGGGATGTCATCGAGCGCCACGACGGCGCGCGGGCGGCGCTCGATCGCACGGAGCTCGTCGAGCACCCGGTTCTTCGTCACCTGGAACAGCCAGGTCGTGAATCGTGAACGATCGGAGAACGAGCGCAGCCCCTGGAACACACGGATGAAGACCTCCTGCGTGAGGTCCTCTGCGAGGCTTCGATCGCCGACGAGACGCAGGACGTAGTTGTAGACAGGCTGCTCGTACGCTCTGACGATCAGGGAAAAAGCCCGTTCGTCACCCCGCTTCGCTTTCCGAAGGACCCCGGGATCGGGCTGTGTGAGCGCCACGGCTCCGCGAGCATACAAACAGCTGAGAGCAATTCACGAACTATTTACGAGCCGTGAAGTGTCACCGATCAGGCGCGACGAGGCTCGCCCCCGTCATCGCCGCCGGAAGCGGCAATCCGAGCAGGTCGAGCACCGTCGGGGCGAGGTCGGAGAGCTCGCCTCCATCCCGGAGCGACGCGGTTCCTCCGGTCATGAGGAGCGGGACCGGGTTCGTCGTGTGCGCGGTGTGCGGGCTCCCGTCCGGCTCGAGCATCGTCTCGGCGTTCCCGTGGTCCGCGGTCACGAGACAGACCCCGCCCGCCTGCGCGGCTGCGTCGACGACCTGGCCGAGGCATGCGTCGACGGTCTCGACCGCCAGCACGACCGCAGGGATCACGCCCGTGTGGCCGACCATGTCCGCGTTCGCGAAGTTCACGACGCAGAACCGGTAGCCCTTCGCGAATGCGGCCGAGACCTCGGCCGCCACCTGGAGTGCGGACATCTCGGGCTTGTGGTCGTAGCTCGGCACGTCGCGCGGCGATGGGACGAGGATGCGGTCCTCGCCGGGCCAGGCCGCCTCGACCCCGCCGTCGAAGAAGTACGTCACGTGCGCGTACTTCTCCGTCTCGGCTGCGTGGAGCTGCCGGAGGCCGGCGAGGGAAAGGGTCTCGGCCAGCGTGTCGGGCACGTCCTGCTCCTCGAATGCGACGGGGCACTGGAAGTCGTCGCGGTAGCGGGTCATCGTGACCACGTCCACGCCGGCCTCGAGCAGACGCTGCGTCAGCTGCCTCACGCGGTCGGGCCGGAAGTTGAAGACGATCGCCGCGTCCTCGGACGGGTCGAGCCGCGGCGTGTCACGAAGCACGACGGGCTCGACGAACTCGTCGGTGACGCCCGCCTCGTAGCTCGTGCTCACGGCGGCCACGGGGTCGCTCGCCGCGGCGCCGACGCCGCCCACGATCGCGTCGAACGCGCGATCGGTCCGCTCCCAGCGTCCGTCGCGGTCCATCGCGTAGTACCGGCCGACGACCGTCGCGATCCGCTCCCCCGGCAGCCGCGCCAGGTCGTGGACGGCGGCGTGCGGCGAGACGTCGCGGCCGTCGGTGAACGCGTGAATCCAGGTGCGCTCCTCCATCCCGGCCCGGCGGGACAGCTCGAGCAGCGCGAGCAGGTGGTCGAGGTGTGAGTGCACGCCACCCGTCGAGACGAGGCCCAGCAGGTGCACCGCGGCATCCCGCTCCTTCGCCCGGCGAAACGCGCCGAGCAGCGACTCGTTCGCGAACAACGTGCCGTCCTCCACCGCCTGGGAGACGCGCACGAGATCCTGGAACAGGATCCGTCCCGACCCGATCGTGAGGTGGCCGACCTCGGAGTTCCCCATCTGTCCCTCCGGCAGGCCCACGGCCGGGCCGGAGGCGCGAAGCTGCGTCGACCCGTGACGCGCGACGAGGTCGTCGAACACCGGCGTGTGGGCGAGCGAGATCGCGTTTCCCGGTCCCGGTGGCGCAATCCCCCAGCCGTCCAGGATGACGAGGACGACGAGCGGCTCGCCGCCGTTCACGGGGCCGCAGCGCGGCAGATCGCCGCGAACGAGTCCGGCTCGAGCGAGGCGCCGCCGACGAGCGCGCCGTCGACGGCGGGCTGCGCCATCAGCTCCGCGGCGTTCTCGGGCTTCACGGAGCCGCCGTAGAGGACGCGCGTGTCGTGGAGACCCTTGATCGTCTCGTGCGACCTCCGGACGAGCTCCGGCGTGGCCGTCCTGCCGGTGCCGATCGCCCAGACGGGCTCGTAGGCGATCACGAGGGCGTCGTGGCGGGGGATCGCGGCGACCTGCCGCCGGAGGACTGCCTCGGTCTCGCCGGCCTCACGCTCGGACTCACTCTCCCCCACGCACGCGATCACGGCCAATCCCGCCCCGAGCGCTGCCTCGCACCGCCGTCGGACGGTCTCGTCCGTCTCGCCGAAGAGCTGCCGCCGCTCGGAGTGGCCGACGATCGCGCCCTGGACGCCGAGCTCGAGCAGCATGGGTGCCGACACCTCTCCGGTGAACGCCCCCTCGGAGGCCCAGTGGACGTTCTGCGCATAAACCGGGATCCCGCGCCCCACGGCCGCCGCGAGGGAGGTGAACGGGGGGCAGACGACCACCTCGACTTCGGTGGGCGGCTCGAACGCGTCGAGGAACGCAGCCGTCTCGGACGGGCCCTTGAACATCTTCCAGTTGCCCGCGACGAGCACGAGCGATGATCTTATGCGGATGGTCGAAGGCGAGATCCAGTACACCCGGAGCGGCGAGTACCACATCGCCTATCGCGTCGAGGCCGCGGGCTCCGGCGGGATCGACGTCGTCCACATGGGCGCATACATCTTCAGCCTCGCGCTCCGGCACCCACCGTCGGCTCGGTTCATGCGGGAGAAGCTTGCGGCGCTGGGACGTCTGATCGCGTTCGACGGCCGCGGCATGGGGCTCTCCGACCGCCTGCACGACCACCGCTTGCCGCCGCTGGAGGAGCGGATGGACGACGCGCGGGCGGTGCTCGACGCGGCCGGTACCGAGCGAGCGCTGCTCGTCGCGGGCGCAGACGGCGGCCCGCTCGCGTGTCTCTTCGCCGCGACGTACCCGGAGCGGACGTTGGGGCTCGTCCTGATGAACACCGCGCCGCGGTTCGCCTGGGCGCCGGACTATCCGTGGGGGATGCGCCGCGAGGAGCTCGAGCGGAGGCTGGAGGAGATGGAGCAGGGCTGGGGCACGCGGGCGTACGCGGAGCGCGACCTCATGTGGCCGATGCCCGGAATGACGCGGGACGAGGTCGTCGAGTGGCAGCTCGAATGGATGCACCTCTCGGCGTCGCGCGGCGACGCCGTGGCGCTGACCCGGATGTTCTACGACTCGGATGTCCGCGACGTGCTCGGCGCAATTCGCGTGCCGACCCTCGTGCTCAGCCGAGGTGAGGGCGCGATGGAGGAGGAGGCCCGGGCCTTCGCGACCCTCATTCCCGGCGCGCAGCGGCAGACCATGCCCGGGACGCAGCCGACCGTCATGCAGGAGCACCCCGAGGCCTACACCGAGGCGATCGAGGCGTTCGCCCACGCCTTGCGTGAGGAAGAGGCCCAGCTCGACAGCGTGCTCGCGACCGTGCTGTTCACGGACATCGTGGGCTCGACGGCCAGGCAGTCCGAGCTCGGCGACCGTCGCTGGGCGGAGCTGGTCGAGGAGCATCACGTCGTCGTCCGCGGGTGTCTCGCGCGCTACCGCGGACGCGAGCTCGACACCGCCGGCGACGGGTTCTTCGCCGCGTTCGACGGGCCGGCGCGCGGGATCCGCTGCGCTCAGGCGATCGTCGACGGCGTGCGGTCGCTCGGGCTCGAGGTGCGCGCCGGGCTGCATACGGGGGAATGCCGGGTCGTCGACGACAAGATCGGCGGCCTCGCGGTGTCGATCGGCGCGCGCGTCAGCGCCATCGCCGGCCCCTCCGAGGTGCTCGTCTCGCAAACGGTGCGCGACCTCGTGGCGGGCTCGGGTCTGGAGCTCTCGGACCGCGGCGAGCACGAGCTGAAGGGCGTCCCCGGCACCTGGCGGGTGTACGCGGTCGCCTGAGCCTCTAGGCGGACGGGATCGCCGCGACCCCGGGGAGCTCTTTTCCCTCCAGGAGCTCGAGGGACGCGCCGCCCCCGGTCGACACCCACGACATCTCGTCATCGAGCCCGAGCTCGGAGACGGCGCGCACCGAGTCTCCGCCGCCAACCACCGTGTAGCCGTCGACGGCCGCGACGGCCTCCGCGACCGCCTTCGTCCCTTTGGCGAATCGCTCCCACTCGAACACGCCCAGCGGCCCGTTCCAGAACACGGTGCGTGCGCCGCGGATCAGCCCCGCGAACCGGGCCTGCGTGTCCGGGCCGATGTCCAGCCCGAGCCAGCCGTCGGGGAGGGCGTCGTAAGACGTGACCTTCGTCTCGGCGTGCTCGTCGAACGACCCGGCCGCGACGACGTCCGTCGGCAGCTCGACGGGAAACGACAGCGCTTGGCCGTCGCGGAGCTCCTCGGCCATCTTCCCACCGACGATCACCGTGTCCGCCCGGCCGCCGAGCTGCTCCAGGACGCCGAGCTTGTCCTCGACCTTCGCGCCGCCCGCGACGAGCACGAAGGGCCGGTCGACGTCGCCGAGCAGGCGCCCTAGGTGCTCGAGCTCCTGGAGCATCAGCAGCCCGGCATACGCCGGCAGCAGGTGGGCGACGCCTTCGGTCGACGCGTGCGCGCGATGAGCCGAGCCGAACGCGTCGTTCACGTACAGGTCCATGCCCTCGGCCAGCCGCGCCGCCGACGCGGCGTCGTTCTTCGTCTCGCCGGGGTCGAACCGGGTGTTCTCCAGCACGCGCACGCGCTCGTCCGGCACGAGCGCGCGAAGGCGCTCCGCGACGGGCGCGATCGCGAGCGAGGGATCGGGCCCCTTTGGCCGGCCGAGATGCGAGCAGACCGCGATCTCCCGAGCGCCGCGGTCGAGCAGCAGCTGCAGCGTCGGCACGGCCGCGCGGATCCGCGTGTCGTCGGCCACCCGCCCTTCGTCGAGCGGCACGTTCAGGTCGGCGCGCACGAGGACGCGCTTGTCCCCGACGTCCGCACGTTCGACGGACCGCGGCAGCCTCACCAGGAGCGGCTCACGGCAGGAGCGTGCCGACGACGTCCACCAGCCGGCACGAGTAGCCCCACTCGTTGTCGTACCAGCCGAAGATCTTGGCGGTGTTGCCATGCGCCATCGTGAGGAGGCTGTCGAAGATGCACGAGTGGCTGTTGCCGACGATGTCGGTTGACACCAGCGGTGCCTCGCTGTACTCGAGGTACCGCTCGAGCGGGCCGCTCGACGCGGCCTCGGAGAACGCCGCGTTGATCTCCTCTTTCGTGACCTCGCGTCCGAGGGTCACGACGAGATCGGTCAGCGAGCCCGTCGCGACGGGGGCCCGGACCGAGATGCCGTCCACCTTGCCCTGGAGGTGGGGAAGCACGAGCCCGATCGCCTTTGCCGCCCCCGTCGAGGTCGGCACGAGGTTGATCGCCGCCGCCCTCGCCCTCCGCAGGTCCTTGTGCGGCGCGTCCTGGAGCATCTGGTCCTGCGTGTACGCGTGGATCGTGGTCATGAAGCCGGACTCGATGCCGGCGAGGTCGTCGACCACCTTTGCGAGCGGCGCGACGCAGTTCGTCGTGCACGATGCGTTCGAGACGATGTGGTGCCGCTCGGGGTCGTAGTCGCCGTCGTTCACGCCGAGCACGACCGTGAGGTCCGGCTCAGTCGCCGGAGCAGAGATGAGGACCTTCTTCGCACCCGCGTCCAGATGCTTCTGTGCTCCCTCGCGACCGGTGAAGAACCCGGTCGACTCGAGCACGACGTCGACGCCCAGATCCTTCCAGGGGAGCTCGGCCGGATCGCGAACGGACAACAGCTGGAGCTCTTCCCCGCCCGCGCGCAACACGCCGTCGCCAAGCTCGACCTCGCCGTCGAACGGGCCGAGAGTCGAGTCGTAGCGCAGCAAATGTGCCATCGTCTTCGCGTCGCCGAGGTCGTTCGCCGCGACGATGTCGATGTCCGCCCCGAGTTGCTGCTGCGCGCGGAAGAAGTTGCGGCCGATCCGGCCGAAGCCGTTGATGCCGACGCGGATTGCCATTCGGTCCTCGCCCTCCGTTGTCTCGTTTCGAGCGAGTCTAGTGGTCCTCGGCGCACCCTCGGGTAGGCTCGCCCGGATGCCGGGCGGGTACACCAAGCGGAACCTGCGAACCGAGATCGACGACCAGGCGCAGGCGTTCGGCTTCTCCCCCAACCTCGAGTTCCGGGTCGCCCGCGACGCCCTCGAGACGACCGAGTCCGCCCTGAGCTTCATGCGCCTCGCCCCAGGGTTCCGGCTGCCGTTCGGCCATCACCACGAGCTGCAGGAAGAGGTCTACGTCGTCGTCAGTGGCAGCGCGAAGCTCAAGCTCGGCGACGAGATCCTCGAGCTCGAGCCGTGGGACGCGGTGCGCATCGCCCCCGGGGTCGTGCGCGACATCGAGGGCGGCGACCAAGGCACCGAGTTGCTCCTCTTCGGCGCACCGCGCGTCCCGCCCGGCGATGCCGTCACCGAGCAGGATTGGTGGACGGACTGAGTCCCAGCTCGTGAGCGGGTTCCGCAGGGGTGGAATCCCGCCGCCTTGAACCGCGGCGTGACCGCGAGCCGCGCTATTTCTTGACGGACGCCAGCTTCGCCTGCTGCGACGCGAGCCAGGCAGCGTGTGCTTTACGACCCTGGCGCGCAGCCGGAGAGCGCATCCGACGCCACATCATCAGCCTCATTCTCATGGTCCAATTGTCGGCAACGGCAACGGACCCGGTGCCGCCCGATAGGCCAGACCGACCTGGCCGATCGGAGCATGGGCACTTCCTGACGGAGTCCCCGGTGGTTATCCGTGCTTCGCGAAGGGCGACGGCCGGGGAGGCTCACCGCCGAGCAGCCCGCGTCGCCAGTTGAGCTCTGCGAAGAGGGACGTGCGGAGCTTGACGAGCTCGTCGGTCGTCGCGTGGTCCAGCACGGCGAGGATCGCCTCACGGTCGGCGGTGGCGAGCGCGATGAACTCCTGGCCCACCGTGACCGCGTCGAGCAGGATCCGCGACGTGCGATCGAAGCCCGCCCGCGCGAGCAACGCTCCGAGATGCAGGGTCTGCTCGCGGGGAATGCGGACACCGGCGACGATCGGCATGGCCCCTCGAATGGTACGGAATCGGCGGTCCAAAGCGCTCGGCTCGACGTGGCTCTCAGACGCGAGGGCGCCGGTCCGGCGGTGTCGGGAAGCGGACCCCCAGCGTGCCCCGAAGCCTCGTCGCGGCCCCGAAGGCGAACGCCGCGATCCGGTGATCGAGGCGCGCGATCGTGACGATCCCGAGGAAGAAGACCACAGGGAGCAGCACGAGGGTTGCCGTCTCGCCGAATGCCGTGGCGGGCGGGACGTGCGCCGGGGCGACACGACTGGCGGCGTCGGGCTCGTGCATCGCGCGAGCACCCCAAACGGATCGGAGCCAGCCTGGAGAAGCAGGTCCGACGGCTCCCCGAGGCACGAACGTCGTATGCTCGCCGTCGTGTCCGACCTCGTCCGCGTCGCAACCGTCGAGAGCGAGCCGGAGGCCGACCTCGCAGTCGGGCTCCTGCACACCGAGGGCATCAAGGCGATGTGGCAACCGTCCGCTGACGCGGCGACAGGAATGGGCATCGGCCCGGTCGGCGGGATCGGCGGGCTGTTCGACGTCGTCGTCTCGGCTGAGGACGCAGAGCGCGCGGCCGAGCTGCTCGCGGCGTCCGACCCGGACGACGACCCGACCGCCGCGTAGTCGTTGCTCCGGACGACGCGGACCGTAGTCAGCGGCCGGGAACCGTGGGATGATCGCCGGTGCACGCGGCGGGAGGAGCGCTGGGTGATCGGTGGCGATCGGATGCTGGAGGAAGATGCCGCATGACCGCGGAAGGCTCCCTTCCCCATGAGCCGAAGGCGCCTGCAGTCCTGGCCGTGGACGTCGGCGGGTCGCATGTCAAGCTCCTCGTGAACGGCGGGAGCGAACGGCGGCGGTTCGTCTCGGGGAAGAAGCTCACCGCCGCGCAGATGGTCGAGGGCGTGCTCGAGCAGGCCGCCGAGCTGGACTACTCCGTCGTGTCCGTCGGGATCCCGGCGCCGGTCGTCGGCGGACGCGTCGCGCACGAGCCGGTGAACCTCGGGAAGGGCTGGGTCGCCTTCGACTACGAGGCCGCGTTCGGCAAGCCGACGAAGATCGTGAACGACGCCGCGATGCAGGCGCTCGGCGGCTACACCGGAGGCCGGATGCTCTTCCTCGGGCTCGGAACCGGGCTCGGGTCGACGATGATCGTCGACGGCAAGCTCGAGCCGATGGAGCTCGGCCACCTCCCGTTCCGGAAGGCGACGTTCGAGGACTACGTCGGCGAGCGGGGACGCGACCGTCTTGGCGAGAAGCGCTGGCGGAAGGCCGTGCTGGAGACGATCGACCGGTTCGTCGCCTCGCTCGAGCCTGAGTACGTCGTGCTCGGCGGCGGGAATGCCAAGCGCATCGGAGAGCTCCCCGCCATCTGCCGGATCGGCGCGAACCAGGACGCGTTCCTCGGCGGCTTCCGGCTCTGGGTCGACGCCTGAGCCGACCGTGGGCCACGGCGAGACAGCCCTCGAAGCAGGGGCGGCCGAGCCGACACCGGGAGCTCTCGGGCGCATCGTCCTCG
>Ga0070681_10002768_pt1 | contig 16189 bp, 17 predicted proteins | sample KBSC83BmetaG_FD_65650 | JGI IMG/M metagenome (GOLD analysis project Ga0070681, IMG submission 65650) | Corn rhizosphere microbial communities from Kellogg Biological Station, Michigan, USA - KBS C8-3B metaG | ecosystem: Host-associated > Plants > Roots > Rhizosphere | place: USA: Michigan...
AGGTAGAGCGGGCGATAGAGCTGCCGCATCACCTCGCGCGCGCGCTCCGATCCGGTGCCGATCACGACGCGGTCGGGGCGCATGAAATCGTTGATCGCCGACCCCTCGCGCAGGAATTCCGGATTCGACACGACATCGAACTCGGCGTCGGGGCGCGTCTCGCGAATGATGCGGGCCACTTCCTTGCCGGTGCCGACCGGCACCGTCGATTTCGTTACCACCACCGTATAGCCGCGCAGCGCCTGGGCGATCTCCTTGGCGGCGGCATAGACGTAAGAAAGATCGGCATGGCCGTCGCCGCGCCGGCTCGGCGTGCCGACGGCAATGAACACGCCATCGGCCTCGGCGACCGCCGTTTTCAGCTCCGTGGTGAAGGAGAGACGGCCGGCCTTCACCGAATTCTCGACCAGCTGCTCGAGGCCGGGCTCGTAGATCGGGATCTTGCCTTCCTTCAGGCTCTCGATCTTGGCCTCGTCCTTGTCGACACAGGTGACATCGACGCCGAACTCGGCGAAGCAGGCGCCCGAGACGAGCCCGACATAGCCGGTGCCGATCATCGCGATACGCATAGGGCTATCCTTGACTGCAAGTGGACGGCGGGAAGATCAGCGAACCGCCAGCTCGGCGCTACAATATTGGCGCAATATGTCGCGAATCTGTTCGCTCATATCGTCGCGTTCGAGGGCAAAGGCGATGTTGGCCTCGAGGAATCCGACCTTGTCGCCGCAATCGAAGCGCCGGCCCTCGAAGCGCAGCCCGTGGAAGGGCGCCATGCCGATCTGCTCGGCGAGCGCGTCGGTGAGCTGGACCTCGCCGCCGGCACCGCGCTCCTGGCGGCCGAGATGCTCGAAGACCGAAGGCTCGAGAATGTAGCGGCCGATCACCGCCAGGGTCGAGGGCGCGACGGCGGGCCGCGGCTTCTCGACGAGATTGCGCACGGCGACGAGGCGCTTGTTGGCGGGCTGGTCGGGTGCCGGGTCGACGATGCCGTAGCGGCTGACATGCTCGCGCACGACATCCATGACCGCGACGATATTGCCGCCGACGGTCTGATGCGCCTCGATCATCTGCTTGAGGCAGGGCTCGTCCGCAAGAATGAGATCGTCGGCGAGCAGCACGGCGAAGGGCTCGCCATCGACCAGGTGGCGAGCGCACCACACCGCATGGCCGAGACCGAGCGGCTCGGGCTGGCGCGTATAGGCGACCTGGCCGGGCGGCAGGGTCGTGCCGCGCAGCATCTGCCACAGATCGTCCTTGCCGCGCGCTTGCAGCGTGGTCTGCAGCTCGGCCGAATGGTCGAAGTGATCCTCGATCGCCGTCTTGCCGCGACCGGTCACGAAGATGAATTGCTCGATCCCCGCCTCGCGCGCCTCATCCACCGCATACTGGATGAGCGGCTTGTCGACGACCGGCAGCATTTCCTTCGGCATCGCCTTGGTTGCCGGAAGAAAACGTGTTCCGAGACCGCCGACCGGAAAGATCGCCTTGCGTACGCGTGTCGTCATTCGATCCTCTGCTCGCCCCCCGCGCCTGGCGGGGCAGCCGACGGCGCCGGTTCCTTTGCCACACGGGCGGAAGGCTGGCAAGCCGAGCGCCCCCTGTGGCGCACGAACCCTCTAAACGATGCGGCGGGGCGATTTGTCCCGCCCAAGCCTGGCGGAAAATCTTCACCCGCCCAGGAGCCGGTCGCGGGCCTGGTTGATCTTGGCCGCCAGATAGGCCGATCCGCCGCGGTCGGGATGGTTGGCCATCATGAGGCGGTGATGGGCGGCACGGATGGCGGCCTCGTCCGGCTCGCCCGCGAGCCCGAGGATGCGCAGCGCTTCCGCCCGATCCATCGCGCCGGCCGGCGGGGCGTGCTCGTCCGGCTGGCCGCGCCAGCCCTCGTGCACGCGATCGAGATAGGCCTCGAGCAGCCGCGCCGAGGGCGGATCCTCGGTCGCGACGCCGCGCCACAGCGCGAGCAGCTCGGCGAAGGAGAGATCGGCGAGCAGCCGGCCGGCATGGACGCCCTTCAGCACCGTGCCGCCGATCTGCCCCGATTCATGGTCGAGATGCATGGCGAGCCAGGCCGTGGTGACATCGGAGCTCTGGCTTGCCTGACCGGGTGCCGCCGCGCCGCGCCAGAAATAATGCCGCCAGCGGCGCAGCAGCGGGATGGCGAGACCGGCGAGGCCGAAAGCCAGCGCCTCGCGTCCGACCGCGATCAGGAAGACGATGGTGCCGATGCCGACCAGCGTGCCGCCGATCATGACGCCGCGCACGAGCTGCGCCGGCGGCATGTGGGCGACCACACGCATCAACAGGAGCAGCGCGGCAAGCCCGGCAAGGGCCAGAACGACGTATGGCATCAGCGCTTCAATTGCGCCGTGAGGCGCAGCAGCTCGCCGCCCTTGCGCTCGGCATAATGCACGAGCGCGGCACGGCCGCCGGCGGCGTAGGCTGCGACGCCGCCCAGGAGATCGGCGAGCTGGCGCGCGCTCGCCGGATCGAAGCGGCAGCAGGCGCCGCCGGTGAGCTCGGCGATATGCGCGAAGACGCGGCGCACCTCGGCGCCGGATCCCTCATGGAACAGGAAGACGGGCAGGCCGAGCAGCGCCAGCGCGCCGGCGCGGTCGAACAGCTCGCCCGCATTCTCCTCGACCGCGTCGCCGATGAAGACCAGCGCGTTCACCTTCTCGTCGAGCGCGGCGCGGCGCGCATGGGCCAATACCCGCGCGATCTGCGTGCCGCCGGGCCGGCAGCGCACCTCGAGCATGCGGGCGCGCAGGCTGACGGCATCGGCGAGGAAGGGCGAGGCCTCGAAGCCGCCGATGCCGCCATAATGGACGAGCTGGATGTCGAGCCCGCCGAGCGCAGCGGTCGCATCGAACATCTCGGCCTGGATCTGCGCCGCCTGGTCCCAGGTCGGCTCGCGGCTCTGCGTCGCGTCGAGCGCGAAGATCAGCCGGCCGCGCTTGCCCGCGGCCTGCGGCAGCTTGGGCAGCGCCTCGACCTTGGCCAGGAAGGAGGCGATTTCGGACTCCGCCGAGGGGAGCTTGTCCGCCATGCCCCTATAATTGGCCCGGGCGGGCGGCGGTGCCAATGCTCGTTCGCGGGCTAGTTGAGGCCGCGGGTGTCCTTGCGGTCGGCACCGGCCAGCTTGGCGCCGGTGAGGTTGGCGCCGGTCAGGTTGGCGCCCTTGAGGTCGGCATTGGTGAGGTCGGCGTCGGTGAGGTCGGCGCCGCGCAGATCGGCCCAGGCGAGCCGCGCCCCGCGCAGCTCGGCGCCGCGCAGATTGGCATTGTTGAGCTTGGCGAGCTCGAGATCGGCCGGCCAGGAGGTATGGCCGGGGCTCGCGAGATCGACCGGCCCGAGCCGCGCCTTGCGCAGATCGGCGCCCATCATGATGGCGCGGCGGAGATTGACGCCGCGCAGGTCGGCGTTCTGCAACCGGGCCTGCCGGAGATCGGCGAAGGACAGATTGGCCATCAGCAGCTCGGCGCGCGACAGGTCGACGCCGGTCAGCACGGCATAGTCGAGCTGGGCCGCCGACAGGTTGGCGCCGCTCAAGCCCTTGCTGGTGAGGTCGAGCTGGCTCAGCTTGGCGCGCGCCCCCGACTTGCCGGCGCTGTTGATCCATTCGGCATGGGCCCGCATGGCGCCCTCGACATCGACATGCGCCTGGTCGCGCAGGCGGTCGGCGCGATGGCCGGCGAATTCCGGCAAATCGAAGGCGACGGGATCGAGCACGGCACCGCGCAGATCGGCGCCATCGAGCCTGGCGCCCATCCAGTTCACCTCGGTAAGCAGCGCGCCCTGCAGATTGGCGCCGCCGAGATTGGCGCCACCGAGATCGGCGCCGTCGAGATGGGCACCCGTCAAATTCGCGTTGCGCACGTCGGCGCCGGTCATCTTGACGCGCGTGAGATTGGCATCGCTGAAGTCGGTCTGCACCACCATCGCCTTGATCAGCTTGGCGTTGCTGAGATCGGCGCGGTGCGCCACGACGCAGGCGAGATCGGCCGGGCAGGCCTGATAGTCGAGGGTGGTGACGTCGTCCTCGTTGGTGCGCTGTGCCTGCAGCCCTTCGCGCAGATCGACGTCGGTGAGCACCGCATCGTCGAGCACCGCGCCGCGCAGGCAGACCCCGCGCATGTCGGCGCGGGTGAAATCGCTGGCGCGCAGATCCGACATGCGCATATCGGCGGCCACGAGGTTGGAAAGGCGCAGCGAGCTGCGCTGGATGATGCAGCGATGCATGCGGGCGCCGTTGAAGTTGGCGCTCTCGAGATTCATCTCGCTGAGATCGAGCTGCGACAGGTCGCTATTGGACAGGTCGGCCTTGACGCCGCCGATCGCTTTCGACAGTGCCTTGACGTGCCTCTCCACCACGAGGTCGAGCTGACCCTGTGTCAGACGCTTCAACCCGTCGCCCGACCAGCCTCGGTCCTTGGATGCCACGGCAACTCCTGCCCCGGTCGGCGTTGCCGAGCCGCCGGAGCGCGTCGAGATCAATCGCCGGATTCAATGCCACAGAAATTTATAAGAAGTTACCCAAACTGTCATTTCACTTTACGTGCTAGTAAATTAACCAATGCCCGGCAAATCCTCCCAGGCGGGTCCCGATCCGGACCGTGCGCGCGCCCGAGCTGGCCCGGCCGGGGATCGTCTGGCTCAACAGCCCGCGCCCGCTGTCCCTGGCCGAGCTGCGCGGCCGCCTGGTCATCCTCGATTCCTGGACCTCCTGCTGTGTCAATTGCATGCAGCTGCAGCCGATCCTGGCCGAGCTCGAGGCGCGCTTCGGCGACCGCATCGCCGTCATCGGCGTGCACAGCCCGAAATTCACCGCCGAGCGGGACATCGACAAGCTGGCGGCGGCGATCGAACGCTCCGGCATCGCCCATCCCGTGGCGCAGGACGTCGACTTCACGATCTGGCGCAAGCTGGTGGCGATCGGCGGCGGGTGGGGGGTCGCCAGCCTCATCGGTTCGGGCCTGTTCGATTTCGGCCACGAGAACGGCCAATTCGCCGGCGCCCTGCTGCAGCATCCGCTGGCTTTGGCGCTCGACGGGACGCGGCTCTACCTCGCCGACAGCTACACTGATACGGTGCGCGTCGCCGAGCTCGACCCCGGCCGGATCGCCGATCTCGATGATGGCTTCCTCTGCCAGGACCCGCTGTGCCGGGCGCCGAGCGAGCCGGCGGGCATCGCCCTGGCCGGCGATCGGCTGCTCCTGGCCGACAGCAACAACCACCGGATCCTGGCTTACGATCTCGCCGGGCGCACCGTCCGGACCTGGGCCGAATGACCCCGGATCGGGCGCCAAGCGCCTGTCCCTCATACAGATTAGGGATTGAAGATCGGCCCTGAACCAGGGAAAGTTGGCATTCGCCCGTGGAGAGCGACAACGCGTCGCTTGGCGTGGGAAGCGCCGGGTGACAATCTCGTCGGCGAGCCGACGCACCGACGGAAAGAGGGTCATGGATTACGAAAGCCTGTTCGCCGGTGTGGTCGGCAGCGTCAAGCGGGAAGGTCGGTACCGGGTATTCGCGGATCTCGAGCGCATCGCCGGCCGCTTTCCCGTCGCCCGTTACCACGGGCCGCGCGGCACCCGCGAGGTCACCGTCTGGTGCTCCAACGACTATCTCTGCATGGGCCAGCATCCGGCGGTGCGCCAGGCCATGCACGAGGCCATCGAGGAGGTGGGCGGCGGCGCCGGCGGCACCCGCAACATCTCCGGGACCTCGCATTACCATGTGCTGCTGGAGCAGACGCTGGCCGATCTGCACGGCCGCGAAGCGGCCCTCACCTTCACCTCGGGCTATGTCGCCAACGAAACGACGCTCTCGACCCTGGGCCGGCATCTCAAGGATTGCGTGATCTTCTCGGACCAGCTGAACCATGCCTCGATGATCGAGGGCATGCGCCACAGCCGGGCCGAGCGCCAGATCTTCCGCCATAACGACATCAACGACCTCGAGGCCAAGCTTGCCTCGGTCGATCGCGCCCGGCCCAAGATCATCGTCTGCGAGAGCCTCTACTCGATGGACGGCGACGTGCCGCCGATCGGGCGCATCTGCGACCTCGCGGATCACTACGGCGCCATGACCTATGTCGACGAGGTGCACGCCGTCGGCATGTACGGCGCGCGCGGCGGCGGCATCTGCGAGCGCGAAGGCGTCATGCACCGTCCGACCGTCATCCAGGGCACGCTGGCCAAGGGCTTCGGCCTGATCGGCGGCTATATCGTCGGCTCGGGGACGCTCATCGATTTCATCCGCTCCTGCGGCTCGGGCTTCATCTTCACCACCTCGCTGCCGCCGGCCATCGCCGCCGGCGCCCGCGCCAGCATCCAGCATCTGATGAAGTCCACCGCCGAGCGCGAGGCGCATCAGGCGCGCGTCAAGGCGGTGAAGAAGCGGCTGGCCGAGGTCGGTATCCCGGTCATGCCCAATACCAGCCATATCGTGCCGGTGATCGTCGGCGATCCGGTGCTGGTCAAGGAGGCGACCGACTATCTGCTCGATCGCCATGACGTCTATGTCCAGCCGATCAACTACCCGACCGTGCCGCGCGGCACCGAGCGGCTGCGCATCACCCCGTCGCCGCTGCATGACGACGCCATGACCGAGCGCCTCGCCGAGGCACTGCTCGACGTCTGGCACCGCCTGCACCTCAAGCACGCGGCTTAAGCGCGGCAGCGGGAGCTTCCGCGCGGCGCCGCAAGGCGAAGCGAATGCTTCGCCGAAAGCCGCACCGGTTTCAGGATATTGGCGCGATTACGGATAAAGCCGCGTCACGCTCCAGCCGGCGCCATCCGGCTCGAACAGCAGCCGCTCGTGCAGCCGGTCCGGTAGCTCGCGCCAGAACTCGATCGCTTGCGGCACGACGCGAAACCCGGACCAGCTCGGCGGCCGCGGCACCTTTTGAGGATACTGGGCCTCGTACTCGGTGACGCGACGCTCGAGGGCGGCGCGGCTCTCGAGCGGACGCGACTGCAGGCTCGCCCAGGCGCCGATCTGGCTGCCGTAATGGCGGCTGGCGAAATAAGCGTCGGCCTCCGCTTCGCTGACCGGCTCGACCGTGCCCTCGATGCGCACCTGACGACGGATCGTCTGCCACCAGAGGCACAAGGAGGCCTTGGGATTGGCCGCCAGCTCGAGCGATTTGCGGCTCTCGAGATTGGTGTAGAAAACAAAGCCGCGCCGGTCCGCCCCCTTGAGCAGGACCATGCGGACGGAGGGGACGCCCTCTGCCGTCGCCGTCGCGAGCGCCATGGCGGTCGGATCGCGCTCGGCGGTCCGCGCCTCCTCGTACCAGCTCTCGAACAGGGCAAAGGGGTCGGACAGTGCGGAATCCTGCATCTCTCGCATCTCAAGGATGGCGGCCGCGGCGCCGCTCGCCATGGAGCGGTGCAGGCGGCACAATACTTAACTATAGTGGGACTATAGTGAGAGACGGTTCCGGACGGGAGCGGCTTTCCTCCCGAGCGGGGTAGATGTCGAGCCATGCGTGATCCTTACGAAACCCTGGGCGTGGCCCGCGACGCCGACGCGGAGACGATCAAGCGCGCCTATCGCAAGCTGGCGAAGCAGCTGCATCCCGATCTCAATCCCGGCGACGTCAAGATCGAGACCCGCTTCAAGGAAGTCTCGGCCGCCTACGATCTCCTCTCCGATGCCAAGAAGCGCGTCCGCTTCGATCGCGGCGAGATCGATGCCGAGGGCATGGAGCGCGCCGGTGCCCGCGGCTATCGCGCCTATAGCGAGCGCGCCAAGGCGGCCGGCGGGTTCGGCGGCTTCGATGCCGAAGACATCATGGAGATGTTCACCCGCAACACGAAAAAGCAGCAGGCGAAGAAGCGGGGCGCCGACCTCTCCTACTCGATCAGCGTCGATTTCATCGCGGCGGCGATCGGCACCAAGCGTCGCCTGTCGCTGCCCGACGGCCGCACGCTCGACATCGCGATCCCGCCCGGCACCGAGGAAGGCGTGGTGCTGCGCCTCAAGGGCCAGGGCCAGCCCGGCCCCTTCGGCGGCCCGGCCGGCGATGCGCTGGTCGAGGTCCAGCTCGAGCCGCATGCCTTCTTCGAGCGCAAGGGCACCGACATCCATCTCGAGGTGCCGATCACGCTGCAGGAGGCGGCGATGGGCGCCACCATCACCGTGCCGACCATCGAGGGCAAGGTGGCGGTGAAGGTGCCGCCCGGCTCCAACAGCGGCACCGTGCTGCGCCTGAAGGGCCGCGGCATCCCAGGCAAGAACGGCGCCGCCGCCGGCGATCAATATGCGACCCTGACCGTGGTGCTGCCGCCCCGCATCGACGCAGACCTGCAGAATTTCCTCGAGAAATGGGGCCCGTCCCACGGCTATGCGGTGCGCGGCAAGCTCGGCGTCGAGGGCTAGGACCTAAATCAGACCCAGCCGCCACGCTATCCGTTCTCTCTGGACCGCGCGCCGTGCCGGGGCTAGCGTCCGCGCCTACCCTCGCATGCAATCGGACCGAGGCATGGCCAAACCAGCCTGCATTGCGCTCGCGCTGTTCCTGTTCCTCATCGTGACGCACCCCGTCGCGGCGCAAAGCCTCACCTTGTCCGGCGCGAGCCAGGTGTTCGCCACGATCTTCTTTCCCCACAAGACCGAGCTCGAAGCCAAGACCGGCATCACGCTGCAGCTGAAATCGAGCAGCTCGCTCGACGGCATTCGCGACCTCGTCGCCGGCAAGGCCGACCTCGCCATGATCTCGAACGATCTCCCCGGCATCGTTGCCGCGATCAATACGGCCGGGCCCGAGCGCATCGATGACAGCCGGTTGGTCGCGCATGAGCTCTCCGAGAGCGAGATCGCCTTCATCGTCAACCCGCGCAATCCCGTGAGCACGCTCGAGCGCGCGGCGCTCGCGGGCCTGCTCTCGGGGCGCATCGCGAACTGGGCGGAAGTCGGCGGGCTCGACCAGCCGGTGCTGGTGATGGCGGCGCCGCGCGGCGGCATCTATCCCGATATCGAGGACGTGCTGCTGCGTCCCCTTGGTCTGCGCTGGACGCCGGATGCATCGTCCCTGGCAAACCTCGTCTTCACGATACGCGCCGTCGCGCAGACCGCCAATGCGGTGAGCTATATGGGCTCCCTGGCCAACAATGCGAAGAACGACGGCGTCAAGATCCTCGACACCGACGTGCATATCAAGGAACCGCTGACCCTGGTCTCGCTGGGACCGCCCTCGCCCGCCGCCCGCCGCCTCATCGCAGGCGCCCGCGCGATCGTCCGCTAGCTAGCGCGGCTTGTCGGAGGTTTTCTTCGCCGCCGGCTCGAGCTCTTCGAGATAGCTCTCCTGGAACTCGCGCAGCAGCAGCTCGGTCTGCGCCAGCATGCGCCGGATCAGTTCCTTCTGCGGCTCGTCGCACAAAGTCTCCGACATCATGGCGGCGAGGAGCTTGGAGGCTTCGCTCAGCAGCTTGACGCTCTTGCGCTCGATCAGATCCATCGTAACTCAGCGGCGAACGGTGTGGACATCGCGGTCTTATACCGCCTCGGCCGTTGGCGGTCCACGCCAAGCCCTATTTGACGGGGGTGTAGAGCTGATCGAACACCGCGCCATCGGCAAAATGCGTCTTTTGCGCCGTCTGCCAGCCACCGAAATCGGCGATGGTGACGAATTTGATCGCGGGAAACTGATCGCCGTGCTTGGCGGCGACGCTGGCCAGACGCGGCCGGTAGAAATGCTTGGCGGCGAGCTTCTGACCGGCCTCGGTATAGAGGAAGCGCAGGAAGGCCTCGGCCTGCTTTGCGTTCTTGTGCTTCTCGACATTCTTGTCGACCACCGCCACGGCCGGCTCGGCCAGGATGCTGATCGAGGGTCGCACGATCTCGAGCTTGCTGCGCGCCATCTGCTTGGTCGCGAGCAAGGCCTCGTTCTCCCAGGCGATCAGCACGTCGCCCTGGCCACGCTCGGCGAAGGTGATGGTGGCGCCGTGCGCGCCGGTGTCGAGCACGGAGACATGCTTGAGCAGCTCGGCGACGAAGGCACGGCCCTTGGCGTCGCCGCCGCCCGCCCGCCTGCCGTAGGCCCAGGCGACGAGATAGTTCCAGCGCGCGCCGCCCGAGGTCTTGGGATTCGGCGTGATCACCGCGACGCCGGGCTTGATGAGATCGCCCCAGTCATGGATGCGCTTCGGATTGCCCTCGCGCACCAGGAAGACGATGGTCGAGGTGTAGGGCGTGCCGTGATCGGGCAGGCGGTCCTGCCAATTCTTCGCAACGAGGCCGGCATTGGCGATGGCGTCGATGTCCGCCGCCGCGGCGAGCGTCACCACATCGGCCCCGAGCCCATCCATGACGGCGCGCGCCGAGGCGCCCGAGCCGTTGTTGGAGGTGCGGATGGTGAGCGATTCGCCGTTCTGCTTCTTCCACTCGGCGGCGAACTGCTTGGCGACATCGGCATAGAATTCGCGCGTCGGATCGTAGGAGACGTTGAGCAGCGTGGTCTGCGCCAGGCTCGGCGGCATCGTCGCAAGAAGCAGTGCCACCGCGAGAATGAACGGCGCGCCACGGAAAGGCATGACCAACCTCCGAACCCCAATGCCAGCACGAACGATCATCGGCGGCCGGCGCTGCCGGCCGATTGCGGCCGAGCGGCCGACTGCATGCGCTCGGCCGCCTTCTGCGCCGCGCGCGGCGAGAGGAAGACGCTGCCTTCGAGCAGCCCGAAATCGCGTTGGGCCGCGAAAAAGCGGAAGGCCTGGCCGTCGCGCACCAGGATGCCGGCCGGTAGCTCGCCGACCTCGATCACGTAGGCGGCGAAGGGCTGATCGCCGGCCAATGGCTGCGGCTGGGAATCCGATCTGAACAGGTTGGACATGTCCGTCTCCTCGGCAGCGCCCGTGGCGGTGCCGCCTTTATCGTCTCTCTTTGTGAAGGGCGTCCGATCGCTCGGACAGGCTCAGCGCGGCATTGCGCGACAACAGCGCTGATCGACGCCGCCGGACGGACGACCGGCGGCAGGGAGACCGGGAGGAACGGAAAAGCACGTCATGGCGACCTCGTCGGGAGACAACCACGAAGTGCTTCGTGGCCGCTTTAGCGTTTGGTGACGCGGCGCAAGCTGTCCCTCAAATTGCCGCGGATCGACGATCGATCGCCTCCAGAGCTAATATACCGGTGTCGCCAAGTCAAATAAAAGAATTATACGGTTGCTACGCGTATATGTTGCCCGGGCACTGCCCGTCCCGCGCCGAGGCAGCAACGGCAGGCTCGGCCGCGCGGCTGAGACCGCGCGTCGAGGATGGCCAAGCGCCGCGACGCGACGCATCACGACTCGATCGATCACCGCATCCGAAGAGCACGGCGCATACGCAGCGAAGCGGCGCCGGTGGCTGCCTTCCCGCCCCTATCCAATCAGTCTAGGATGCGCGCCCGCTTGCAAGCAGCCCAGAGGATTTGATGACAGATTCCCCCCCGCTAATGGCCGGCAAGCGTGGCCTGATCATGGGCGTCGCCAATGACCGCTCGCTGGCTTGGGGCATCGCGAGCGCCGTGGCTGCCCAGGGGGCGGAGCTCGCCTTCACCTTCCAGGGCGAGGCGCTGGAGAAGCGCGTGCGACCGCTGGCCGAGAGCGTCGGCTCGAAGCTGGTGATGCCTTGCGACGTCGCCAGCGACGGGTCGATCGACGCCGCCTTCGCCGTCCTCGCCAAGAGCTGGGACCGGCTGGATTTCGTGCTGCATGCCATCGGCTTCGCCGACAAGGAGGATCTCAAGGGTCCCTATTACACGGTGAGCCGCGCCAACTTCGCGCTGGCGCTCGACATCTCCTGCTATTCCTTCACGGCCGTGGCGCAGCGCGCGGTGCCGATGATGAGCGCCGGCGGCAGCCTGCTGACCCTGACCTATTCCGGCGCCGAGCGCGTCATGCCGCATTACAACATCATGGGCGTGGCGAAGGCGGCGCTCGAATCCTCGGTGCGCTACCTCGCCGTCGATCTCGGCGGCAAGAACATCCGGGTGAACGGCATCTCGGCGGGGCCGGTGAAGACGCTGGCGGCGTCGGGGATCGGCGATTTCCGCTATATATTGAAATGGAACCAGTACAACTCGCCCTTGAAGCGCAACACGACGCTCGAGGATGTGGGCGGCGCCGGCCTCTATCTCCTGAGCGAGCTCTCCTCGGGCGTGACGGGCGAGGTGCATCATGTCGATTCCGGCTATCACGTGGTCGGCATGAAGGCGGTCGACGCACCCGACATCTCGGTGGTGCAGGCGGGGCCCTGATGGCCGGCAACAGCTTCGGAACCGCCTTCCGCTTCACCAGCTGGGGCGAGAGCCACGGCCCGGGAATCGGTTGCGTCGTCGACGGCGTACCGCCCGGCATCGCGCTCGCCGAGCCCGACCTTCAGATCTGGCTCGACAAGCGGCGGCCCGGCCAGTCGCGCTTCACGACGCAGCGCCAGGAGCCCGACCTGGTGCGCATTCTCTCCGGCGTGTTCGAGGGCAAGACCACCGGCACGCCGATTGCGCTCGAGATCGACAATGTCGATCAGCGCTCGAAGGACTATTCCGACATCAAGGATCTCTACCGGCCGGGGCATGCCGACTATACCTATGACCGGAAATACGGCTTTCGCGACTATCGCGGCGGCGGCCGCGCCTCGGCGCGCGAGACGGCCGTGCGTGTCGCGGCCGGCGGCGTCGCGCGCAAGGTGCTGGGACCCGACGTCACCATCCGCGGCGCGCTGGTGCAGATGGGACCGCACAAGATCGACCGCAGCCGCTGGGACTGGAACGAGGTCGACAACAACCCCTTCTTCTCGCCCGATGCCGAGATGGCCGCACGCTGGGCCGACTATCTCGACGGCATTCGCAAGCAGGGCTCGTCGATCGGCGCCGTCATCGAGGTCATCGCCTCGGGCGTGCCGGCCGGCTGGGGCGATCCCGTCTATGACAAGCTCGACGGCGACCTCGCCCGCGCGCTCATGACCATCAATGCCGTGAAGGCCGTCGAGATCGGTGACGGCATGGCGGTGGCCGAGCTCACCGGCGAGGAGAATGCCGACGAGATGCGCATGGGCAATGACGGCAAGGTGCGCTTCCTGAGCAACCATGCCGGCGGCATCCTGGGCGGCATCTCGAGCGGCCAGGACGTCGTGGTTCGCTTCGCCGTCAAGCCGACCAGCTCGATCCTCACGCCGCGCCGCACGGTGACGCGCCAGGGCACCGATGCCGAGATCCGCACCAAGGGCCGACATGACCCCTGCGTCGGCATCCGTGGCGTGCCGGTCGGCGAGGCCATGGTGGCGGTGGTGCTGGCCGATCACATGCTGCGCCATCGCGGCCAGTGCGGCTGAACCGCGTGAAACCGGCGCCGCGCTTGACAATCCGGGCTCGGCACGCGCACCAATGCCGCGGGACCGAAGGGGGAAGCTCGCATGGTTGACGCGGAAAAGCGCCGGCTCGCCGACAAGGTGATCGCCGCCCTCAATCAGGCTTGCGACCAGAACGACCTCGAGATCGCCGAGCATCTGCTGCGCGCGCTCGAGCTCATCCTGAGCGGCTATGGCGGCGATTCCTCGGTCGAGAAGCGACGCGAACTTTCCGACATCGTCGAGGCCTTCACCCGCACGATCGAACTCAAGCGTCACTCCGTGAGCTGATCCGAGACGGGCGTTCGATGAAGGCCGTCCTTTATCCTTTCGCACTGCCCGATCCCACCGAGAAACTGGCCCAGGATTTTCCGGCTCTCGACTGGGTTGCCGTCGCGTCGCCGGGCGAGCTCGACCGCGTGCTCCCCGAGGCCGATATCCTGCTGCTCAGCAATCGCACCTGCACGCCGGAAACCGGCGCGGCGCTGCGCAAGCATCAGGCCGGCAAGCTGCGCTGGATCCATTTCACCTCCGCCGGGCTCGAGCGCGGCATCGAGATGGGCCTGCCGACTCATCTGCCGATCACCACCTCCGCCGGCGCCAAGGCGCCGGTGATCGCCGAGCATGCCATGACCCTGCTGCTCGCCATGATGCGGCGCCTGCCCGAGCTGCGCCGCGCCCAGACCGGGCATCGCTGGATTCGCCAGGAGATCAACCGGCGCATGGCGAGCCTGGAGGGTGCGACGGTCGCGGTGATCGGGCTCGGTGCCGTCGGCGGCGCTTTGACGCGGCGGCTCAAAGCATTCGACGCGCGCGTGATCGGCGTGTCGCGCGCCCGCACCGACGTGCCGGTCGACCGGCTGTTTGCGCGCGAAGCGCTCGGCGAGGCGCTGGCCCTCGCCGACGCCGCGATCGTCACGACCAACGCCGACGCGTCGAGCTTTCACCTGATCGGCCGCGCCGAGCTCGCCGCGATGAAGCCGGGCGGTGTCATCGTCAATGTCGCGCGCGGCGCGATCATCGACGAGGCCGCTCTCCTGGAGGCGCTCGCCTCCGGCCGCCTCGCCGGCGCCGGGCTGGATGTGGTCGAGACCGAGCCCCTGCCGGCGGACAGCCCGCTATGGGACCTGCCAAATCTGTTAATCACGCCCCATGTGGCGGGCGGCGGCGCCACCGGCTACAGCCGGCTGCGCGAGATTTTCGGCGAAAATCTGCGCCGGCTCGGCACCGGCGAGGCGCTCCTCAATCTCTATCGGCCGGCCGCCGCGGCGGGTTGACCCTGATTCTTTAACAGTCGGAAGCCTGAGGTTTAGCTGGGTTTCGTCCCGTCCATGTGACGCCTTGTCTCAGCTTCCGGGCTCTACTACGCTACCCGCGAGGGCCGTGACGAGCGACGCCCTATCGCGCCCCAAACAGCGGGCGCACGCGCGGGAGGTGGCAGTGCACGCACGCTTGGCCAGGCACCAGCCGTGGACCTTGCCCCGCACTGACTCCGTGCCCGGTTTCGATCTTTCCTGGCTCAACTACAGTCGCAGGCCGCGCTCGCTGCCGTCCTGCCGCGTCGGAGTTTCTTCGAGATGATGCGCAAAGGCCCCTTCCCTCCTTCGCAACAGCCGCCGATGGAAACAGACCAGCTGCGCGGCGCCGTCACTTGGTTCTCGACCAGCAAGGGCTTCGGCTTCGTCAAGCCGAGCGACGGCAGCGAGGACATTTTCGTCCACGTGTCGGTCGTGCAGCGCGCCGGCCTCGAGAGCTTGCGCGAAGGAGCGACCGTCAATTGCGAGGTGGCGCCCGGCAAGAAGGGCCGGCAGGTGATGCGGCTGCTCGATGTCGATGACTCGACGGCGACGCCGGAATCCGCCGACGGCGGCGGCTTTCGCACCGGGCCGCGGCCGCCGCGCGCCGGCTATGCCGCCGGCCCGGCCGGCGATCCCGGCGAAGGCGCCATCAAATGGTTCAACGCCACCAAGGGATTCGGCTTCATCACGCCCGATTCCGGCGGCAAGGACGTGTTCCTGCATGCCAGCGTCGTGCGCCGCGCCGGGCTGATGGACGTGCAGCCGGGCCAGCGCGTGCGCTACACTGCGGTCGAACGCGACAAGGGACCGGAAGCGCGCACTATCGAGCTTACCGACGGGGCGCATGGCAGCGACAGCGGCGGCAGCAGCGGCGAGACCGCCGGCGCTTACTGACAAGGCAGGATCCGGGTTCGTATCATCACAGGCCTGCTGCGGCGGGCGCTCCTCAGCCTGATGCTCGCACTCACGACGCTCGCCTGGCGCGCCGAAGAGGCGCGCGCCTTCGACGGGCCGGAGCTCTACCCCGGCGAGAAGACGCTGGCCGAGGCGGCGCAACGCGAAGGGCTGCTCATCGCCGGCAACATCATCCCGAACCTGAACAAATGGGATGCGGTGATCGAGAGCTTCAACCGGCGTTATCCCGGCATCACGGTGGTCTACAACGATGTCGGCTCGAGCGCCGTGGTGAGCACGCTCGATGCCAATCGCGATCGGCCGACCCTCGACATCGCCTATTATTTCGGTCTCTCGGCCGTGGACGCCGCCGGCCGCGGCGTGCTCACCCCCTTCAAGCCCGTCGGCTCCGAGAAGCTGGCGCCCCCGTTGCGCGATCCGGCCGGCTTCTGGACCGCGATCCACACCTTTCCGGTGGCCTTTCTCGTCAATCGCAAGCTGGTCAAGAACCCGCCCAAAAGCTGGGCCGATCTCAAGAAGCCGGAATATCGCGGCATGATCGTCTATCAGGATCCGACGGTTACCGCCGAGGGGCTGATCACCGTGCTGGCGGCCAATGCCGGCCTCGGCGGTACGCTCGATAGCGTGCGTCCGGCGCTCGAT
>Ga0070681_10002770_pt1 | contig 16179 bp, 14 predicted proteins | sample KBSC83BmetaG_FD_65650 | JGI IMG/M metagenome (GOLD analysis project Ga0070681, IMG submission 65650) | Corn rhizosphere microbial communities from Kellogg Biological Station, Michigan, USA - KBS C8-3B metaG | ecosystem: Host-associated > Plants > Roots > Rhizosphere | place: USA: Michigan...
CAATCCCTGCAAACTGCTGAACGAGCTCGGCACGTCGCGTTTTCGAGCCGGAAGACGTGGTCCATCATCCACTGTGGTGGTCTCGGCGTTGTCGTTTAAAAAGTACAGCCGAGTGTTATTCACGACCTGAGTTCTGATTTCGTGAGTCCAGAGCAGGAGATTGGCTAACGCGTCTCCGATTTCGTCTTTGCCGAGTTTTGTTTCCTGGGCAATCTCACGCTGGGTTTGTGAGCCTCTTCTGATTGCATCGCGCACGCGCTCAACGGGAGACAACTTGCTCATTGCTTTCGCGGGATAATGAGCATGGCCGGTCACATCACCGGAAAGCAGTTCCGCAATCTCGACTTGCTGAGAAATATATTTCTTGCGGGCTGATTTGTATTCCTTCAAAGCGCGCCGGCTCTGGGTGACCTTCTGACGAATGCAGCTCTTGCAGTAGAGATTGCGCCCATCTTTACGCGCTCGACAAATTCCAAATTCTGATGTTGGTAAGTCTTTTGAACAAATAGGGCAATGTTTGACCTGGGGGGTCGATTGTATCTCGATCATTTGCACAACTCCGCTGGGCTTTAAGAACTTCTGCAATCCGGTAAACGGACAACACTACAACCTAATCCGGCACTAACTTCCTCCGGCCAGGAAATACATTTGGGGGTTATTTTTTGGCGAAGATCCCTCTGGGGCGATCGCCTGGATTGCCTTGCGCAACTACCGCACGAGTCACGCCCCACTACCTACCTTGACTACAGCTCGTTGAAGGTTTCCGGGCAATTGCGAGAAATAATGATGAGAGCTAGTTAACCTTCAAAACGATCGTCCAACAGGCCGCTGATCAATTCTTATTTTTGGCAATCAATGTTTCAGCGAGGGAATCGCATTATAGTGATCGACACTTTTTTTGCAACATCTTTTTCAGATTTGTTTCGACTGGAAATCAACTCCGAAATTTTGCGGATCGATCTTCCTTCAAGATCTCTTTCTAGCAACGCAAACAACTCTTCCATGAGAGGATACATGATCACATCACTCGTTTGTTGAAGCTCGCAGGTATGTCTGAACTGTTTCAATCGCGATTGAGAGACATTCGAATTCGTTAGCAAAATCGAATGTCGATCGTCTCTTAAAAAACCGTTCGCCGAATGTTTGGCGCAACTCGTTCGTGTTTATTTTTGATGGTCCCACAATTAGTAGCGAGGTGAAAAAGTACATGGACCACCAGGGATCAGTTCACACTTATCGAGCGTGTTCAAAAGACTTAACGCGTTCATATAAAAAGATTTTTGAGCACGCCGCTCACGTGTGCAAAGTGTTCTAAGTATGCGCTTGTAACAGCTTTGTAAAACTCTCCACCCTGATTTCCACAAAGATTTCCTCAGGATCTGTGGAAAACTGTAAAAAGCATTTCGTGCTACTTGCGACTCGCTCGATCTTTGAGACGATAAACAAACTTTAGACCCGACCAGGTTTCATCAATCGCGCAGATCTTCACATCGACGAGTCCAACATCCAGACCGATGCGCTGCACGCGGTCGAAAGTGAGATCGGTTGCTACTCCGGAACTTTTCTTTGGCCACGCGATCCAGATCATGCCGTTCGTGGTGAGACGTTCCGCGAGCTTTGCGAACTCTCGCGCAAGCATTCGTTCAGATAAAACGAAGAAGACAATTAGGTCGAGCGACTTCGCAGTCGTCTTCACGAGCTTCACGCCGGCGGGTAGTTCCCCGAGCGTGGCATGGAAGTCTTCAGGTGCATTGACGAAAGCGACGCGAGCGCCTTCTTTGATACCGAGTTTCGTGACGAGAGGAGTTCCGGAGTATCCAGCCATGATTTGGTTCACCAGAGTTTCAGCACTTTCCACCAGGTAAAGCCGACGACTGTCCAGACGGCAATCGTTATCAAAGACGTGATCAGTCCGAGCGTCCACCAGGTTCGTTGTGTTGTATATCCGGCGCCGAAGTAGATCGGTGCGGGTGTTGTGCCGTAGTGAGTCAGCGCTGCGGCCAAGTTCGAGAAGTAGGCCAATGAGAGCACGGCGAGGTATGTCGGCGTTCCCGCCGCCAGAATGACGATCAGAAACGGGACAAACATCGCCGTCACGTGCGCTGTGATGCTTGCGAAAGCGTAGTGCGCATAGAAATAGATCAAGAGCAGCGACGCCAACGCCAGCCACCACTTCCAACCGGTAGTCAAACTTGCCGATGCTTCAGCAAATCTCTTCGTTATGCCCGTTTGACCCAGGGCTTCCGCCATGCGAAGGAGCCCACCATACCAGATGAACACGCCCCACGCGGCTTTCTCGTTAATGAGATCTTCCCAGTCGAGCACACCCGTGAGCAATAAAATGCTGATGCCGAGCAAAGCGACTGCCGCGTAGTCGATGCCGTGCAGTTTGCTCGTCATCCAGAGTATGGAGACCAGCAGAAACACGAGCAGCATCAGCCATTCGGACCATTTCGGACGACCCATCGCTTTCAGTTCTTCCGACGCCAGTTCGCTGGCAGCGGGCGTGTGTTTGACTTCGGGTGGAAACACTCGATACAGCACCCACGGCACCAGCACAAGACTGAGAAGTCCCGGAACGATTGACCCGATTACCCAGCGCGCGTAAGTGATTTCAATACCCGTGACTTCCTGAGCAAACCTGGCGATGATCGGATTCGAAGCCTGGCCGGTCAGAAACATCGCACACACGATCACGTTACACTGGTACACACTCGTCATCAGAAATCCACCAAGACGACGTGCGGTTGGGCCGGGTCTCGATTCGTAAGCTTCCGCAAGACTCTTCGCAATGGGAAAGATGATCCCGCCGGAACGAGCTCCGGTTGAGGGAATCACCGTAGCGAGCACCGTCTCTGTTGAGCCGAGCGCATAGGCAAGTCCCAATGAGTGTTTGCCGATGGCTTTGATAAAGAGAAATGCGATTCGTCGTCCCAAACCGGTTTTGATCATGCCGCGCGAGATGAAAAACGCCGCCAGGACAAGCCACACCACGGGATCGGCGTAACCGGTCAGAGCCTCGTTAATCGTCAACACTCTGAAAACCGGCAAAGCAGCTACGCCCAGCAGGACAACCGCAGCGCCGGGAATCGGCCGCACGATCGAGCCCATGATCGTGGCGGCGAAGATCGCGAGTAAACGCCACGACTGAGGAGTGATTCCTGCGGGCACCGGAATAGCCAGAATGCCAAGAGCGACAAACAGAACGATCCCCCAGCGTTGGAGTCTGCTTCGAAATGTCATCTGATCTGCGGGTGCGGAATCAATGCGTGTCATCGGTTTCGTCGACGGTGTTTAATCGGTGGCGCAATCCAATTGCGAACTTGAGTGCGTAAGTATTTGGCGAACCAAGCGACAAATAGAGGTATTCTAAGTTGCAAGGTGTTCAAAATGGCGGATAAGTCAGAAAAAGTTACCGATAAACAAGTTTATCTGAATCGGCGTCTGTTCATCCAAACGGCGGCACTGGCTGGAACAGCCGCCGCGACCACACTGGTTTATCGTCGTCTAAATCCACGTCCCGCGGAGCCAGTTAAGGGAGACAAGCTCCAGCTCCCGGAAGTGGCGAAGACGCCGCAGGACGAACGGACCAAGCAGGGGTTTGCAGTCACCGATCAGTTAACTCCGTTGGACGCCATCACCAACTATAACAATTTCTACGAGTTCGACACGTCGAAGAGTGGTGTCGCTTATGCCGCAAAAGGTTTTGTCAGCAAGCCGTGGGCGGTGAGTGTAGAAGGTTTGGTAAACAAACCGAGAGTTTTTGATCTCGACGAGTTGCTGAAGTTTCCACTTGAAGAACGGATCTACCGGCTGCGATGCGTTGAGGGTTGGTCGATGGTAATCCCCTGGATCGGTTTTCCGCTGCAAAAACTGCTGGAGAAGGTCGAACCAACGTCCGCCGCGCGCTACGTGGCTTTCCAAACTCTGCTCGATCCGAACCGGATGCCGAATCAACGCACTGGCGTCCTTGACTGGCCTTACGTCGAAGGACTGCGTCTTGATGAGGCGATGCATCCGTTAACCATCATGGCTACAGGGATGTACGACGAAACGCTGCCGCCACAGGATGGAGCGCCGATCAGACTTGTGGTGCCGTGGAAATACGGCTTCAAGAGCATCAAGTCAGTCGTCAAGATAACGCTCGTGGCCGACGAGCCGCCGACCACCTGGAACATCCAGTCGCCGGACGAATACGGCTTCTATTCAAACGTGAATCCAAACGTTCCGCATCCACGCTGGAGTCAGGCGACGGAACGAAGAATCGGCGAGTACGGGCGGCGTAACACGCTGCTCTTCAACGGCTATGGCGAACAAGTCGCACAGCTTTATCAAGGCATGGATCTGGTGAAGAATTTCTGATGACTGACGTGCGCTTCTTGAAATCAATCGTGTCTGTAAACGCGCTGGTGCCGCTCGTTTTGCTCTTGTGGGATCTTTATCGCAAACAAGTCGGGCCGAATCCTCTCGACTTCGCCACTAAAACGACCGGAATGCTGACGTTGATATTTCTCAGCCTGACGGTTGCAGTCACGCCATTGAGAAAGATCTTTGGCATTAACTCGCTCGTGAAGGTGCGAAGGATGCTCGGTTTGTTCGCTTTTTTCTACGGTTCGCTGCATCTGCTTACTTACATCTGGTTCGATCGGCTGTTCAATCTACTAAGCGTTGGACAGGACGTCGTCAAACGACCATTCATCCTTGTGGGGATGACGGCGTTTGTTTTGATGCTGCCGCTCGCTATCACCTCGACAAACAAGATGGTGAAGCGACTCGGCGGCAAGCGCTGGGCGCGGTTGCACCGTCTCGTTTACCTCGCCGCGATCGCTGCCGTAGTGCACTTCTGGATGCTGGTGAAGTCCGACACACGTCTGCCGTTGACGTTTGGATTCATCGTGCTATTCCTGTTGGGATACCGGCTGTTCGCCAAGTACGCGCCGGCACCGCAACCCGGTTCAAGCCTCTTTCCGCGCGAATAACCTCGTAGTCACGTCCGCACTCATCGTTTAGAATGGATCAACGCCGTGCGGCGTACGTCTGAACGCGAGGCGAAACATGGGTCAGGAGCGACGCAGTAGCAAGCGAAAGAGAATTCTGCTCGAAGCGAAGTGGGAGAGTATGTCGCGCACCCACGAGGCCCGAGTCGACGACGTCAGTTTGGGAGGTTGCTTTGTGAACACCTTCGGGCACGTCGAGCATGGCGAGGAGATAAACCTGCAAATCCAGCTTCCCTCGGGCGAATGGCTACCGCTTCAGGGTCGCGTTGCCTCGTACCAGCCGGGCGTCGGATTCGGCATCGCGTTTAGCTCATTGAGTGAAGAGGATCAAGCAATCCTGGCGGACCTGATAGTGACGGCCAAAGAGCGTGAGCTTTAGTTTTTCTTCCGGCGTCTCTCGTCGTAGAAGAGGATGCTGAACACGAGCACGAGGCCGGCCGCGGCCGCAAGCAGGAAAAAGATCATTGCCAGGCCCGGATAGCCAAAGATGCGAAACGACGTCTCGACTCGCATCAACATCGCCGCACCTACGATCAGAGCGGCTACGACCAGACCGAGCGTGATTCGGTTCGCAATCTTCTGAAGTCCTTCCAAGACGATTTTCTCGTCAATCGTATCAACCTTGATGCGAAGGTCGTTGTTTCCTGCGGCGTCCAGGAGTCTGTTGACTCTTGTCGGCAGTTTTTCGACGAACTCCTTGAGATCAACAACGCTCGACAGCAGGTTGTTTGGGGCGACGCTCTTGAGAATGTTGCGCTGAAGGATCTCGTTGGCTCGTTCGCGAATGATGATGTTCGGATCGAAGTTTGAATCGAGTGTGTAGACCACGCGGTCCAGATTCAACAGCGCCTTCGCGATCATCGTGAATTCAGCCGGCAGACGGAACCAACAATCGGCGGAGATTCTCGTTATCTCGAGCGTCACTTTGCCTGCATTCATGCGACTGAGAATCGCGTCTGAATTATCGGCGACGAGATCGGTGATGCGCCGTTCGAACGCCGCTCGATCGAAACCTTCCTTTTCTTCACCCATCTTGATCGCAGCCTGTGCAGCCATTTCGCCTCTGCCTTCACTGATGGCGAGCAAGAGTCGTAAGAGGTTGTCCTGGAAGGTGCGCGTCATTCGTCCGACCATGCCGACGTCAAGCAGAGCGATACGGTTGTCGTCAGTGATGAAGACATTGCCCGGATGCGGATCGGCATGAAAGAAGCCGTCGATCAGAAACTGATTGAGATACGCGCGGAACAGTTCGTCAGCCAGAAGGCCGCCATCGATCTCGAGCATACGCAGAGGATTTAAGGCCGTGATCTTCTTGCCGGAGATGTACTCCATCGTTAGCACACGCGTGGTGGTGAAGTCGTCGATCGGTTCCGGAACGACGATGTTTTCAAACTCAGCCAAGTTTTGACCGATCGTGTGAAGGTTGTTTGCCTCGATTGTGAAGTCGAGTTCGCGCAGCAAACTCTTCCTCAGGTTGATCAGCATGTTTTCAAACTCATAGCGCCTGCCGAGCTCTGTGTGCTGATCGAGGAAATGCGCAATTTCGTTCAGGGCTTCGAGGTCGCCGACGATGAGATCTCGTATGTCGGGACGTTGAACCTTTACTACGACATCTCTGCCATCGCGCATGCAAGCGCGATGCACCTGAGACAGCGATGCGGCGGCAAGTGGTTTGGGGTCAAAATCGGCGAAGGCCTTTGACATCCTGACGGCGAGCTCGCCGGACACGATCCGTTCCACGTCCTCGTAAGGGAATGGTTCGATGTGATCCTGCAGCCTTGTTAAGGCCTCGAGATATGGACCGGGCAACAGGTCGGCGCGGGTCGATAGCAGTTGGCCCAGCTTTATGAAAGTTGGACCAAGCTTTTCGAGATCTGCGGCAAGGTCCTCTGCCGGAGCGGCCTCTGACTCCGCGACGATTTCATCAGGCAGTACACTGCCTTCGAGTCCTGCCACACTGATCAAATCGGAACGTCCGTACTTGATCAGCAACATCGCTACATCTTTGTAGCGCTTCAATCGCTCTGGTTTTAACGACACCACCATCGGGATACCACCGCAAGCAGGTTGAAAATCGGGGGCCGGGAGAGGGAAATAGGGGATGACTATCTTATGTAGCTAGTGTTTGTCGCATGCGCAACAGAATTATTACGTAAAGTTCACGGGCTCTGGTCCATGGTTCACTGAGACGCGTTTGGCTTGATGCGACTCGCGGCTGCAGCGTCGATTGCTTGTTTCAATCCATCTGCACTCAGAACTTTTAGCTGGACGCCGTTGATAAATATCGTCGGCGTGCTGCCGACTCCGTACATCTCGCCGTCTGAGACGTCTTTTTCGACTTCCGCTGCATAAACACCGCGATCCAGGGCTGCGTCGAAACGCGCGCGGTCCAAACCGAGATCACTCGCATACTTCTTCAGTGAGGGAACGTCGAGAGCTTTCTGATTTTTGAATAGCACGGCTATGTATTCAAAAAACTTTCCTTGCGCGTTTGCAGCGTTGGCCGCCTCTGCCGCCTTACGGGCCCATTCGTGTTGGTTCAATGGAAAATCTCGCACAACGAAGCGCACCTTGTTGCCATACGACTTCAGAACCTCTTCAAGCACTGGATGCATCGCAGCGCAAGCCGGACATTGAAAGTCAGTGAACTCGACGATCGTAACCGGTGCATTTGCATCGCCGCGCACTGGATCATCGTCGACACTGACGTTTTGAACTGGCTGGGGTGGTTCAGTCAGAATCCAGCGTATGTCTGCTCCTTTGCGGAGTCGATCCGAAAAATCCTTCTCGAGGCGCTGGCGCGATTCGTTCTGAAGATAAGTGACCAGTTGATTCCGAACGCTATTCAGATCTCCTGAGATGCGTGCTTTGTTCTCGTTATAGAACTTGTTTACTTCCTCGTCACTGGGATTGCGAACTTTATCGCTTATCTCAGCACGGATTATTTCTTCTGGTCCAATCTGACGACGTCGCGCTTCTTCGAGTAGTAACGTGTCGTCGACAACTTGATCGATGCGCTGCTTGGTGAGTTCGTACGTCTCAAGCTTCATTCTGTAGATGATTGGTTTTAGTCGCTCGATTAGAGTGTCCGCTTTCAAGGGCTGACCCGCGACAGTGGCTATAACAGCCGCGGGATTCAGGTTGGGCGAGTTGATGTCGACACCCATCACCACGGGATTCGATTTTCGCAAACGATTCACGAGATCGTCCGCAAGCTTGTTCTCGATTTCGTCGTGCAGATAGACGGCGGCTTGTTTGCTGGCCAGTGCTGGATCGACGCCTTCGAACTGGTCTTTGTTGTCGCCAAGAAACTTCTTGATTTGTGCCGGGGTGATCGTTCCGACGCGACTACTCACTTCGAGCTCGTACAAGCGATGCGTATCGATGTGACGCCTTTTCGCTTCGATGTCGAGCAGCAACGTGTTGATTTGTACGTCGAGAACACTCTTGCGCGCTGCGGCAATCTTATCGTCGAGGCTTTCGACCTGCTGGCGCAATGCGGGATCGAGATCTGCCGTTGTGAATGTTTGACCATTGACTACGACGAGTGGCACCGGGGCTGAGGGCGGACGTGCTGGTTGCGTGTTTGGTGTTGGTTGCGGCTGGGCTATAGGCTGCGGCTGTGGTGCGGTCACGGCTGGTTTGCGCGTTGCAGCGCGCCGTTTCGTCGTTTGTGCTGGCACAGGTAACCACAAAGAGACGATTAAGAGCAGGGGGGCAATTTTGTGCATCGCTTGACTCATACCTAGGGAATCATAGGAGAACTTTAATTTAGAGTACAAATAAAGCAACGGCGCTGCCTTTGTAAAAAGCAGCGCCGTGAAGTTGCCATTGGTGAAGGAGCAGTCAATGGTGACGAATAATGCTTCGACGCCGGCGTTTCACCGGGGTGCGAATTGAGAGCAGATCGCTATGACGTCCATTGAGAATGAACGCGAGTCCCTGGTGTGTGACTCCGAGTAGGCGCGCGGCGCGCGTGACGCTGCCGCCCGACTCTTCGAGGGCACGACGAATCAAGTTGCTTTCGTAACGAAGGACTTCCGAGTCTAACGAAAAACCTGGTTGAAGAGGGGGCACTGTTTCGGTGCTTGCTGCATTGGCAAGGACTAGCGTGAGAACGCGTCGCGCGCATTCGCCCAAACGAGTCTTGACGCTTAGGTTTTGGGAGTTTGATAGGAGTTTCTCGGCGGTGCGGTAATAAATGTGGAGTGCGTCTACAGGGAGGTAGTCGCTTAACTCCTCGATTGCCGTTACAGCCGCGATACCAGCACGGTCCGGGTTACCTGCGGTTTGAGAGATTTCGACTGCTTGATCTAACGTGGCCTTGGCCACGCTAGTCTGATTAAGCCGGGCCAAGGCTTTGCCGTGAGTAATAAGAGCTTCTGCGAGAAAACTTTGTTCACCGCCTTGCTTTAATGTTTTTACGGCGCGTCGGGCTACCCTTTCTGCTTCGGCTCTATTTCCTTCCATCAACAAAATCTGCGCAAGTGTATCGTCAGTGTATGCTGAACCGCCGTGATCTTTGAGTTGAAATAAACTGCGAGCGCTGTTGACGTGTTCACGGGCTTCAGCAAATTTTCCGATAGTAGCAAAAAGGAAAGCGACGTTGTTCTCAACTATCGCTTGCAGACTGTGAAAACCTACTTGCTCAAAATGAAAACTTGCAGCGGCATATTCGACCAGAGCCGAATCAATGTAGTCCTCTCGTTCCTCGGACGAGCCTAGGCTTCTTAATAGATTGGCGTAAGCGTTATGAAACTTGCCTTTGAGAGCCAGGTTAGAACAATCGACGAATTGCGGGGCCGCCTCACGATAAATCCTCAATGCGTCGTGATCGCGAGTCGCAACCTTCTCAACGATGGCACTGTTTAAAAGTGCTCTCAGCTTTTGCTCACTCTGGACGGTGCCCAAGCTCTCTAAAACAAGCCGCAAGGTTACGCGAGCCTCGTCTAGCGCACCTTCGCGCCAGTAACAGATGGCTAAATCAACCCAAGCTTCCGCGATTTTTTCAGTGTTTCCGAGAGCTTCGAAAATTGAGGCGCTCTCACTGATTAGATCCTTCGCCGCTTCCTGAGCACCTGTGATCTGCTTCTTACTTCCCAGCCAGCCCGTCAAAGTTCCAGTCCTTAACAGCAATTCGGCTTTGGCATTTTCAGTCAAGCTGTTGGTTTCTGGGCGGTGCGGCACCCCTTTCCAAAATGGTTGTAGCGTCTCGCAGGCACTCTCGAATTCTCCTGCTTCTGCCAAGTTCTTAGCTAGCTCACATAAGGGGATTATGTTGTCAGCGACCGCAATTTCGGCCGAATTGTTAAATGCCGTTATATGCAACTCCATCTCACGACTCCAGTTCTCAATTTAAGTAAGGAACCTTGCAAGCCTTTTGATTGACGGATATTATCACGACTAACCAGTACCACATGGTTGCGCACCCACTCACAGGCTCTGACTACAACTTTTTGAGGAGAAGATCAATGAAATCTATCAAAACCTTGGGATTTGCTGCACTTCTTGTGTTCAGCCTCGCTTTTAATGCATTTGCCGGAGACGTCGATGTACCTGGTGCACCTGTTCCGCCGCCACCGCGTCTGACTGTGACTACGTATCAAGATCCCTTGAACCCCAGTACAGACAATCAGGAAACAGCAAACGCTAGTTCCGTGTCTTCAGATTACCTGTTTTACGAGGCGTTGGTAGCCCTTCTGTCAGTGTACTGAGAAGCGCACACCCAATACAAACCACAGTTGCTCTCTGCCCTGGAGTCGTCTAGCGGCTTGGTTTTGTGTGTCCGGGCTCACCGATCATGTTTGAAAAGCTTGCTTGGGAGGCGGTGACGTTGCATCGTACCCCCATCCGGCCTCTATGGCAATAGGAAAGTCGGTTGGGATTCAGAGCGACACCGCTAATTTGACGCGTTCTGGGCGGAAATTCTCCTTTTTTGAGTGCTTTCATTCGCCTCGACCAAGCGTCGCACTGTATCAAGCGTATCAATATCGGTCGTTGACTTGTCCGGCCGCAAACGAAGAATTCTAGGGAAACGAAGCGCATATCCGCTCTTGTGGCGCTTCGATGGTTGAACTCTGTCAAACGTTACCTCAATCACTATCGTCGGCTCGACAACTCGCACCCGTCCATGACCATATTCCTGGAGTGTGTGGTTCTTGAACCACTCCGTCAGCTCACTTAACTCCTGATCCGTCAAACCTGAATACGCCTTACCAATATTCAGCAACTCATCGTCATTCACTGACCGGCGCACCGCAAAAGTATAATCCGAAAGCAGATGCCTCCGTTTCCCGTGACCGACTTCCACTGCGGTAACAGCAACATCGAGTGTCGCGATCGCACGCTTCAGCTTCAACCAATCACGCCCTCGGCGTCCGGGTTTATAGGACGACTCCGGGCTCTTGATCATGAGGCCTTCATTCCCCCGTGCCCGCGCCTGCTCAAACTCATCGTCCAACAACGACGCTTCCCGAAACAGCTTGCCACGCGACATACGGAGCGGACCGTGATCTGGGACCAACTGGCCCAATAGATGTCGTCGCTCGCTCAAGGGTTGGTCGATCAACACTTTCCCACCAGCGTATAGCAGATCATAAGCCACCAAGACCACCGGCACCGCGTTCAGTAACTGCACGCCAACATTTTTACGGCCCAATCTCTTCTGCAACTCATTGAAAGGAAGTATGACTTCCCCGTTCGCAGGAATAATTTCGCCGTCGATGATTGCATCACTCGCGAGAGAGCGAAGCGGTTCCACTAACTCCGGAAAACGATGCGTGATTTCGTCCATCGTGCGCGAGTAGATGGCAACTCTTCCCTTCTCCATATGCGCCTGCGCACGAATTCCATCAAATTTGTCTTCGACTAAGAACTCTTCCGGCATCGTCCGAGCCACATCAGTCAGATCGGCGGCGGGCGTCGCAAGCATGAACTTGATCGGATGAAACAATCGCATGTTTACATCACGCAGATCACCGACTCGCGCACGCGTCGCTGTCTCACCTATATCGCCCAGCAACATGTTCGCGTAAGCCACATCAGCAAGCGCCTGCCCGAACACGCGTGCAATCGCATCTTCAACCAACCCTTCTCTTAAACCAATGCGCAGATCACCAGACAACAACTTAACGAGATACTTCGCTTCCAGCGGGGACGCTTTATGCAACACCGCTGTAAGCAATGCAGTTTTATTTTTTATCCCGCGTGTCTCACTCAGCCGCGCAATCAGCGACTCAGTTTCCGCAAGTGTAACGCTGGGCTGAAACGCTCGCTTCGCCTCTTTAATGATCTCAGCAGCGAGTTCACCTGGATCGCCGAGCCGAACATAACGGGGAGATAAATCCTCTGGTCTGAACCCCGTCGCCTCGCAAAGCGCAGCGCTGATGATGCTGCCACCAACGTTCGTGGTCCGAGCATCGTTCAAAGCAAACTGGTGTCCCGCGAAGTATCGTGCTGCGCGAGTTAAATCCGGATCCGAAAGTGTCTCGAGATATCTGCCCAGTATCGCCGCCTTCTCGAGTTTCTTCGTCGTCGCGGCAACAGCCTCCGCGCACTCGGCAAACGCCTGCAGCGTTCCCTCCCTTTTGTTATTTTCGTCGTTCATCTTCCCACTTGCAGAATTAACAATTTTAAGTGATCCTTGCAAAGTATCTTAGCGGCCTCGCGCCTTCTGCTTTTCAAACAGGACGCGCTACAATCTACTGTCATCAAACGAAAGCCCGACTCTTTCCGGTCGTCCCACTCCGGCGAGGTTTACAGCATTCGCAAACTACAGAGAGGTGAAAAGCTGTGTTCGCATTCATTCTCGAAGGCCTCGGCAGTACCGAGTTACTTTTTATACTAGTCGTCGCATTAATTTTCTTCGGCCCGCGAAAACTTCCGCAACTGGCTCGCTCGATGGGCAAGGGACTCGCAGAGTTTCGTAAAGCGTCCGATGACTTCAAACGAACGTGGGAACGCGAAGTCGCTTTGGAAACCGCCCGGGCTGACGATAACTCAATGCTCGAAACGAGCTCACATCCAACCTACGAGCCTGCACATCCGGTCAACGAACCCGTCGTTGAAACTCCGGACCTCGTAGTGGCCCGCGAGAATCCTGTAGCAGCAAATCCGGAAACAACCGCGGCATCGGTGGAACCGCACCCTGAAACCGTGCCCGTCGAAACTGCTCCGGTTGAAGTGCCACACGCCGAACCGGTACCTTTGCGTAAACAAGAATGGCTTTAATCTGAACCGATGTCTGCACTACTAAGAACACTTTCTTCAAATCGAGCGAGTGAAGAAGAACTCGGCGGTCAGATGTCCTTCCTGGAACATCTCGACGAGTTGCGCCGCCGCTTGATCCGCTCATTCGTCTTTGTCTTTCTTGCTATGACCGGGTGCTGGTTCGTGTCAGGCCCCATTTACTCCTTTCTCGCCGCACCTGTAGAACGAGCTCTCGCCGATGCTCAACGGCGGCAGGTTCCGATTGCCGGGCAAACCGGAACAGAAATGATCGCGGCGCTGACATCGCTGAAGGAGAACGATGCCGGCAGGTACGTCTTCCCTGACGAAACTAAGCTGGGAAGCAGTTTGATTCCGGCCGGCGCTTCGGTAAACGCACGCGTCTACAAGGGTAGCGACGGTAAACTGGCCCTCTTCACTGATGAGCCGCTCTTCGCCGGTAACGTAGTAATTCCCAAAGGGGTGCGTTTACCAGCCGATCTCAGCGCTGCGACTGATTCCTACACCGGTATTAACGACAAGCTGATTGTCACCAGCGCACTCGAACCTTTCTCGCTCTACGTAAAGGTCTCGCTTTATGCTGCCGTCGTCCTCTCGGTCCCGTTTCTGCTCTTTCAGATCTGGGGATTTATATCACCTGGTCTCTACCCGCACGAACGAGCCTACGTGACACCCTTTATATCCTTATCGTCCATCTCGTTTGTCCTCGGAGCCGCCTTCGCTTATTACGTGATCTTTCCGCCCGCCGCCAAATACCTGCTCGGCATCGGATCCGATTTCCGTCTTCTGTTGAAAGCAAGCGACTATTTCGACTTCATTATCCTCGTCATGCTGGGTATGGGAGTCGTCTTCCAAATGCCGGCTATCACATACGTGCTGGCGCGCATCGGTCTTATTACAGCCGGATTTTTGATCAGAATCTGGAAAACTGCCATAGTCGTGATTTTGATTGCGGCTGCCGTTCTGTCTCCGACCAACGACATTCCAAACATGATGCTTTTTGCGGCGCCGATGTTTGTTCTCTACATTGTTTCCGTCTTCGTTGCATGGATCTTTAACAAGCCTCGGACTACGAGCTAAACGTTCAAATCACACGGTTTTTGCTGGCTTTTAAGGCAACTACCCTGAGCACCATCGCATCTTGACTGTGTTCTTAGCAGGATCTTAGAATCCATGGTCTTCAACGGGTCGCCGGCAGCAGTCCGTAACGCACGAAGTCGTACAGTCTTCATCAGGAGTTTATAATGTCTTACCAGAAATTTGCTCTTCGTCTGGCGGTCGCACTGACCTTCATTTTGGGCGCCAGCGCAGGGGTGTTCACACAGGATCAGCAGGACCCGAGCACCAAACCCCGCAACGTCAAACCCGAACTGAAAAAAGCCTACAAAGACTGGCTCGATAAAGACGTCACCTACATCATCACCGACGAAGAACGGAAGGCTTTCAAAAAACTGGCGACCGACGATGAGCGCGAACGCTTCATCGAGGAGTTCTGGCGCCGGCGTGACCCAGATCCTGACACCGACGAGAACGAGTTCAAAGAAGAGTATTACGAGCGCATCGCCTACGCCAACGAACACTTCAGTTCAGGTATACCCGGTTGGAAAACGGACCGCGGCCGCATCTGGATCATGTACGGCAAGCCTGATGAGCGTGAGACTCACCCGATGGGCGGTTCTTATGAGCGTCCTTCATACGAAGGCGGCGGTTCGACCACCACTTATCCGTTCGAAACCTGGTTTTACCGTTATATCGCGGGCGTGGGTTCCGGTGTCGAAATCGAGTTCGTCGACCCGACGGGCAGCGGCGAGTATCGCATTGCGCGGAATCCCAACGAAAAAGACGCAATGTTGATGGTGCCTGGCGCCGGCCTCACGCTGGCGGAACAAATGGGACTATCGAATAAAGCCGACCGTATCACAGGTGCCGGCGGCATCGGTAATTCCCAGTATCAACGTGAGCAGGACAGTCCGTTCTCGCGTTTGCAGTTGCTGGCCGATCTGAACCGTCCGCCACAGGTGAAGTTCAACGATCTCGCAACCGCCGTTAACACCGGCGTCGTCGAAGAAAACCCGCTCAACTTCGATCTGAGAGTCGACTTCTTCCGCCAATCAGACGAAAGAGTAATCACCGCGTTTACGATTCAGGCTGAGAATAAGGACCTCGTTTTCCAGGATAGCGGCGGTCTGCAACAGGCCCGCATGAACATCTTCGCACGCATCACTTCGGTCGCCGGTCGTCGCGTGGGAGTCTTCGAAGATCCCGTAATCACCACCGCAACTGCCGAAGAGCTCACTGAAGCCAAAGACCGAAAGTCGGCTTACCAGAAAGCAGTGCCGTTAGCTCCGGGCGTGTACAAAGTCGACGTGATTGTTCGCGACGTCACTTCAGGAGCCACCGGTCTCAAGCATCTTGGCTTCACAGTGCCGAAGTACGATCAGGAAAAACTCTCGACCTCCACGATGATTCTCGCTGCGAAGCTCGAGAGTCTCGTCGATCAACCTGCCGTGGGCCAGTTTGTGATCGGCACCACCAAGGTGATCCCGAACGTCTCAGGCGTTTACAAACGAGGCCAGCCTGTCGGCGTTTACCTCCAGGTTTACAATGCAGGCATCGATCAAACAACGTTGCGACCTTCGGTCGACGTTGAATACGTTTTGAGCAAAGACGGCAAAGAGCTTGGCAAGCAGTCTGAAGACTGGCGCGGCATGAGCGACTCGGGCCAACGCCTGACACTCGCTCGCTTGATCGACACGCGTGGTCTCGGCGCCGGCGAATACGAAATCGGAATCCGAATTCGCGATCGAGTCTCAGGACAGTCGCTCTCGCCATCACAAAAGTTCACGGTTACGCAGTAGTTAGTTTCTTTCAAACGTCGTCTCCCCGTCACAGTTACGAACCGGCTGACTTTCGTTGGCCGGTTCAACTACTTCGCTGAAAGGAAACGACGCACATG
>Ga0070681_10002771_pt1 | contig 16179 bp, 16 predicted proteins | sample KBSC83BmetaG_FD_65650 | JGI IMG/M metagenome (GOLD analysis project Ga0070681, IMG submission 65650) | Corn rhizosphere microbial communities from Kellogg Biological Station, Michigan, USA - KBS C8-3B metaG | ecosystem: Host-associated > Plants > Roots > Rhizosphere | place: USA: Michigan...
GTCGCGTCGATGTGCGTCGGCTTCGGCATGGCGATCGCTGCGGTGGTCGAGCGGCTGTGAGGCTCGGCGTCGTCGGCCTCGGCGCGATGGGCGCGGGCATCGCACAGCTCGGCGTCGAGGCGGGCCTCGACACCGTCGGGCACGAGGTCGACGCGGCGCGCGGCGAGGCGGCCCGCGATCGGATCGCGCACTTCCTGACGCGCAAGGTCGACAAGGGGCAGATGACCCCGGAGGCGCGCGACACGGCCGTCGGTCGGTTGCAGCTGACGACGAGCCTCACCGACCTCGCCGACTGCGACGTCGTGATCGAAGCCGCCTTCGAAGAGCTCGCGGTGAAGCATGAGCTCTTCCGCGCGCTCGAAGCCGTCGTCCGCGACGACACGATTCTCGCCACCAACACCTCGGCGCTGAGCGTCACCGAGATCGCGTCGGTGCTCGAACGGCCCGAACGAGCCGTCGGGATGCATTTCTTCAACCCGGCGCCATTGATGCCGCTCGTCGAGATCGTCCGGGCGGAGCGCAGCTCCGACGCCGCCTTCGAGACCGCGTTCCAGCTCGGCGCGACGCTCGGCAAGACGCCGATCCGTTGCAACGACACACCGGGCTTCGTCGTCAACCGCGTCCTCATCCCGCTGCTGAACGACTGCGTGCGCGTGCTCGACGAGACCGGGGTGACTCCGGAGGATCTCGATGCCGGGATGCGGCACGGAGCGGGGTGGCCGATGGGGCCGTGTGCCCTGCTCGACCTCGTCGGCGCCGACGTGCACGTGCACGCGAGCGAGGCGCTGTACGAGAAGCTGCGCGAGCCGCGCATGGCGCCTCCCGCCCGTCTCGTCCGCATGCTCAAGGCGGGCAAGCTCGGTCGGAAGACCGGCGAGGGCTTCTACACCTACTAGGAGGGTGGCGCCGTCCGCTGCGCCGCCTAGCGTGGCTGCGATGGCGATGTGCCATGCGTGCCGCAGGACGCTTCTCGCCGGCGAGCGCTACCGCGTGTGGCGGTGGGGGCGCCGCGACCGCACGGTCTGTGCGGTCTGCGAGCCCGACGTCCAGGCGGCGGGAGCGGTGCGCGTCGTCGAGACCTACGAGAGCGTTCGCGTAGGCGGTCTGACGCAGACCGTCAAGCGCGTGGCGTGACGCCCAGCCGTCTCGCCGCCCACGACAGCGAGCTGCCCTGTACGACGACCGACGCGAGCACGACGACGAACACGATGTCGTAGAGGCGGCCCGCGTCCGGCACGTGTCGAACCACCGCGAACGCCGCGAGCAAGATCGGCACTGCGCCCTTCAGGCCGCCCCAGATCACGAACGCGACCTCGCCGCGGCGCAGGGAGGTGGGAAGGAGCAGCGGCCCGACCGAGATGGGCCGGGCGACGAGCGCAGTGAACGCGGCGAGCCCGATCCCTTCCACCCAGTGCGTGCCGCTGATCCCGCCGAGCGACACCGTCAGCCCGAGCGCGACGAACACGACGATCTCGGCGACCGACGCGAGGCCGTTCTCGAACGCGGGGCCGACGATGACGCCGGCGACGAAGACCGCCAGGAACCCGGAGCCGTGCGCGAGGCTCGCTGCGCCGAAGACGAGGCCGGCGAGCGCCAGCGACCCGATCGCGTGGCGGCCGGACGTCGGGAGCGCGAGCCTCCGCAGCACCCACCGCTCCGCGAGGCCGCCGGCGATGCCGAACGCAAGCCCGACGCTCATCTGCAGCGCGAACGTCTCGACCACGACCCAGAAGGTCGAGTGCGGCTTCGTCGCGAGCTCGATCATCCCGAGCATCAGCGCGATGCCGACCGGGTCGTTCGCACCGGACTCGCCCTCGAGCAGCGTCTTGACGCGTCCGCCGATCGCGCGCCCGCCGAGGACCGAGAACATCACCGCAGGGTCGGTCGGCGCGATCGCCGCGCCGAGCAGGCCGCACGTGATCCAGTCGAGGCCGAGCGCCCAGTGGGCGAACAGCCCGATGAGGCCGGCAGTCGCGAATGTGCCTGCCGTCCCCACGGCCGCGACGGGAAGCGCGACGGTGCGAAACCGGGGGAGCCCGATCGACGACCCGCCGTCGAACAGGATCACGACGAGCGCGACCGTCCCGATCCACTCGACCGCGTGAGCCGACGGGGCAAGGCCCGGAACCGCGTCCGAGGCGACCGCGGCCGCGACGAGAAACACCGCGGCGGACGGCAGAGGCAGTCGTAATCCGAGTCGCTGTGGCTTCATTCGCATGAGGCGGATCCAAAAGTCCTTACTTTTCGATGAATCACGGCATAATTCAGAAGGAAACACTGTGCTTGCCATGCGGCGGTTCTTGGTCATCCTGGTGTGCTCGCTCGCTGCCGTCCCCGCGGCGCTGGCAGGGTCGACTGCGACCGGAGACGGCGTGCTCGAGCTGAAGGCGGTCTACGGCAAGGTGACGATCGGCAAGCCGCTGCAACCGGCCCGCGGCCTGCTCTGGGGGCAGATGGACAACGGCAAGCTCATCGTCCAGGACCCGATCCTCGGCGACGGGAAGATCCTCGTCACCGGCTGGGACACGAAGGTGTCCACGCCCGCGTCGGACATCGACGGGACGCCGGCTCAGACGGCGTACACCGGGACCAACATCCATTTCCGCGTCACCGGCGGCAAGTACCGGCTGATCTTCCGCGGCTCGGGCATCGACCTGACCGCGATCGGCGCAGGCGTCGCGTCGCTCAACGCGAGCGAGAACGCGATCGACGCCGGCTACTACGCCGTCGACTCGGGCGACTGGCTGCCGGCGCCCCTGAACGTCAGCAAGAACGTGCCGTTCGGGACCCAGACCCTGCCACCGCCGGCGCCCTAGTGAGCTCGCCGACACCGAGCATCCTCGTGGTCGAGGACGAGAGCTCAATCGCCTCGTTCGTCGCGCTGTATCTCAAGAACGCCGGGTTCGCCGTTCGCACGGCCGCGACCGGGGCCGATGCGCTGAACCAGGTGGCGCAGGAGATGCCGGGCCTGCTCGTGCTCGACCTGATGCTGCCCGACATCGACGGCATCGAGGTGACGAAGCGCATCCGCCAGACGAGCGACGTGCCGATCTTGATGCTGACCGCGCGCGACGAGGACGTCGACAAGATCATCGGCCTCGAGGTCGGCGCCGACGACTATCTGACGAAGCCGTTCAACCCGCGTGAGCTCGTCGCACGCGTGAAGTCGATCCTGCGACGCACGACTCCCGACCGCCGCGACCTCGAGAGCGAGACGATCGAGCACGGCGACCTGCACATCGACGCGGGCCGCCGCGAGGTGCGAGTCGGTGAAGAGGAGATCCAGCTCGCACCGAAGGAGTTCGACCTGCTCTGGGAGCTCCTCGACCATCGCGGCCTCGTGCTGACGCGCGACCAGTTGCTCGAGCGCGTGTGGGGCTACACCTTCGCGGGCGACACCCGCACCGTCGACGTTCACGTCCGCCAGCTGCGGCGGAAGCTGGGAGACGCTTCGCCGATCGTCACCGTGTGGGGCGTCGGCTACAAGGTCTCGCCGGCGAAGGATGCGAAGAAAGACTCGCCGAACAAGTAGCTGTGCGTTTCGGCTCGCTACGAGTCCGGCTGCCGCTCGTGTTCCTCGCGGGGATCATCCTCGCGGGTCTCGTCACGACGCTCATCGCGGTTCGACTGTTCCGCGACTTCTCGCGCGACCAAGCGTTTTCCAAGTTGAGCCGTGAGGCGAACGGGATCGCGAATCTCTACGCCCAGTCGGTCAACGAGAGCTATGCAGCCAAGAACGCCAAGAAGTCGCACGACCGACAACCCCCGAAGAGCGTCACTGCGAAGTCGCTCGAGCTTGCGATCGGCGGCGACGAGCTCTTCTTCCTCGGTCCGCATCGGCTCTTCCCGGGCCTCGAGAGCCAGCCGATTCCCGGGTTGCAGCACTTCCCGCTGAATGTCCCATCGTTCAACTGGCTGTCGGGGAGGTCCGGCACGTTCGAGTTCACGATGCCGGGCACGGACCGCCATTACTACGCCGTGGCGAATCCGATCGTCACCGGAAAACCGGCTTCGACGCCGCCGCTCGGCGCGATCGTGGTCGCGACCAGGAAGACGGACGTCAGCGCGCGCGTCTACGACCTGATCGAGCGGCTCGCGCTCGCCGGCGTCCTCGGCCTGCTCGTCGCCGGCCTCCTGGCCGGCTATCTCTCGCGTCGAATCGTCCGGCCGGTGCTGCAGCTCTCGGACGCGGCCGACGCGGTCGCGCGCGGCGAGTACGACGTGAAGGTCCCGCAGCGCGCGCCGGGCGAGCTCGGGCATCTGAGCGAACGGTTCGGGGAGATGGCGTCGCGGCTCGCCGAGGTCGAGGAGATGGAACGCAACTTCCTGATGTCGGTCTCGCACGAGCTCCGCACGCCGCTCACCGCGATCCGCGGTCACGTCGCGGCGCTGCTGGAAGGTGTCGTCGACGACCCCGCCGAGCGGGCAGCGTCGCTCGAGACGGTGGAGCACGAGGCGCAGCGCCTCGACCGCCTCGTCGGCGACATCCTCGATCTCGCCAAGCTCGACACGCATCGCTTCACGGTCATGACGGAAGAGGTCGACATGGTCCAGCTGGTCGACCAGGCGTACGAGCGGTTCCGTGAAGAGGCGCGGCGGCGATCGATCGACTACCACCAGGAGGTCCTCGCCCGGCCGGTCATCACGTCGGACGGCGACCGTGTGCTGCAGGTCGTCGGCAACCTGCTCTCGAACGCGTTCCATGCCACTCCGGACGGCGGGCGCATCTCCCTCGAGCTCGCGCAGCGCAACGGCACGGTGCAGGTCGCGGTCGAGGACAACGGCCCGGGCATCCCGCCGGAGATGCGCGAACGGCTCTTCCGTCCGTTCGTGTCGCAGTCCGGCAGCGGCACCGGGCTCGGGCTCGCGATCGCGAAGGAGCTGTCGGCGATGCTCGGCGGCTCGCTCGACCTCCAGTCCGAGGTCGGCAGAGGCTCACGCTTCGAGCTGCTCTTGCCTGCTCGCTAAGCGACGTTGCCGCGGAGCGGCACGACGTTGTGCGGCTGCTCGAGCGCGGTCTCGATGCGGTCGAGCCGGGTGTTCAGCGAGCGCCAGCCTTCGGTGAGCAGCTCGACGAGCAGCGTGAGGTCGTCGATGCGTGCGTCCCGTTCGCTCGCGAGCGTCTGCTCGATCCCGTCGAGACGGCGGATCGCGTTGTTCGAGAGGCCCTTCACCTCGGCCAGTCGGCGCGAGATCGGCGCGGCTTCCTCGCGGAGGCCGTCGCGGAGCGCTTCGCGGATCTCGTTCATTGGGGTCGACGCTAGCGTCCGGGTCGGATGGATGCCCGCGAGCTGGACTATGACCTCCCTTCGGAGCTGATCGCCCAGCATCCGGTGGAGCGGCGCGACGAGTCGCGGCTGCTCGTCTACTCCCGCGCCGGCGGCGAGATCTCGCATCACGTGTTCCGCGAGCTGCCCGACCTCGCCGGTGGGCTGGCGGTCGTGAACGACACGCGGGTCGTGCCGGCGCGGATCGCGATCGAGCAGCCGCGAGGCGAGGTGTTGTTGATCGAGCCGGCCGGCGCGGGGGAGTGGATCGCGCTCGCGCGGCCGACCCGCCGGCTGCGTCCCGGTCGGCGGTACGGGCCGGTCGAGCTGGTCGAGCATCTCGGCGAGGGCCGCTGGCGCGTACGCCTGGACGGCGAGCCGGCCGGCGCGCCGCCGCTGCCGCCGTACATCACCGAGCCGCTTGCCGATGCGTCCCGGTACCAGACGGTCTATGCGCGCGAGAGCGGCTCGGCCGCCGCACCCACGGCGGGCCTGCACTTCACGCCGGAGGTGCTGGCACGGCTCGACGTCGAGTGCGTGACGCTCCACGTCGGGCTCGATACCTTCCGGCCGCTGCAGGCGGCCCGCGTGGAGGAGCACTGCATCCACGGCGAGCAGTACGAGGTCGGCGTGGCGGCGTGGGAGCGGATTCGCGCGGCGCCCGACGTGCTCGCCGTCGGCACGACGACGGTGCGCGTCCTGGAGACGCTCGCACGCGGCGCACCGCTGACGGGGCGAACCGAGCTCTTCGTCACGCCGGGCTTCGAGTTCCGGCGGGTCGATCACCTGCTGACGAACTTCCACCTCCCGCGCTCGACGCTGCTGGCGCTGGTGATGGCGTTCGCCGGAGTGGAGGAGATCCGCCATCTCTACGAGCTCGCGATCGCCGAGCGGTATCGCTTCTACTCCTTCGGCGATGCGATGCTCGTCCTGTGAGCGCGGTGACATCTGTGACACTTGGTCTGACCACTTTCGTCGGCCACAACGGACTCGGCCGAAAGCGGGTGGCAGAGCGATGAGCTCGCCGCACGCGCAAGGAAAGTCGCGCCGCTCCGAACCCATTGGTCTGACCACTGGGGCCCCCCCGAACGGCCCCGTCTTCGAGGTGCACGCCACCGATGGCGCTGCGCGCGCCGGCGTGCTGCGGACCGCGCACGGCGAGGTACAAACGCCCGTCTTCATGCCGGTCGGCACGAAGGGAACCGTCAAGACGCTCCACCCGGACGAGGTGGGCGGCCTCGGGGCGCAGATCGTCCTCGGCAACACCTACCACCTGCACTTCCGCCCCGGAGACGAGCTGATCGGCGACCTCGGCGGCCTCCACCGCTTCATGTCGTGGGACAGGCCGATCCTCACCGACTCCGGCGGGTTCCAGGTCTTCTCGCTGCGCGACACGGTCGCCCGCGTCGACGACGAGGGCGTCACGTTCCGCAACGTCTACGACGGCGACGAGTCCCGCTTCACGCCCGAGCTCTCGCAGCGGATTCAGGCGAACCTCGGCAGCGACATCGCGATGTGCCTCGACCAGGTGCCGCCGGCGGACGTGTCGCGGCGGGAGCTCGAAGGGGCGGTGCGCCGGACGACCGCGTGGGCCGCGCGGCAGGTCGACGCACCGCGCGCCGCCGGCCAGCTGCGCTTCGGGATCAACCAGGGCGGCGTCGACCCCGAGCTACGTCGTCGCTCGATCGAGGAGATCGCGGCGATCGGGTTCGACGGCAACGCGATCGGGGGGCTCGCGATCGGCGAGGACCGTGACGCGATGTTCGAGACGACCGACTGGGCGACCGCGCTGCTGCCCGCCGACAAGCCGCGGTACTTCATGGGGATCGGCGACCCGGAAGGGATCCTCGAGGTGATCGAGGCCGGGATCGACATGTTCGACTGCGTGCTGCCGACGCGCACCGCCCGCACCGGGAGCGCGCTCACCGCCGAGGGTCGGATCAACCTCCGCAACGCCCGCTTCGCACGGGACGAGTCACCGCTCGAGGAGGGATGCGACTGCCCGGCGTGCGCCCGCTTCACCCGGGCATATATCCGGCACCTCGTGAACCAGAACGAGCTGCTCGGGCTTCGCCTTCTCTCGCTCCACAATCTACGCTTCGTCGTGCGGCTGACCGACGGCGCGCGCGAGGCGATCGCGCGCGGGGAGTTCGCCGCCTACAAGCGCGACCAAGGACGCCAGTGAACGGACTCCTGATCATCATCATCCTGTTCGGCGCCGTGTGGCTCCTGCTGCTCATGCCGGCGCGCCGCCGCCGGTCTCAGCACGAGGCGATGCAGGACTCCGTCGAGGCCGGCGACGACATCATCACGGCCGGCGGGCTCCACGGCACCGTCAAGGAGATCGGCGACGCCACCGCGCGGGTGGAGATCGCGCCCAACGTGGTGGTGACCCTCGATCGGCGCGCGATCGCTGCGGTGGCAACGGAGATCGAGGTCGAACCCGAGCCCGAACCGGCGCCCGAGCCCGAGCCCGAACCCCCTGCGGGAGCCAGCTAACCTACCGCTCGCGTGTCGTCCCGGCGCTCGAATCTGATCCTTGTCGGCCTGATCGTCCTCGCCCTCGCCGGCGTGGCGCTGCTCTCCGTGCCGAGCTCGCCGTTCCACCGCGGCGTGAAGAAGGGCCTCGATCTCCAGGGCGGCCTCGAAGTCGTCCTCAAGGCGGAGCCGCCGAAGGGTCACAAGCTGGAGAAAGCCGACCTGGACCGCTCGGTCGACATCATGCGGAACCGCGTCGACAAGCTCGGCGTCGCGTCACCGGAGATTCGCGAACAGCTTCCCGACCAGATCGTGATCCAGCTCGCCGGCATCCACGATCCGGAGCAGGCGGCACGGATCATCGGCAAGACCGCGGAGCTCGAGCTGTACGACCTCACGCCCGCGCTCGTCTCGCCGTCGGTGACGGCGCGCCTCGATTCGGCCGTGCCGTACAGGAACCTCTACAACCTGCTCAGTGCGGTGCAGTCGAAGGCGACGGGGACGCCGAGTGGATACGTCCTCTTCAAGCCCGTCAAGATCACGACCGGAACCGGCACGAAGAAGAAGACGAAGACCGTCTTCGTGATCGCGTCGAAGAGCGGTGGGGACAGCGGCACGTTCGCCACGCTTCACCGTGACCCGTCGACCGGCAACTCGGGTCTGCTCGACTCGCACGCCGGCAAGGTTCCGGCGGGCTGGAAGGTGCTCAAGGTGCCGGCGAAGACGATCGTCGTCTCATGCAGCAAGGACACGTCGTCGGTTTGCCCGGGCGACGGGAGCGGCGTCCCGCCGGACGGGAACTTCGACTTCTACCTCTTCAAGCACGGCGCCTATCCGGGCGACCAGTACGCGACGGACGGCAAGTACCCGAACATGACGGGCAAGGACCTGAAGCTGTCCGGCGTCCGCCAGGACTTCGACCCGAACGGCCAGCCGATCGTGCTGCTCGCGTTCACCGGTCACGGCGACAAGGTCTTCAAGCAGGTGACGCAGAACGAGGCGACCCGCGGGCAGATCAGCGGCGTCCCCGGCAACCAGTGCGGCAACACCTGCGCGTTCGCGATCGTGCTCGACAACGAGATCCGGTCGTTCCCGACGATCGACTTCGACCAGAACCCACGCGGGATCGACCCGCGCGGCACCGGCGCCGAGATCAACAACATCGGGAGCACCTCGGAGGCGAAGCAGCTCGCGCTCGTGCTGCAGACAGGCGCTCTGCCTGTGCAGTTCAAGACGCTCGAGCGCACGGACGTCTCGGCGACGCTCGGGAAGGACTCGCTGAAGGAAGCCCAGCGCGCGGCGATCGGCGGCCTGATCGTGGTCGCGCTCTTCCTGCTTCTGCTCTATCGCTTCCTCGGCATCGTCGCGGTGATCGGCCTCGGGATCTACGCCGCATTCATGTACGCCGCGATTCTGCTGTTCGGTGTGACGCTGACGCTGCCGGGCTTCGCGGGGCTGATCCTGACGATCGGCGTCGCAGCCGACGCGAACGTCGTCATCTTCGAACGAATCAAAGAAGAGGCGCGCGCCGGAAAGTCGGTGCGCGCCGCCATCTCGGCCGGGTACCAGAAGGGCTTTCACACCATCGTCGACGCGAACGTCGTGACGTGCATCACGGCGCTCATCCTGTTCGCGGTCGCGACGGCCGAGGTGAAGGGCTTCGCCCTCATGCTGCTCATCGGAACCGTGATCTCGCTGATCACCGCCGTCGCGGCGACCCGTGCGATGCTCGGGCTGCTCGCCGGCTTCAGGTGGTTCGAGGATCCGCGCTTCATGGGCGCAACCGCGACGGAGATCCCGAGGTGGCAGCGGATCGACGTCGTCGGGCGCCGGCGTCTCTGGTTCATCATCTCCGTCGTCGCGGTCGTCCTCAGCGTCGGCGCGATCGCCGTCAAGGGCCTCAACCTGGGCATCGACTTCAAGGGTGGCGTCCAGATCGGCTTCACGACGGCCAAGCCGACGCTCCTCTCCGACGTCCGCAAGGAGATCCCACAGAAGGGGGCGGTCGTCCAGGGCCGCGGCACCTCGAGCAACAACGGCAACAGTTACAAGAGCTTCCAGATCAGGCTCGAGAAGCTGGACACGTCGCAGCAGACCAACCTGCAGAACACGCTGGTGACGAGGCTTCAGGCCGAGAAGCTGCAGACGAAGAACGTGTCGGCAAGCTTCAGCCGCCAGATTCTCCGCGGCGCGATCTCGGCGATCATCATCTCGTTCGCGCTGATCGCGCTGTATGTGACGATTCGCTACCGCTGGCGCTTCGCGGTGCCGATCCTGCGCACACTGCTCAACGACATCCCGATCATGATGGGCATCTACGCGATCTCGGGTCGCGAGGTGACCGCATCGACGGTCGCGGCGATCCTGACCATCCTCGGCTACTCGGTCTACGACACGATCATCGTGTTCGACCGGATCCGCGAGAACATGAGGCTGATGCCCCGCGCGAGCATCGCCACCATCGCAAACGTGTCGGTGTGGGAAGTGCTTCGGCGCTCGATCGTGACGTCGTGCATCACGATCCTGCCGATCGTCGCGCTGTTCATCTTCGGCGGCGCGACGCTCAAGGACTTCGCGTTCGCGATCGTCGTCGGCATCGTCATCGGCGCGGTCTCGACGATCCTGATCGCGACGCCGCTCCTGACGAGCCTCATGGAGGGTGACGCCGAATGGGCGAGGCGGAAGCAGTACGACATCAAGCCCGAGCAGGCCGCTGCCGTGCTGCGGGGCGCCGAGCTGGCAGCCGCCGAGGAGCCTGCTCCGGAGACACCGGTCGACTTCGTGGAGACGGTTCTGGACGGGAACGGCGACGACGCCGCGAAGCGCGAGCGCCGACGCCAGCGCCGGAGGTCGCGTCCGCATGGGCGGGCCCGCTAACGACTTCGAGCGCGTGCTCCAGCTGCTCGGCCCGCGGCTCGACGAGCTCCGCTCGCTGGTCGACGACCTCGGCTCCCGCTGGCGCGGCGACGCGGTGCGCGTGGGTGAGGGGACGAAGCGTCGTGTGCAGGACCTTGCGCGCGAGCTCGGGCTCGTGACGCGCGACGAGTGGGATGAGCTGGAGCTGCGGGTCGCGCAGCTCGAGCACCGGCTGCGGCTGGTCGAAGACCCGCCCGAGCCACGTCAGCCGTAACCCCTGCTACCGTGGAGGTACGGAGCGCGGATCGGCCGTGCTCCCGTGAGGTCGCAGTCTCCTTCTGGACGCTGAGATCTCGACGTCCAAGGAGTTGAGACAAATGACAGATTTCCGTTCCCTCGGGGTGTCCGGGGCCGTGGCCGATGTGCTCGCACGCCGCGGCATCGAGACCCCGTTCCAGATCCAGGCCCTCGTCATCCCCGAGGCACTCAACGGCGGCGACGTGCTCGCCAAGAGCCCGACCGGCTCGGGCAAGACGCTCGCCTTTGCGATCCCGATCCTCGAGCGGCTCGACCCCGCCTCGAAGCGGCCGGCCGCGCTCGTGCTCGTGCCGACGCGCGAGCTCTGCGTGCAGGTGACCGAGGTCTTCGAGTTGATCGCCGGCGACGATCTCGAGGTCGCCTCGGTCTACGGCGGCGTGCCGCTCGGCGCGCAGGCGAAGCTGGCGAAGAACGCGCACGTGATCGTCGCGACACCCGGCCGCCTGCAGGATCTCGTCGACCGTAGGCTCGTGTCGCTCGAGCACGTCCGCGTGCTCGTGCTCGACGAGGCCGACCGGATGCTCGACATGGGGTTCAAGCCGCAGGTCGACCGCCTCGTCCGCCTGCTGTCCGACAACCGCCAGACGATGTTCTTCTCGGCGACGCTCGACGGCGAGGTCGGAGAGCTCGCTCGCCGCTACACCCACTTCCCCGCCCGCTTCGAGGGTCAGCTGCCCGCGGAGCTGCGAACCGGCGACGTCGACCATCGCTTCGTCCCGGTCACCGCGGACACGAAGGTCTCGACGCTCGTCGACCTGCTGAACGCGGAGCGCGGGCTCGTGCTCGTGTTCGTGCGGACGAAGGCCGGCGCCGATCGGCTCGTCGAGAAGCTGCGCCGCTACGAGGTCGACGCCGTCGCGATTCACGGCGACAAGGGCCAGGCGCAGCGCGAACGCGCGCTTGCGCGCTTCGACGCCGGGAAGGTGAAGACACTCGTCGCGACCGATGTCGCCGCGCGCGGCCTCGACGTCGACGACATCACGCACGTGATCAACTTCGACCCGCCCGAGGAGCCGGACGTCTACACGCACCGCGTCGGTCGCACCGGTCGCGCGGGCCGCGGCGGCGTCGGCATCACCCTCGTGCTGCCGGAGCAGCAGGAAGAGGTCTCGCGTGTCGCCCGGCTGCAGGGTCAGGTCGAGGCGTACGAAGAGGCGGGCCTCACGCTCGCGAAGCCGAAGCTCGTCTACACGTCGCGCCGGCGGGGAGCACGCTCGAAGTGGTAAGAGTCCATCTCGGCGTGAACCTTGTGTCGCCGGACCGCGCTGGGCGCCGCGATACGGCGTCCTCGGCCTCGCCCATATGCACTGCATATGAACGAGGCCTGCGTGCTTGTCTCGCGACACCCATCGCGCCCCGACGACGAAGGACCACACCGAGATGAACTCCGGCGAGAAGCTCACCGCGAAGCAGGCAACGGCGCTGCGCGAGGAGCTCGCCGAGCTCGAAGGGCCGAGGCGGACCGAGGTCGTCGCGGCGATCAAGAAAGCGCGCGAGTTCGGCGACCTCTCGGAGAACTTCGAGTACCACGCCGCGAAGAACGAGCAGGGCCTGCTCGAGGCGCGCATCCGCACGCTGCGCGCGCGCCTCGACGGCGCGGAGATCGTCGAGCAGGCAGCTGCCGACGAGGTCGGCGTCGGCTCGGTCGTGGACATCGAGCGCGACGACGGCCAGAAGCTGACGGTCGAGATCAGCGCGGTTGGCGGTGCCGGGACGGTCTCACCGACCTCGCCGCTCGGCTCGGTGCTGCTCGGCAAGAAGGTCGGCGACACGGTCGACGTCTCGGCGCCGAAGGGCGCCTGGCGCGCGACGATCGCGAACATCCACTAGATCCGCAACACTTGGGCTGTGGCTGTGCGGCCCAAGCAGCGGAATCTGGGGCGCCTGAGCGAGATCGCCCAGGTGGCGGTGCGCCACGGCTTCGGCTACCTGGTCGAGGGCCGGAAGCACAGTGAGCTCGAGGGCTCGGCGCGCGGACGACATCTGCGCGACATGCTCGACGAGCTCGGCCCGACGTTCGTGAAGTTCGGCCAGCTGCTCTCGACGCGGCCGGACGTCGTGCCGCCCGACATCGTCGCCGAGCTCCGCAGCCTGCAGGACGACGTCCGCCCGTTCCCGTTCGCGGACGTCGAGCAGACGATCCGCGAGGATCTCGGTCAGCCGATCGAGCGTCTCTTCACCGAGTTCGACGCGACGCCGCTCGCGGCCGCATCGATCGGCCAGGTGCACCGTGCGACGCTTCCGAACGGCCGTGACGTCGTCGTCAAGGTGCAGCGGCCGAACGCACCGAAGCAGATCGAGGCCGACCTTTCGCTGCTCTATCAGGCGGCGCGTCTCGCGAAGGAGCGCATCCGCGCGCTCGACTTCATCGACACGAACGACATCGTCGACGAGTTCGCGCGTTCGATCCGCCAGGAGCTCGACTACCGCATGGAAGGCCGCCACGCGGACGCGTTCCACAAGGACTTCGCCGGCCATCCGCACGTCGCGATCCCGCGCGTGTACTGGACGTACACGCGATCGCGCGTGCTCACCCTCGAGCGTCTCGACGGTGTGCAACTCGGCGACCTCGATTTCGAGCATTGGTCGCCCGATCAACGGCGCAAGCTCGCGTACCTGATGACCGAGACGTGGATGACGATGATCTTCCGTAACGGCTACTTCCACGGCGATCCGCATCCGGCGAACATCCTGGTGCTCGCGCCCGACCGCATCGGGCTCGTCGACTTCGGGCTCACCGGCAAGCTCACCGACGACGACATGTCGAAGCTGACGCGGCTCTTCATCGACGCGGCGTCGGAGAACATCGAGATGCTGCCGAAGCGGCTGGCCGATCTCGGCGTCCGCTACCCGAAGGAGCGCGAGGAGCAGTTCGTCGGCGAGCTCCGCGAGATGTACTACCGCTACTACGGCGCGACGCTCCAGGAGATCGACCCGATCCAGGTCATCCGCGAGGCGTTCACGTTGATCTACACGATGAACCTGCGGCTCCCGACTCGCTTCGTGATGCTCGACAAGGCGATCGCGACGCTCGGATCGGTCGGCGTCGAGCTGTACCCGGACTTCAACGTGTTCGAGGTCGCGAAACCGTACGCGCGCGACCTGATGCTCGAGCGGTTCACGCCTCGCCGTATCGCAGCGCGGGCGCGTCGGGAGACGTTCAAGCTGAGCATGATCGCGGCCGATCTGCCGCACCAGATCCACGACACGCTCGAACAGGTGCGGGACGGACAGATCGAGGTCGGGTTCGTGCACAAGGGGCTCGACGACCTGCTCGCGAAGCTCGACACGCTGTTCAACCGGCTCGTGATCGCGCTGATCGTGACCGGCGGCCTGATCGGCTCGAGCCTGATCGGCATCTTCGCGAAGACGGGCCCGCACATCCTCGGCCTACACGTCGTCGCCGCGTTCGGCTTCTTCCTGTCGGCCGTGCTCGGCGTGTGGCTGCTCTGGGGTGTTGTCCGCTCCGGGCGGCTCTGAGGACGGTTCGTCGCAGAATCGTGCGAAAGGACAACTGGTCGGTGAGCCGGGGTGGGGCTAGGTTCGTCCTATGTCAGCCGCGTTGCTCCTCGCCGCGACCGAGCCTGAGCTCGAGCGCCACCTGCCGGAAGACGGCTTCCGGCTCGTCTCGCCGGGCGGACGGTTCGACCTCGTGCTCGCCGGCGACATCGACGACGTCGACCGGTTCGCGCAGCACGCGCCGGTGATCGTGATCGGCCGGGCCGAGGCCGACGCGGTCGATCGAGTCCACGCGTTCCGGAAGGGCTGCGACGACTACGTCCCGAGGCCGTTCGACTATCAGGAGCTCGTCGAGCGGATCCATGCCGTGCTGCGCCGCTCACGGCCGGCGGCGGCTGAGGTGCTCGAGGCGGGGCCGGTGCGCATCGACACGCGTACGCGCGACGTGCGTGTTGGCGGGCGCCGGATCCACCTCTCGCAGAAGGAGTACGAGCTGCTCGTCCAGCTCGCGCGCGAGCCCGAGCGCGTGTTCACGAAGGCGGAGCTGCTGTACGAGGTCTGGGAGTACCGCGCGCCGGCGCGGACGCGGACGCTCGACTCGCACGCGTCGCGCCTGCGGCGCAAGCTCCGCGTAGCCGGCACGCGCGCGGCGCTCGTCGAGAACGTCTGGGGCGTGGGGTACCGGCTGCTCGGGGAGCTGCCGGAGATGTGACCGTGACTACGACGACGGCTCAGGCCCGATGTAGCGGGCGCTCGGGCGCAGGATCGCGTTGTTCCGCGTCTGCTCGACGATGTGGGCGGTCCAGCCGATCACGCGGCTCACCGCGAACGTCGGGGTGAAGAGCGCGCGCGGCAGGCCGATCGCATCCAGGACGATCGACGCGTAGAACTCGACGTTCGCGTACAGCGGATGGTCGGGCCGACGTTCGCGCAGCAGGCGCTCGGCCGTCCCTTCGACATGGGCGGCGAAATCGAGGCGCTCGCTGCCGAGATCCGACGCGACCTCCTTGAGCATGACGTTCCGGGGGTCGGTCGTCCGGTAGACGGGATGGCCGAAGCCCATCAGCTTGTCGCCGCGCTCGAGCGCGGCGCGCAGCCACGCCTCCGCGCCGGCAGGCTCGCCGATCGCGTCCAGCATGTCGAGCACCCGTGACGGCGCGCCGCCGTGCAGCGGTCCCGAGAGCGCACCGATCGCGGCGATCACCGCCGACGCGACGTCGGCTCCGGTCGACGCGACGACGCGCGCGGTGAACGTCGATGCGTTGAAGCCGTGATCGATCGTCGAGATGAGGTACGCCTCGAGAGCGCGCACCCGCTCGGCGCTCGGCTCGCGGCCCTCCAGCATGTACAGGTAGTTCGCGGCGTGGCCGAGGTCGGCCCGGGGCGCGATCGGCTCCTCGCCGCGCGCGAGCCGGTGCAGCGCGACCACGATCGGCGCGAAGACCGCTGCGGTCTCGAGCGCCTGCTCGTCGAGCGTCTCGGCGTCGAGGTCGAGCCACGGCCGGTAGCGCTTGGCGAGCGCGAACAGCTCGTACGCCGCGCGGAGCGCTTCGAGCGGCTGCTCGTCGGATGCGAGGCGGGTGACGGTCGGCAGCGCAGCGACCACGTCCTGGGGGATGGCGCGGTGCGCGGCGACCGACTGCGTGAACGCCGCGAGCTCCGCCGCGTCCGGGAGCCGACCGGTGCGGACGAGGAACCACGTCTCCTCGAGTGTCCGTTCGCGGGCCAGGCGCGTCGCGTTGTACGCGCCGTAGTGGTAGAAGCCCTCGCCGCCGCGGACGTCGCCGATGCGCGTCTCGGC
>Ga0070681_10002772_pt1 | contig 16174 bp, 10 predicted proteins | sample KBSC83BmetaG_FD_65650 | JGI IMG/M metagenome (GOLD analysis project Ga0070681, IMG submission 65650) | Corn rhizosphere microbial communities from Kellogg Biological Station, Michigan, USA - KBS C8-3B metaG | ecosystem: Host-associated > Plants > Roots > Rhizosphere | place: USA: Michigan...
CGGACGAAAGAGCGTGTCATCCCGAGCGCAGCGTAGCGCAGCGTAGCGCAGCGTAGCGCAGCGTAGCGCAGCGTAGCGCAGCGTAGCGCAGCGTAGCGCAGCGTAGCGCAGCGTAGCGCAGCGTAGCGCAGCGAGGGATCCTCATCGTCCCGAAAGAGAGTTCTCCATCGGGATGATGAGGATCCCTCGCCTGACGGCTCGGGATGACAACTTTTCCCGTCTCCCGTCTCCCGCCTACCCCTCGGCGCGAAGGGCTACGACCGGATCGATTCTCGTGCTCGACCGCGCCGGAATCAGCGTCGCAATCAACGCCACGCCGAGCAGGAACGCCGCAACCGCCGCGAGGCTCACGGCATCGGCGGGGCTCACCTCGAACAACATCGCCGACAGCAGGCGATTCGCTGCGATGGCGCCCGCCAAACCCGCGGCGGCACCCGCAAGCGCGATGGTGAGGCCGCGACCCACGACGAGATCCCGGATGTCGCGCGCGGTCGCGCCCAAGGCCATGCGAACACCCAGCTCGCGCGTGCGCTGCCTGACCATGGTCGCCATCACACCGAACAGCCCGATCGCGGCAAGGACCGTCGCCGCCACCGCGAACACCGCCAGCAGCAGCGCATTGAGCCTCGGCTGCGCGAGTGGCGCGTCGAGGTAGCTCTCGAACGTGGACCCATTGGCGAGGATGACGCCCGGCGCGACCTCGTCCAGCGTCCGGCGCACCGCCGGAACCAGCGCCGCGGGTGATCCGGTGGCGCGCACGATCAGGTTCGTCGGCGCGAATGGGAAGACCGATTGCGCCAGCGGATAGTAGATGGCACGTCGTGGCTCACGGAGATCGCGATAGCGGGAATCGGGCGCAATGCCCACCACCGTCGTCGTGTCGCCGGCCCCGAGCATTCGCTTGCCGATCGGGTCCTGGCCAGGCCAGTAGTATTCGGCCGCCGACTGGCTCAGGATCACAACCTTGGGCTGACTGGGGCCGTCCGCCGACGTGAAGGCTCGTCCACGCAGCATCCGGACGCCTAACGTGGCAAAGTGACGGGCATCCACCACGTCAATCGCGAGCACCGGGTCCGCCGCGATCTGTTCCGCCGTTTGACCCTCGGCTGTCGGGCGACCTTCCCATCCCTGCGTGAACGGGACGGACACCGACGTGGAGACTCCTTCGATCCCCGGCACGACGCTCAGCCGCTCGATCACCGTCTCGAGCACGCGGGCCTGCTGCTTCGCGTCATCGTAGCGGTCAGGATCGAACGCCAGCTGCGCCACGAGCAGGCGAGGAGCTTCCAGGCCCAGGTTCACGCGCTCGAGCGCGATCAAACTGCGTGCGATGACTGCCGCTGCCGCGAGGACAATCACCGCAATTGCCAGCTGCCCCGCCGCGAGCAGCTCCGTCGCGAGCCGTGACCTCCGCCCGACGCTGTGGCGCGCGCCCGTGCCTAACGTCTGCAGAAGCTCTCCCCGCGATGTCACGACGGCGGGCACGATCGCGAACAGGAGCGTTGCGCTCAGCGTGAGCGCGAAGGCGGCGAGCAGTGCCACGCCATCGACGTGGATCTCGCTCGCCCGCGGAAAGCCAGCCGGCACGAACGCGACGAACACGCGTACCGCGCTCGCACACAGCGCAGCGCCAAGGATCCCGCCGGCAACCGCGAGCAGCGCATTCTCGGTGATGAGCTGGGCGATCAACTGCCCGCGCGATGCTCCGAGCGCGGATCGAACGGCAACCTCGCGGCCGCGGCCAATGCCGCGCACGAGCAGCAGGTTCGCCACGTTCGCGCACGCGAGCAGGAGCAACAACCCGGCGGCCGCGCCAAATGCAATGAGCGCCGGCCGTGTTTCGCCGATGGCAACCTCCGGCAACGTGTGAACCACACCGAGCACGTTGCGCAGGAACGCTTCCGACGACCGACCGAAATGGGCGCTGAGGTCCGCACGCGCTGCCTGCGGTGTGGCGCCGGGTGCCAATCGGCCAATGATGTCGAACGACCGAAGCTTGAGCGCGTCCGGCGGATACCCGGGAAACACGGAGACCCAGAAGTCGGTACCGCGCGGGTAATCGAATCCTTCCCCCATCACGCCAACGACCGTGTAAGTCCTGGCGGTCTCGTGGACACTGAAGCGTTGCCCCAGGACACCGGGGTCACCCCCGAACTCACGTTGCCACGCCGAGTAGCTCAACACCGCGACGGGCTCGGCGCCGAACTGATCGTCGGTAGAAACGAGGGTCCTGCCTAACGTCACACGAGGGCCGAGGACACCGAAGAAGTCGCCGCCGGTGACCGTCTGGCCGAGATTGATGGTTCGGTCGCCTACGCGGGCCGCGATCTTGCTCGCGCCTTCGTAGCCGTAGAAGGCGCCGCGCTCGAGCGAGCGGCTCTCGCGGATGAACGTGCGGGCGTCGTCGAGATCGAGCGGGAAGTTCCTGAATCGCTTGTCGCGCGTCTCGCCCCACAGGAGCACGATGCGATCCTGATCGCGCACCGGCAGGCGTCGCAGGAGGAGCGCGTTGGCGATCGTGAACACTGCCGTCGAGAGGCCGATCCCGAGCGCGAGGGTGAGGATCGCGACGCTCGCGAACCCCGGCGTGCGGCGGAGACTGCGGAGCCCCGTGCGGGCGTTTCGAATGAGTCTGTCCATATCATACCCTTTTGTCATCCCGAGCCTCTTTGTCATCCCGAGCCTCTTTGTCATCCCGAGCCTCTTTGTCATCCCGAGCGGAGCGAGGGATCCTCATCGTCCCGACCGAGGGCCCTCTCACGGGACCCTGAGGATCCCTCGCCTGCCGGCTCGGGATGACAACAGGCTGGGGATGACACCTAAGTCGTAGCTTTGACCTTGGCCTCCAACTCCTCGACACGACTCGACAACTTCGCGTCGCCCAGCCTCTCCGCCCACAAGGCGAACGCTGGCGTCGCGCCAGTCCAGCGAAGCTCGTCCACGTTGCTGAACAGTGGCGCGTCGATCCGCAGCGTCGCCAGCGTCTTGAACAGCAAGGCTGCATCCCTGTTCAGGCCGAGAACGTCGGGCGGAAAGTCCTCGAGCCGACCGTAGCGGTTCACGAGCGTCGCCGCCGTTTTCGTTCCAATACCGGCGATGCCCGGGTACCCGTCCGCCGTGTCGCCAACCAGCGCGAGGTAGTCGGGAATGTGCACGGGATCCACGCCGTACTTCGCCCGGATCGCCTCCGCGTTCCGCACCTGCCCACTGCGTCGATCCACCTGAACGACACGCTCGCCTACCACACACTGCGCGAGGTCCTTGTCCGGCGTCCAGATGCTCACCTTCTCGACTCGCGGGTCGAGCGCGGCGAGGTGGGCGGCCGAGGCGAGCCCATCATCCGCCTCGAGCTCCACCATCGGCCACACGGCGACTCCCATCGCGGCGAGCGCTTCCTCGAGCGGCTGGAACTGAGCAAAGAGCGCCGGCTCGATCCCCTCGCCGGTCTTGTATCCCGCGTACAGCTCGTTGCGGAACGACTCGATGATGTGATCCGTCGCGACCCCGATGTGCGTCGCTCCGCCTTCGATCATCTGGAGAACGGTGCGCAGCATGCCTAACACGGCGCCGAGCGGCGGATCCTGTGGCAGCTTGGCGCGGCGGAGACCGTAGAAGTGACGGAACAGCTCGTACGTCCCATCGAGGAGATGGACGATCATTCACCCTCGTGCGAGTGCTTCGTTGACAAATTGATCGAGCCCCGGGAACGCGTCGACGCGAGCGCCAAGCGCAATGAGCTCGCGAATGACGGCCTGATAGTCGATGCCGGGCACGGCAGCGTTGTGCATGTACCACAATGTGCCACTGAGAACGGTACCGCCGTAACTGTTCAGGGCCTCCAACGATGCGCCGTGCTCGACGAGAAGGCGAGCGATCGCCATGTGGCCGTGCGCCGCCGCGAAATGCAGGGCAGTCGCGTCGTCGTCCTTGCCGCCAGGATCGACGCCCTTGCGGAGCATGAGCTCGACGACCTCCCGACGTCCCCACGTTGCCGCCCAGGTGAGCGCGTACGCGAGGTGGACCTTCGGGTCGCGAGGAAGGCGAGGCCATCGCACCTGTGCCAGTGGCACATCGGCCCTGAGCTCGCCCTCATCAGTGACGAACGTGTCTACCAGATCGACCATGCCTAACGCCGCTGCCGTGATCACGTTCTCCACGCGCGCCCCGCGCTTCGCCAACGCCTCGGCCGCGAGTGGATAGTGGAAGCGGAGGGCCGTCATGAGCGGCGACCCGTTGTCCTCGACGCCGTTCACGGCAGCGCCGTGGTCGACGAGGGTGTCGACCAGCGCTACCTGAACGCCGGCCGCATGCGGATGGACGCTCGAGACGAGCATGTCCATCGTCGTCGCGTCGCCACCGTACATGTGGGCGAGCGCGTCGGGCTCGGCGCCCGCATCAAGCAGGAGACGCGCGACCTCGACGGCATTCTTCGGCGTCTTCTGTCGCCAGCCCTCGTGCCCGTTCGCCGCAATGTAGTGCAGCAGCGTTGCCGCGTGATCGCGAGCCGAGCGGGCCCTAACGAGACCGGGGTTTGCTTGAAGCAAGGAACGAAGCGTCGCCATGTCGCCCGCGACGACGGCGTCCGCCGCGGACTCGAACTCGGCGTCCGGCGAATCCGCCCGCGCAAGCGCCTCGATGTGCGCCGAGAATCGCGGCCAGCTGACGAAGTCGTGGAGCCGCGCGATGAAGAGCTGCGCGCCGGAGAGCGAACACGTGGCCGTGTCGCTATCGGAGAGCAGGCCGCTCTCGCGCGCGTCTCGCTCGATCTTGTCGACCTCGCGGTCGATCTCCTTTCGATAGAGCCGTCGGATTCGCTCCACGGACCTGCCGGGGAGGTCGGTCGTCGCGCCGTCGGTCAACGTGGCCAGCGACTCGAGCCATTGTCTGGCCCACGCGCGAACGGCGGCGCCGTCGGCGGACCTGCACGCTTCGAGGAGGCTCTTCGCCCGGTTGCGGTATTGCTCGAGGTTCGCTCTGGGCGGGAGCGGGAGGGCATCGGTGCCGCGCGGTTGCATACGAATCTCCTTTCGCGAGATCGCCCGGAGTCCGCACGCAGTCGGGCAGGAAAGAAGGTTCGTACCTTCGAATTGGGTGCTGAGGGGTGGGCATGGCCCTTTCCGCGGACTGGTGGCGCCCCTGGCGCGCTACCTGAGCTTACCAGGCAGGGTGCCGTGCAGCAACCGATGACCGAAAACCGATGACCCAAGACCCGAGACCCGAGACCGATTACTCGCCATGCATCACGAGATGTCGCGGCGAGTCATGAGTGATGGGTACTGGGTCATTCGTTTCGGTCATCGGTTGAAACGGCGTTTTAGCAACTCCGCCTCGCAATCACCTCCATCTCGGGGAGCGCGTGATCGAGCAGCCCACGGGCGGACAGTAAATACGACTCCGCTCCGCCGACTCGCCCGCCGCGATTGCTCGTCTTCGCGAGATAGCCGTCTACGAGGATTGCGAAGAGCCGATCGGGCCAGCTCGCGTGCGCGCCCTGACTCGACGTGTCGACTTCCGCCATCTCCCGCCATACGCGAACACCATTTTCGAGCACCGGGACCTTGAAGCGCGCGATGCGCTTGTCGGGAATGTTCGCGATGTGCTCCGCGTAATGCAGGAACGTGACGTTGTCGTGGTCGGACCCGAGGAGAAGGATTTTCCCGTCGAGCGCCACGAATCGTTCGAGGAGGGAGCCATGCCCGAACGCGAAGTCCCAGGGCTGTGGCTCGAGCAGACGATCGGTGTTCTCGCCCCACACGACGAAGCGCGCCACGTGCGGGTTCACGCGCGAGCCGGGATACGTCCGGAACATCTCGACGAGCGCCCCGTTGTCGCGGGCCGAGCGCGCGGTGTACGGGTCGAACGCCGGCAGCGTGTCGAGCACTTCCGCCTCTTCGTCCGGCGTGAGGTTGCCGCGTCCGACCTCGTCGACGTACGCGGGGCAGCTCGCGTACATGAACATCGTACCCCGCTCGGTGATGGCGTCCTTGATTGCGAGGTGGACCTCGTCAGGCCCACCAGCGACTTCACCGATCGCCCTGAGGGATGCATGCACCATCACCACGTCACTGGCCCCGATGCCTAACGCGACGAGATCCGCAACAAGCCGAGAACGAGTCAACATGTAAAATTTTCTGGACGAGGGCGCTAACTACTTAACGGCGCGCGATTCCAAAAGGCGCGAGATCACCGACGGCGCGAAATCACGAAGGGCGCGCAAATCACTTAACGGCGCCAGGCGCGAAATTCCAGACGACGCAAAGCCAAGGGCGCGCCAGTCCGCGCCGTTAGGGATCTCGCGCTTGGCGCCGTCTGTGATTTGCGCGCCGTCTGTGATTTGCGCGCCGTCGGTGATTTCGCGCTCTCTGTGATTTCGCGCCCTCCGGGATCGGCGTCGTATCGTATTTCGCGTCGTTTCGGCCTCATGCCTTTGGAACGAGGATTTGGATTGATGATCCAATGGCGTCTATTTCGGGCCTCGTGTCCGCGGTTGGGAGCGATTCGGCATCGCCGCTGCGTTCCGGCCACAGATGGTCGTCGACATGCCCGGACGCCGCACTCCACTCCATGCGCAGCCGAGTCACGCGGCGCGTTGGGATCGCGAGCGTCCGTTCCTCGCCGGCGGAGATCGCGGCGAGATAGTGGCCTAACGCATCGCGCTCGTCTTCGCCCACCAGCAGCAGGTCGAGCTGACCGTCGCCCGCGTCGGCGGCCGCCGCCAGCGCGAGGCCCGGACCTACGTACGCGATGTTCAGCGCAAGCGCCAGCAAGTACGTGCCAGACAAGTCCTCGCCATCGGCGTCGATCTGCCGGTGGCGAGGACGCGCGCGCTCCAGCACCCGTCGCAGGCGAGACCCGCGGCCGTTAGGCGCCGGCGAGGCGGGCTGCTGTCCCGCGGTTTCCCGCTCCGCGTCGCGGAGCATGGCACCGAACGCGCCCACGCCGGCCGACTCGACGAACCTCGCGGTCCCCCACGGGGCACGCACCGTCGCGATGTCGAGGCGGCGCGTTGCTCCCGACTCGAGGCCGGCGATGACCTCGTCCGCCGAGCCGTGCACGCCCAGCGCGCGGGCGAGATTGTTGGCCGTGCCGACCGGGAGAATCGCCATGGGAATGTCCGGCGTCGTCGCGGCCATGAGACGTGCGACCGCGCCGACCGTGCCGTCGCCGCCGGCAGCGAGCACCACGTCGGGCGCAGCCCTCAGCGCCCGGGTGAGCGCCGCGGCCTCGGTGGACGCGTACGCCGGGTCATGACCGGCATCGCGGAGGCGCGCCAGCAGCTCACTGCCAAGGTGATCGCCCGAGCCGGCGTCAGGATTGTGAACGAGGGTAACTCGCATAGAAGGGACCGGTGCAAAGGCGGGACCGATGCATGTGGTGGGCCCGCTTGTTGCCTCGATCTTGACGGTCCTCTCCGGTCGACTTCTCCGTGCGCATTCTTGTTGCCAACGATGACGGGATCTACAGCCCCGGGCTGCGTGCCTTGGCGCGGACCGCTCGCGAGTTCGGCGACGTGCGGATCGTCGCGCCCGACGTCGAACAGTCGTCGATGGGTCACGCCATCACGCACTCGCGGCCCCTTCGCATTCGACGCACCCCCATCGACGACTTCGACGCCTACCGCGTGAACGGAACGCCGGCAGACTGTGTCGCGCTCGGCGTCGATGGATGGGGTGGCGCGGACCTCGTGCTGTCCGGAATCAACCTCGGCTACAATCTCGGGAACTCGATCTGGCACTCCGGCACACTGGCCGCCGCGAAGCAGGCGTCGCTGCTCGGATGTCGGGGCATTGCGCTCAGCGCCAGCACCGGCGGGGATGAACCGGATTTCGCGCGACTCGAGCCGTTCGTGACGCAGGTGTTGTCCGTGCTCATTCCCGAGCAGGCGCTCCAGCTCGTGAACGTCAACTTCCCGCCGGCGCCCACGGGGCTACAGTGGACGCGGCAGTCCGTTCGGCACTATGACGGCCGCGTGGTGCCTGACGAGGACCCGATGGGCCGGAAGCTGTACTGGATCAGCATCCGGCCGCTCGAAGAGGTGGAAGAGGGGACCGACCGGTGGGCGGTCCGGAACAATCTCGTCGCCCTCACGCCGCTGCGGCTCGACCTCACCGATCACGACGCGCTGACCCAAGTCAGTGCCCGACTCGCGGTGCCAGACGCGGAAGCATCGCGTTAGGTGCCGACGGCGCAACAGAACAGGTTGCAGGTTACTGGAGCTGGTTATTGGTTATTTTGAACCCCGGGATGCGCATCTCGCGTGCGAGAGGCTTCCCGAGGGTTCGATAACCTATAACCAATTCCAGTAACCAATTACCTGTGCGTTGTTACCCCTTCCAGATCTGCGTGAGAACGCGCACAGCATTTCCACCGAGGATGGCCGAGATGTCCGCGTCGCTGTATCGACGTCGGATGAGCCCCTCGGTGAGATCGAACATCCGCTTGGGATGATCGAGCCCCGCGATCGTGAGCTTCCCCGCCGAATCCGTGTGAAAGCGATAGCGGGCAAAGTTCGGCTGCTTCGTGGGGTCCATCCCGCCACCGATCGGGTTCGGGTTCCCGACCATGTCGAGATCACTGCCCACGGCGAGATGCTCGACACCCACCAGCTTCGCGGCGTAGTCCACGTGATCGAGCACGTGGTCTATCGTCACCGGCTCCTGCTCGCGCACCATGAAGCGGATGAAGGCGACGCCCATGACACCACCGGTCTTCGCCATCGCCTTGATCGCCTCGTCCGTCTTGAGCCTCGTTAGGCTCGGCGCCAGGGCCCGGCAGTTCGCGTGCGTGAACACCACCGGGCGCTTCGACGCCGCGATCCCATCCATCGTCGTCTGATCGGCGCAGTGCGAGAGGTCCACCGCCATGCCGACCTGGTTCATCCGCGCCACGATCGACAAGCCGAACATCGACAACCCGCCATCGCGCTGCTCGAGAAACCCGCTGCCGATGCCGTTGTTCATGTTGTACGTCAGCTGCGAGATCCGCTGGCCCAGTCCCCAGAACGTGTTCACGTCGTCAGGGCGACGGAAATGCTGCGAGTTCTGGAACGTGATCATGATCCCGAGCTTCTTCGCCGCCTTGGCGCGCGCGAAGTCGGACGCGTCGTCAATGCGCGTGAACCAGTCGCTGTACCCCGCGAGCAGCCCGTTCCAGTCCGCGAAAAATCGGATGCCGTCCTCGTAATCGTTCGGTGAGTGGCCGAGTGCGAGGGCGGTCATCTGCGACCCGCGGTAGATGTCGGCGTCGGCGGCGGAGAGCGAACCCGGTTCCTTCAGCCACCGCTCGATCCGCGGCGGCTTCTCGGCGAAGTCCTGAAAGCGGAACTGGTTCAGGAGATCGACGACGATGCTCTCCTCCATGAGCTTGATGCACCGGGCCGAGTATTCCGTGGCGGCGCCGGTGAACACGCGGTAGCGGCCGCGGAGAATCGCGGGCGCACCAACGAGGGCAACTCCGAGTCGGCCGAGGGCCGCGCGGCGCGAGATGCTGCGATCGGGATGCGATGCCATAAGAGGTCGGCTGGGGTGTCGTCGCGTTGAAGCGCTGGAAAATGGCTGTATCTTCGTCGCACCTCAATTGACCGGAGCGGAGCTATGACACGACGACTCGCGATCCTGTCGGCCGGCCTGCTGCTCGCGGCCGCGAACGTTCCGGTGCTCGCGCAGAGCGGTGCTCGCACCACTACCTCCGCTCCCCTCGCGGCAGCGAACCCTAACGGGTTCGACCAGTGGGCCGAAGGCATGATCAAGGAGTGGAACATCCCGGGGATGGCGGTCGGCGCCATCAAGGGCGGCAAGGTGGTGCTGCTCAAGGGCTACGGTTACCGGAACCTCGAGGACAAGCAGCCGGTCACGCCGCAGACGTTGATGGCCATCGGCTCGAACTCGAAGTCGTTCACCGTCGTTCTCCTGAGCGAGCTCGTGGACGAGGGAAAGCTCGACTGGGACAAGCCGGTGACCGATTACCTGCCGGACTTCCAGCTGAAAGACGAATACGCCACCAAGAACTTCCGCGTGAAGGACCTGGTGACGCACATCTCGGGGCTGCCGCGACACGACGCGCTCTGGTACGGCCGCAGCAACAACCGAAAGGACATCTTTCAGCACCTCAAGTATCTCGACCCGTCGACGTCGTTCAGAGGCCGCTGGCAGTACAACAACCTGATGTTCATCACGGCCGGGCTCCTGGTCGAGCAGCTCAGAGGGCAACCGTGGGACCAGGTCGTGCGCGAACGCATCTTCAAGCCGCTCGAGATGACGCGCACGAACACGTCGACCAACGACATGCCCGCCTCAGGGGATTTCTCGTATCCGTACGTCGTCTTCAACGGAAAGATCGGGCGGGTTCCGTTCCGCAACATCGACAACGCGGCCCCGGCCGGCTCGATCAACTCGAGCGTCGAGGAGATGCTCCACTACGTCCAGATGCACATCAACATGGGCGAGTGGAACGGCAAGCGCATTCTCTCCGCGAAGAACGACCTCAAGATGCAGAGTCCGCAGTCGATCGTGACGGAGCGCATGGACGATCCCGAGCTCGGCCCGGAGACCTACGGGCTCGCGACGTGGGTGAGCAGCTACCGCGGCCACAAGTGGGTACAGCACGGCGGCGGCATCGACGGCTTCATCTCCCAGATGGCGTGGCTCCCGCACGACAGCATCGGCGTGGTGGTGCTGACCAACATGTCCGGTCCTGCCAACCCGGTGCCTAACGTCGTCGTGAAGCGCGTCTTCGACGACCTGCTGGGCCTACCGCCGGTGGACTGGAACGCGCGCGCCAAACGCGACGCGGACCGGGCCAAGAACGCCGCCGATTCGACGACGCGCGCGCTTCAGTCGAAGCGCGTCGCCGGCACGTCGCCGTCGCATCCGCTCAGCGACTATGCCGGGAAGTACAGTCATCCGGGGTATGGGACCTTCGAGATACAGTCGAAGGACGACGGGCTGGCGTTGGTCTACGAGGGCGTTGCCTTGCCGATGACTCACTACCACTACGACGTCTTCTACCTGGACCCGGCGCAGCCCAGGGCCGTGCCGCTCACGGGCCTCGTGCAATTCTTCATGAATCCGGACGGGAAGATCGATCGCGTGGCGATTCCGTTCGAGCCCGCGATTGCGCCGATCATCTTGACGCGGAAGTAGGCGACCGGCGACCGGCGACGGGCGACCGGCGACCGGCGACGGGCGACGGGCGACGGGCGACGCGCGACTGGCGACGGAGGAAAGAGCGAACAGGCAGAAGGCGCAAAGGCGCGTGTCATTCCGAGCGAGTACCAGCGAGTCGAAGAGCCATGTCATTCCGAGCGGAGCCGCGAAGCGGCGGAGGCGAGGAATCGCGATCATCCCGGCAGAGGGGCTAGGCCCTCTATCGGTCAGGGGAGTGTCTGAAATTCTGTGTGCGAGGGCGTTAGGTCTCGGGGACAAACCGGTCACCAAACAACACCGCAAAGTGCGGCAGGGCGGCGCTCCACTGCAGGGCCGTCGCCCACCGCGTCTGCATGTTCCGTAAGGCCAGGTATAACAGCTTCAACGCCGCCTCATCGCTCGGGAAGTGCCCCCGCGTCTTGATGATCTTCCGCAGCTGCCGGTGCACGTTCTCGATCGCGTTCGTCGTGCTCAGGATCCGCCGCACCGCCGGCGGGTACGCGAACGCGGGGAGCACGTAGGGCCACGCCCGCTCCCAGAGCGGCGCGACCTGCGGGTAGCGCTGCCCGTCGGCACTCGCCGCGAACGCCGCCAGCGCCGCTTCCGCCGCCGGGACCGTCTCGGCGCGGTAGACCGCCCGTAACGCGGCGGCGACCCGCTTGCGCTCCTGCCACCCCACGTACGCCAGGCTCCGCCGCACCAGGTGGACGACGCAGGTGTGGATCTGCGCGTGGGGGTACACCGCCGTGATCGCCTCGGGGAACCCGGTCAGCCCGTCGATCAGCGCGATGAGGATGTCCTCCACGCCCCGGCCCTGGAGCTCCGTCAGCACCCGGTGCCAGAAGCGCGCCCCCTCGGTCTGCTCGACCCAGAGGCCCAAGACCTCCTTGCTCCCCGTCCGCGTCACGCCTAACGCCACATAGACGGCCTTGTTCCGGACGACCCCCTCGTCGCGGATCTTGACCCGCAGGCAGTCGAACATCACCACGGCGTAGCAGCTCTCGAGCGGCCGCTGCTGCCAGGCGGTGACCTCCTCGATCACCTCGTCGGTCACGGCGCTGATCAGGCTCGGCGTGACCTCGACCTGGTAGAGGGCCTCGAGATGCGCGCGAATCTCCCGCACACTCATCCCGCGGGCGTAGAGCGAAATCACGTTCTGGTCGAAGCGCGGGAGCCGGCGCGCGTTCTTCGGCACCAGTTGCGGCTCAAACGTGCCGGCCCGGTCGCGCGGGATGGCGAGCGGGATCGCGCCGTCCTCGGTGAGCACCGTCTTCGGCGTCGTGCCGTTGCGATGGTTCGGCTGCTCGGTCGGCTTGGCTTCGCCGGGGGCGTAGCCCAAGTGATGGGTGAGCTCGCCGGCCAAGGCGCGCTCCATCAGCGCCTTCTTCATCTGCCGGAACAACTCCTCCATCTCGCCTGGCGTGCGGCGCTCGCCGAGCAAGGCGTCGAGCGCCGCGGGATCGAACCCCGAGGCGGGTTCTCGTTTCTTCCGTGGTGTGGTCATCTCAGCTCCTACTGACTGGAGTATGACCTCACACACAGAATTCCGTACACCCCCGACGACGGCGATTCCTCGCTGCGCTCGGAATGACACGCTCCTTTTCTGTCGCCGGTCGCCGGTCGCCGGTCGCCGGTCGCCGGTCGCCAGTCGCCAGTCGCCAGTCGTTCAGTGTGCCTTCGGACTCGAATTCACTACCAGCTTCCCGTCGTTTCCGATGTTGAAACGCGTGCGAGACGGCCCGGAGACAACGATGTCATAGCACCCCGGCTCGAGCGCGCGCGGACCCGTGCGGGTCGCGAAGCCAGGCGGGGTGACACCGTACGTAATGCGACTCGGCGCTCCGCCGAGTTTTACGTTGCTGATCGTCCACATGTCGCGTCCGCGACAGGTCATCACACTCAGGCCGTAAACGAGGTCGCGAGTCTCGAACGTGAACTCCACCGTGCTCGGCGCCGGTGCTGGCTCGACCCGCACGAGGTTGGATACGTCGGTCTCACACGCAGCGCACGACAACACCACCACGAGCGCACACCGACGTACGCCACTCACAACAACGTGCCACGCAGCATGAGAAACGCGACCGTGAAGTAGATGATGAGACCCGTGACGTCGACCAGCGTGGCAACGAACGGCGCCGACGCGCTCGCCGGGTCGAAACGGAGTCGCCGAAGCAGGAAGGGCAACATCGAACCGGCAAGTGAACCGAACGTCACGACGCCGATCAGTGCTATCCCTACCGTGAGCGCGACGAGCACGTAGTGCGACCCGTAGTTGTACCAGCCGATCGCCTGCCACAGGAGAATGCGGATCACACCGACCATCCCCAGGATCGTACCTAACGCGATGCCGGATGGCAGCTCGCGGAGGGCGACACGCCACCAGTCCTTGAGCGTAATCTCGCGCAGCGCCATCGCCCGGATGATCAACGACGTCGCCTGAGATCCCGAGTTCCCGCCGGAGCTGATGATCAGCGGCACGAAGAGCGCCAGCACGACGGCTTTCTCGATCTCGTGCTCGAAGTGCCCCATCGCCGTTGCCGTGAGCATCTCGCCGAGGAAAAGCGCGGTGAGCCACCCAGCGCGCTTCTTGACCATCGCCCAGAAGCCGATCTCCGTGTACGGCTGATCGAGGGCCTCGACGCCGCCGAACTTCTGGACGTCCTCCGTCTGCTCGCGAACGATCGCGTCGATCACGTCGTCCACCGTGACAATGCCGAGCACGTGGCCGCCTTCATCGACCACGGGAACCGCCAGCAGGTTGTACTTCGAGATGAGGCGTGCGACTTCCTCGCGATCCGTCAGTGGCGTGACCATGATTGGCGTACGGCGGTCGCCCACCTCTTCGACGGTCTGGCTCCGTTCGGCGAGCACCAACTCGCGCAGCGATACGACGTGTACGAGCTGCTGCGTGTCCGGGGCAACCAGGTAGATCGCGTACACGGTTTCTTTCGCCCCACCGACTTCGCCGATGTGGCGGAGTGCGCGCTCGACGGTCCACGTCGTGGGCATCGAGACGAACTCCGTCGTCATGATGCCGCCCGCCGTGTCGGGTGGATACTTGAGCAGGAGGCGAAGCGAGTGCTGCGTTGGCGCGTCGAGCTGCTTCAGGAGCTTCGAGCGAACCTTATCCGGCAGCTCGCGGAAGAGGTCCGCTTGCTGATCCGCGGACATCGCGTCGACGAGCGGGCCGATCGAACGCTCATCCATGTGCTGGATGATCGCGCAGCGATCGTGGACCAGCTCCGGCTCGTCGAACACCTGGACCGCGAGGTCGAATGGAAGGGCCGCCAGCACTTTTGCCGCCGCGTCGGGCTTGAGCTGACGCAACGCCTCGGCGATGTCGGCCGAGCGCATGCCGGAGAGCGCCTCCGCGAGATCCGCCGGGTCGCCGTGGAGCAGGTACAGCAGCTCGGGCATCGAGTTCGGCGGTGATGGCGCGGCGCTGGTTGACATCGATCTCCCTCCCAGAGCTGGTGGACCGCGTCGGAGGGACCCGCTAGCCCGCTCCCGGCGGCAGTCTGAATATCGCTACTTGTGGGTGCAAGGACGCCTTCAGCGCAGCGCCTGCCGGCGTCGCGAACCGCACTTGAACCGGACCGCTCCCCGCAGGGGTGTCGATACGATAGTACGCCACGGTGCCGGGAAGAATCGACGCACTCACGGCCTGGTTTGCCAGGATGCTCTGCGGCACGATTGGAAACACGATCGGCACGTCGACGCTCGGCCCGGCCGCCCTGAACAGCGCCGCGTACATCTGGCGGAGATTTCGCGTAACAAATCGGTCGCGCTGCGGAATGCTCGAGCGGTCTACGCCGGGAATACTGTCGGTGTACATCGCGATGCCAAAGTCCGAGAACAGCCCTTGAAACGATTCCCCGGCGGCCGCCTCGATGTTTGCCGTGCCGATGAGGGTCGTCGCCTCCAGCCGCTTGTAGATGCCTTCGCCTTTGAGGTCGCCTAACCAGCGCACGAGCAGCCACACACTGCCGCGCCAGGCGAGACCGTCGTCGGCATCGGAGTGGAGTGTGACGGTCGCCGTGTCGGGTTTCAGGAGATACGCGTAGGAGTTGGTGAGCACGCCCCCGATGAACCCCTGCGACGAGTCCGGGAACAGCTGCAGCGTGTTCGTGCGCCCCGTCGGCGGCGGGAATTTCTGCTCGTAGTACCGCGAGCCCAGCTCCTCGGCCACTCTGCTCAGGCCTTCGTCCAGCCAACCTTCTTCGGGCTCGGTCCCGTTATGCAGGATGACATGCTGCGAGAAGTTGATGAGGTGTTGGACCTCGTGCAGGAACGTCGCGGGGACGGCGAACTCGATGTCGGCGACGGTGTGCGCGCAGCTCGAGACGCCGGCCGGGTCGGGCGCTATCGTGTAGAACACCTCGCCCTGATTCGAGTCCGTGCTCGTCGATGCGAGGTCGTACCCCGTGAAGAAGCCGGCGATGTACCCGGCATCCTTGCAATCGGCACTCGGCGTGAGTGCGTTGACGACGGGCGTCATGAGCATGATGAGATGCCCGTTCTGATCGATGTCGGATGGCTGGCCGAACGCATTGATGTCGATCGGATACAGCGTCTGGTCGAACAGGTTACCGACCCCGCTCAGGTCCCCGGATGCGAAGCCGTTCACCGCAGTCAGGGTGTCGACGTACAGCAGAATGTTCGCGCCGACATACGCGAGCCGTGCGTTGACCGTCTTGAAGACGTCAGCCTTGGTGGTGTCGGTGCTGGCAATGACACGAAACGTGCGGATGGTGCCGACATCCGGTGCGACTTGCGACTTCGCTGGTCCTGGCATTCCCATCGAGCGCTCGGCTCGACGAACGGGTCCACGGGTGACCATGCGGCGATCGGCGGCGCGCAGCCGCGCATCGAACGCGAGTTGACGCGCGGCCGGCTGGATTTTGGTCAGGAGGGGCGACGTGGGCGGCGTGATCGCGGGCGCGCGGTCGAGGGAGGGAGCGGAGGCAAGCACCTGAGTCGCCACCGCGTTAGGGGAGCCGAGGGTGTAGGAGGTCGCGGTGATCGGGACG
>Ga0070681_10002773_pt1 | contig 16173 bp, 16 predicted proteins | sample KBSC83BmetaG_FD_65650 | JGI IMG/M metagenome (GOLD analysis project Ga0070681, IMG submission 65650) | Corn rhizosphere microbial communities from Kellogg Biological Station, Michigan, USA - KBS C8-3B metaG | ecosystem: Host-associated > Plants > Roots > Rhizosphere | place: USA: Michigan...
CGTGTCTCGTTGACGGTTTGTGGGGAGAGCGTCAACACATTTCCCGCTGCGATGATCTGGTCTACGTCTTCCAGTCCGGCGGCGGCGCTGGCCGCGCTCAAGGCCCCGGCGCCGCGCGAATTGTCGCTATTGACGCGATAGAGGTTATAACGCACGGTGAGCTGATCTCGCCGGTTGAGTTGGTGGTCCACCTTCCCAAAGAAATTCGAATTATGCACTGGATTCGGATACAGCCCCGTAGCGATTTGCGATCCCTGCAGCCCGATAGCAGCCAGTTGGGAGTTAATCGTCGCGATGTTCGCCGGCGCGATGGTGATGAGACCGCTTTGGTTTAGGTCACGCTGCTCGAAATTCGCAAAATAGAACGTGCGGTCTTTTACGATCGGGCCGCCAAGACTCGCGCCATATTGTGCCTGCGTGAGCGGAAGTTTCGTGTTCGTCAGCGCGTTCGCGGCATTCAAGCGCTGATTGCGGAAGAATCCATAAGCGTCTCCATGGAGCAAATTCGTTCCGCTCTTGGTGACCATGTTGATGTAGCCGCCCATAGCGCGGCCGAACTCAGCCTGACCTCCCGAAGTAACTACTTGCAATTCCCGCACTACATCCAGGCCATAGAATGTGCCGGTAATCCCGGCGGCATCATCGTTCGCCGATAAGCCGTCGACAATAAAACTATTCGAGAAGTTTCGCTGGCTATTGATCGAGATGCCCTGCCCGGGAACCGCGGATGTCTCGGAAAATAGTTGAGTACTGTTCGTATTGGTGGAAGAAACACCGGGAAGCAGCAGAGCGAGATCGAGAAAGCTCCGGCCGTTGAGCGGCAGGCTGTTTACTTCCGTTTGCGAAATAGTTCCAGCAATCTGGCTGCGGTCCGTTTCGAGGATCGGCGATTCACCACTGACCTGAACGGTCGTCTCTTCTGCGCCAACCTGCAGTGGAATTGTCAGGTCAAAAGCTGAGCCCACGGTGAGTGTCGCGGAGCGTGCCGCCTCGCTGAACCCCTGTTTACCGACCGTGATCTTGTATGGTCCCACCTGTAGGTACGGAAAGCGAAACCGGCCGTCGCGGCCTGTCTCCGCGGCATTGCTTACATTTGTATCGGTGTTCTGGATGGTGACCTTTGCGCCTTCCACGACGGCGCCGGTTGCGTCCATCACCCGCCCGCTCAAGCTCGCGAAATTGATTGTTTCCTGCGCGCGGATCAAACCGGCGGCAAGGAGAAGCATGAGCGCAAGAACTCGAAAGCTCCGTACGCATCGAACTGCAAACATTTTTCCTCCCATGCCGTGCGCGAGCATGCGTTCGCCTGCACGTGCCGTTACAGACTGTTTATGTTGAACGTTTAGACGGAAAGGAAAACAGGAGGGCCGCGTTTCTGCCGGGAACGATGAAACGAGATGCGATATCCCGCTTCGGTTTGCGCGGATACCGCCGGGTGGCTCAGGAGCCCGGCAAAGATCGCGATGGATTCCGAAGGCGTGTAGCCCTGAATGTGTGCAGCCTGATCGGTATGAGGGAATAACGAGCACTTCGGCCCAACTATGCTCGCAGCGGGCTCAGAGGAGAGCGAATGCATCGATCGCTCTGCGCAATGATGTTTCCCGTTTTTACGACAGCATGCCGGCAGATTCGAACTGGGGTTGGAGACGAAGAGAGGCAGGATTGGCGTCCAACTGAACAGCGCCGCCAGAACTATGGCTACAATTCCCCTCATCCGATTCGAGTGTACCGCAAACATCTTAGCTTCTCGTCTCAGGGCCGCCTGCCCGACGTCATGAAAGCGCCTTGCATTTCAGCACCTTGACAAAAAACAAGCGCTTCTGAGCTAAGCGGCGACGCCACGGCGAACCTACGTTCGTGCGTGCGCTACGCTGGTTGCCACCGCTCGAAATATGGATGCTTCTCCTCCCATCGCCAAGGTAATTCCGAAACAGCTTATTTGTCACGGTGATGTGCGGGTCGACAATTATCACTGGCTCCGTGAACGTGACAATTCCGAGGTCCTCGCCTACCTGGAGGCGGAAAATCGGTATACCGCACAGGTGATGGATCCTTTTAAAGAGCTGCAACAGAAACTCTATGACGAGATGCTGGGCAGGATCCAAGAGGACGATCGCAGCGTTCCCTTCCCGCTGGGATCGTTTCTTTATTACCATCGGACCGAAAAAGGCAAGGCGTACCCAATCCATTGCCGCCGGCTGCCTGCCGGTCCGGAGCAAGTCATCCTCGATGAGAACGATCTCGCTTCCGGACACGAGTTCTTCTCGATCGGAAATTTCGAGGTGAGCCCGGACGAACAGTTGCTTGCGTATTCCACCGACACCGAAGGAGATGAGGTTTATGTAACGAGAATCAAAAACCTGGCGTCAGGCCAACTCCTGCCAGACAGCATCGCGAACACGTATTACAGCCTCGTGTGGGCCAACGATAATCGGCATCTTCTGTACGTGACGCTGGATGACGCCAAGCGCCCGTACCGCGTCTTGCGCCACCGCCTCGGAGAAATGAAAGACGAATTAATTTTCGAGGAGACGGACGAGCGCTTCGAAGTCGAGCTGTACAAATCCAGAGATCGCCGCTATCTCTTCATTCAAACCGAGAGCAAAGTAGCCTCCGAGGTTCGTTTCCTGGATGCGAACACTCCCGAAGCGGGCTTTCAGGTTGTGTGGCCGCGGCGGCGGGACATTCTGTACAATGTCGAATCCCACGGAGACGATTTCTACATTCAGACGAACGAAGAAGCTGAGGAATTCCGAATCCTGCTGGTATCCGCGCAAAACCCGCGGCGTGAGACGGCAAAAGAATTTCTCGCGATGCGGAATGGCGTCACTATCGAGGGCATGGATGCGTTTCGCAATTTCATAGTGGTGCACGAACGCAACGCGGGCCTGCCCGCGATCCGGGTGCAGAGCCTCGCAACCGGCGATGTACACTGCATTCGCTTCGACGAACCTGCCTATACGTTGGGCGACGCTCCGAACGAAATATTTGACACCGATACGCTGCGCTTCACTTACACTTCCCTGATAACGCCGGAATCGGTATTCGACTACAACATGCGGACAGAGAGCCGCGAGTTACGGAAGCAGACGGAAGTCACCGGCTACGATGCCGGCGACTACTCCTCCGAACGCATTTCGGCGACCGCTCAAGACGGGGTTGCCGTTCCAATCTCGCTCGTTTACAAGAAGGGATTTGTTCGAGACAGCCAAGCGCCTCTGCTCCTCTACGGTTACGGCGCGTACGGGATACGATCCGAGCCTGAGTTCCATTCGGAGCGGGTCTCGCTGCTTGACCGCGGATTTGTTTACGCCATCGCTCATATACGCGGCGGCGGCGACCTTGGCCGCGCCTGGTACAACAGCGGCAAACTGCTTCAGAAGAGAAACACATTTACGGACTTCATCGCTTGCGCCGAGCATCTGATCGCGCAGCGTTATACATCCAACAAGAAACTTGTCATCCAGGGCGGCAGCGCGGGCGGCATGCTGGTGGGCGCCGTGGTGAACATGCGGCCCGATCTGTTTCATAGCGTCTCGGTGCGAGTTCCATTCGTGGACACGCTGACGACGTGCCTCGACCCAACGCTTCCGCTTACCATCGGCGAATACGAGGAATGGGGCAATCCGGAGGAAGAGGCGTATTATCGGTACATCAAATCGTACTCGCCATACGATAACGTGAAGCCCGGAACCTATCCGCACATGCTGATTACCGCCGGTCTGTCGGATCCGCGCGTCTCTTATTGGGAACCAGCCAAGTGGACCGCGAAGCTGCGCGCCGCCAGAACCGACCGGAATCTGCATCTGCTGAAAACCAACATGGATGCCGGCCACTTCGGCGCCTCTGGCCGGTACGGACGATTCAAGGACACGGCTTTCAGCTATGCGTTTATAGTAAAGAGTTTGGAGACTCCGCTCGATTCATGAAACTTACACTGCTTGCACTTTCTCTTTCGTTCGCTGGGTTGTGTTTCGCGGCACAGAAACCTGTCGATACCTATACCTCTTCCGATCTGCATCAAATGACGCAGAAGCTTTCCGCGAAAAGCAAAAAGAATGGAGTCGGATTCGCCGGGGAGACCCTGGAACGCTACGGTAACCACCTGACGATGATTGCGTATCGCGACAAGACAGGGTCTTCGGAGCTCCACGTTCACGACGCCGACATCTTCATGGTGGTCGAGGGGGAAGCGACTCTTATCACGGGCGGCAAGATGGTGAAAGCCAAAACGGAGAGCCCTGGCGAATTACGTGGCACCGGGATTACAGGCGGCCAGTCACAGCAGCTCGCGGTCGGCGATATCGTCCATATCGCGCCGGAGACGCCGCATCAACTAAAGCTAGCTCCCGGAGGGACGTTCACATACTTCGTGGTGAAGGTGCACCAGTAAAGGGCAGCGGACGAAGTCGGCCGTCGCGCGCTGGAAGCCACGTGTTCTGAAAGTACTTCAGCACAACCGCACGTAGGTGCACGGCCGCGTCAATTATTTGTGCAGCCGCTGCTTCACGTCCGGCCAGAATTCGTTGAACGCGTTGGACGCCATTCGGCCCAGGAAGCCCTCTCCGATGCGAATCATAGCGTGTTGGGTATCGTTTTCACTCGGCGCGCGCCATAGGTTCGAAAGAAAGTTGTTACCCACGTCGGCGGCGTAGAACGAATAGTTCGGGCCTGTGCCGCCATCCGCTTTGTACGTGATGAACGTGAACTTCACGATGTGCAGCACGCGCTGACGAAAGGGCTGTCCTTGCGCAGAAAAGTAACGTGGGTTATCCCCAAGCGCCGCTCCGAGGCCGGCCTCGATGGCATTTCCTACTGAGACACCCGTCAGGCGCATGCCATAGCGTTTGCCGAAGCCCTCCCAATGAGGACCATACTCACGAGGGGAATTGAAGGCAGTCCCCCATGCGGAGCTGATGACACCGCCGGCGAGGCTGGGAAAACCGGCGGTCGATTCCACAAACCAATCGAAGCGCTCTGCCGGCGTGAGCGGCGGATGGTCACCAGGTTGTAGACGAGCGGACCCCGGATGGGCCGTAGATTGCGTAGTTTGGGGTACTGTGTCTTGAGCCCGGGCAGATGGGCAGATAAGCAGCAGGAGCACGACTGGCAGCAGCCACGCGGCAGGAGCATAGGGTTTGATTAATTTCATTTGGTGGTTGCGTCGGGTCCGGGCGCCAGCATCTCCTCCACCTGGGCAGTGGTTTTGTCTTTCCAGTACCGGTTCAGGTGTTCCATGCTGGTGAAGGTTCTCGAGAGCATCCGGTCCACATAAAGAGCGCCGTTCAAGTGATCGATTTCATGTTGCAATATCCGGGCGTACCAACCGCGCGCGTGAAGCTGTTTGGGTTCGCCGAACCGGTCCAGGCAGTCCACCACAACCTCTGTCGCCCTGGGAACTAGCGCGGAAAAGCCCGCCAGGCTGAGGCAGCCCTCGAAGAAAGCGGCAGGGGCGCCATCACTTAGCCGGATTTGGGGATTGACGATTACGTGAAAAGGCACTGGTTCACGCTTTCGTTCCGCTAGTATTTCCGGCTTCAGGTCCCGCAAGTACTCCGCGCGATCTTCAATAACCGCAAGCTGCAGCGAGACGCCCACCTGAGGAGCAGCCAGTCCCACACCCGGCGCATCGCGCATAGTCTCGAGCATGGAATCGATGAGCCGCTGGATCTCGCTCCCACGAATCTCCGCCTCCGAAAGAGCTTGGGCCTTCTGGCGCAGCACGGGATTTCCGACTTGCAGAATCTTTAGAAGAATAGGCGCCTCCCTTATCGAAGTTTCCCATGGAGCCTACCGCGCCCTGAAACCGATCGATCTGCTCGGCCTTTCGCCGTCCTGGGACCGTTCATTTTGCTTGCGTAATAAAACTCCGCAGGGCGAGTCCCAGATTCAGAACGCAAGATCCGTCGGTTGAAGTCAGCGAAACTAGAAACAAGGGATTCCCGTCCGATGACAAACGCACGCGCTTCGGAGATATGTAAGGCACCCCCAAGAGATGAAGCGGTGGGAAAGTTGAAAATGTCCCGTGCGAGCGCGATTGGTACCGTTGGCGTAGCCGCTTGTTTCTTTATCGTTGCGCTCCTAGTTGTCGTGGCTGCGATTTCAAGGTAAGGTTTGTCTACGCGAGTGTTTCGCGGGCAGCCGCGAACGCCATGTTAGGCCCGTCTGGTTGCGTATGCATTTTCAGGTTAGTAGTCGGTCCGGGTTTGAGCTCTGGGGAGCTCGAAACGTTGAGATTTTGGGCACCGCTGTTCTTCTATTTCTCGCGGTGGCGCTACCGGCGCACTCTCAGATTAAGATAGAGCCGCGGTTTCCCGGCGAGCCGGTTACCATTCTTCCCTCGGACGCGGAGATCCTGGCGTCTGCCATCGAACGAAAAGATCTGCCGTGCACGGTAACGCCACGCAAGGCCCAATTAGGATTCGATCTTCAATTCCATACGGGATTCGACGTCAATGTACCGCTCAATGAGTTGGAAGGCGGCGACGACATGTTGACCATCGTGTTTCGCGTGTATCCCGAAGGCAACAAAGGAGATGCGAATTATTTTTCGGAGCACATTACGGTGCCCAAAATTGAGGATGATGCCGCGGGAGACGCGTTCCTGCAAGGGTATTTCAACGTGGGCGTGGGGAACTATCACGTGGACTGGCTGATGCGCGACCGGCAAGAGCGCTTCTGCTCCGAAAGCTGGGATACAGATGCCATCCTGTCTTCGAAAGACCAGGAAATGAGGCTCTTCATCTCACCCCATCAGGTCAAGGCAGCTCAGTTCGAGCCTTTCCAGGATGAGCCAACATTTCATCGCGCCGCTCCGGGTGAAGACCCTGTAAACCTCAAGTTACTTGTCAACTTTGCTCCGGAAGCTAAAGATCAGGCGGCACTTCCGGCAGTCGATCTAGCCGCGTTGGTGGGCATTCTGAAGACAATCGAGCACGATCCCCGCGTGGGCCATGTCTCACTTATCGCCTTCAATATGCAAGAACATCGCGTCCTGTACCGGCAAGCGGCGGCGGACCGCATCAATTTTCCAGCCCTAGGTCGTGCGCTGCAAACCCTGAAACTCGGAACCGTGACGGTCGGGACGCTGGGAGAGAAACATGGAGACACGGACTTTCTCGGGAGCCTGATCGAGAAAGAGGTGGGCACAGCGACCCACCCCGACGCAGTTGTTTTTGCCGGGCCCAAGGCCATGCTGGACGCCGATGTACCCCAGGAGGACTTGAAACGCATCGGAGATATAGAATGTCCCGTGTTCTACCTGAACTACAATCCCAATCCGCAGGCGGTCCCGTGGAAGGACTCGATCAGCCACGCGGTGAAGTTCTTCAAGGGCACCGAATATACAATTACCCGTCCTCGGGATCTCTGGTTCGCGACAAGCGATATGGTCGCGAGCATCGTCCGTTCGAAACAGTCGCACGCGGAAGGTACGGTCGCAGCGGGCGGAGCGCGCTAACCTGTAAAGTAGTTAGGTTATGTTGCAAGGGGTGATTCAGAAGAGTACGCTGCTATGTCTGATGGCGCTCTGTCTAGCGACGACAGCCTTCGGGCAATACAACCAGGACTTTAAAAATCGGCTTGCGCCATTCGTCACTTCGCCGCAGCGGGCAGTGGACAAGATGCTCGAGATGGCAAACCTGAAGCCTGGAGAAACACTCTACGATCTGGGCTGCGGTGACGGTCGCATTCTGATCGCCGCAGCCAAGAGCTACCACGTAAAAGCTGTCGGCATTGAGATTTCGGAACGCCTCGTCAAGACGGCCGAGGACAACGTGAGATCGGATGGCCTCGAAGGTCAGGTGAAGATCATTCACGGCGACTTCATGAAAGCCGATCTCAGTAACGCGGACGTCGTCACGCTTTACCTGATGACCGCGGCAAACGAGAAGCTACGGCCGGACCTGGAAAAATACCTGAAGAAAGATGCGCGGGTGGTGTCGTATGATTACCCTATTCCCGGCTGGACGCCTGTCAACCAAGAGGAAACAGATCCCAGCCGGTATGGGAACCGGCACACGATCTATCTGTACCAGGTACCAACCTCGTTCAAAAAGTAGGCTTTGTTGAACCCCAGTTTCGATGTTCTCGGAATCGGTCTGAATGCGACCGACACTTTACTGCTGCTACCTGAGTTTCCGCCGTATGCAGGCAAGATTGCTTTCACCGAAGAAATTCTAAGCCCAGGCGGGCAAGTAGCGACCGCGATGGTTTCGTGCGCGCGGCTCGGGCTGCGAGCACGCTATCTCGGCACGATCGGTGACGATCTGCGCGGGAAGATCCAGCATGAAAGCCTGGACGGAACGGGCGTGGATGTTTCACGGCTGATCGTAAAGGAGGGCTGTCCCAACCAGACGGCGTACATCCTGATCGACCAGCGCTCGGGCGAACGGACCGTGCTTTGGAAGCGTCCGGATTGCCTCCGTCTGACGCCGGACGAAGTCCAGGAAGAAGATATCACCAGCGCCCGCATGTTACATCTCGACGGCTACGATACGGCAGCGGCAGCGAAGGCCGCGGCCCTCGCGCGCCAGAACGGTATTCCCGTTTCGATCGACGTCGATACGGTTTATCCAAACTTTGAGCCTGTGCTGGCGAATGTGGACTATCTGGTCGCCAGCTCGGTGTGGCCTGGCCGATGGACGGGCGACGAGGATCCATTCACGGCGCTGGAGCGCATACAGCAGGAATACGGAATGAAAATCGCTGCCATGACTCTTGGCGAGTATGGCGCCATGGCGCTCTCTGGCGGCAAGTTCGTTTATTCTCCGGCGTTTCGAGTTCACTGCGAAGACACGACGGGAGCCGGAGACGCATTTCACGGCGGATTCTGTTACGCCATGATTAAAGGGCTTCCGCTACAAGAAGCGCTGGATTTTTCGAACGCCGCGGCTGCTCTGAACTGCACGGCGATCGGTGCGCGCGGTCACATTGGGACTTTGCAGGAAGTCAGCGGACTGATAGCCCTGAGCGACGCAGGTAAGGTCGAGCGTCACATCAACCAGGAAATTGCCGCCCAGAGTCGAACCTGGAAACCATCGAAAAAGCACGACGCGCTCTCGCATCGGGCGAACTGAACGCATGATCCCGCTGCGGGCACTTATCCGGATGCACTCGTTTCCGGCAGTCACGCTGGCGTTGATCATTGTGAACGCCCTGTGTTTTCTTTTTGAACTGACGTTAACTCCATACGGACAGCACGTCGTAATTGAGCGATATGCGCTGATCCCAGGCCATCTCCACCTGAGCGCGCTCGTCACCTCGATGTTCCTGCATGGCGGGTGGATGCACATCGTTGGGAATATGTGGTTCCTGTGGGTATTCGGGTCGCGCGTGGAAGACGTGCTCGGATCGTTTAAGTACCTCATCTATTACCTGTTCTGTGGCGTGATCGCAGCAAGCGTGCATGTGGTAACCAACATCGGCAGCCCCATCCCGACCATCGGAGCAAGTGGCGCCATCGCCGGCATTATGGGCGGATTTCTGCTTCTTTATCCGCGCGCACGCATCTTTACACTGATTTTTGTTTTCATCTTCATCACAACCTTGGACATTCCAGCGGTGCTGCTACTGGTTTATTGGTTTCTGCTGCAGTTGTTTAGCGGCCTTTTTGCCTTCACCCACTCCGCTTTTACAAGCGTGGGCAGCAATGTCGCATGGTTCGCGCATATTGGCGGATTTCTGGCGGGTATGCTTCTCCTGTCGGTGTTCGGTGGCCGAGGACGGCGATCGATGTACGAGTTGCGGCATTGAACCGGTCAGTGTTGAGACTTGCACCGCGCCTCTTTCCCGCGCCCCATCCCTGTTCCTGTTAAACTTAAAGGTTTCAAACCGCGCACAACATCCGTGCGCAATTAACGGAGTTTTCAACTGCATGATTGCTGCAACGCATATCCGCCCGGGGATGGTGGTCAAATTCAACAACGAGCTGCATTCGGTCTTTAGCATGGTCCACCGCACGCCGGGCAATCTCAGGGGTTTCGTTCAAGCCAAGATGCGCAACCTGCGCAGCGGTTCCATGATCGAGCACCGGTTTTCATCCGAAGATAAGATCGAGCGCGTTGCCCTCGACGAGCAGGAGATGGAATACCTCTACAACGACGGCGAAGATTACCACTTCATGAACACCGAGAGCTTCGAGCAGATGCACCTCACAAAGGATCTGCTGGGAGACGGCGTCAGTTATCTCGTGGCGAATATGAAAGTGAACGTAGAGTTTTACGAAGGCCGGCCGATCAGCGTGGAACTTCCGCCTAGCGTGGAACTCACGGTTTCCGAAACGGAACCCGGCCTCAAAGGCTCAACCGTTTCGAACGTCACCAAGCCGGCGAAGCTCGAAACCGGTCTGGTGGTGCAGGTTCCCGGGTTCATCAATGAGGGTGAGCGCATTCGCGTCAGCACGACAGAAGGCACGTATCTGGAGAGGGCGTAGTGCCGGCGATCCGGAGTGCCCGGTAGTTCCGCGCCGGGCAAATGCAAATCGGACGATTACTGCCGCTAATTGCCGTATTGGCGTTCCTCGCGTATTTGCCGGTTCTCTCGTTTCCATTCATTTCCGATAGCTACGTTGAGATTCCTTTATCTATTGGTTACGGAAGCTGGCATGGCCTCACTGCGCTTTTTGCGAATCCGGAGTTTCACTGCCGGTTAAGCTATATTTTCGCCAACGCCTGGATCGCCAAGCTCTTCGGGTTCACTCCACGACCGTTCTATATTGCGAGCATCGTCTTCCACATTCTGTGCGTTTGTCTCGTGTGGGGCACAGGCGCATGGCGGAAGATCGGCTGGAAGGCGTCTACATGGGCCGCTGGGTTCTTCGCCGTTTATGAAGGACACCGGGAAGCGGTAATGTGGCTGGCGGGATGGCCCGAGATGTTTCTGGTTCTGTTCGGCGGAGGTTGCTTTCTCTGCTGGGTGCTCTGGCTGCAGGGCGGGCGGCGGTGGCTGTATGCGCTCGCCTGCTTACTCTTCGTCGCCGCTCTGTTCTCAAAAGAATCCGCCTGTGTGTTCGCGCTGCTGCTGGCGCTTCCGCTCATCGTCGAGCGGGCTCTGCGGCCGCGCGGCATTCGAGGCATTATTCCGTTTCTGATTGCCGCAGCGGCCTACATCGCTTTCATTGCCAGGGGTCTTCGCACGAATCCCCACTTTCAAGATGGCGCCCTCGTGCTCTCAGCAAACATGCCATGGAATTTACTGAACAGCTTCGGCCACATGCTCTTTGTATGGGGATTATCGGCGCTGGCATTCCTGTTGATCGTCCGCGCGCGCGACACGTGGCGCATGGCCGCCATCAGCCTCGCTTGGATGTTGATCGCGCTCGCGCCTTACGGCTTTCTTAACTCTATGAACCACGTGCCCAGCCGGCAGACTTACGTCGCCAGCATTGGGCTCGCCTGGTTAGTCGGCATCGCGATGGCTAAATTGGAGGAGCGCTTTTCGGTCCGTCCTGCCATCGCCGTCGCGTGCATCGTCGTCGTCGTGAACATCGGCATTCTATGGACTAAAAAGCGCCGGCAATATCTGGAGCGAGCACAGCCGACTGAACTGCTGATCCAGGCCGTACCCAAGGCACGGGGTGAGATCCATCTTTCGTGCTTTCCGTATTCCCCTGTTATCGCCGGCGCGGCCGTGGAGTACGCGCACGGAAAGATTGTGCTTGACGGACCGCCTGAGCGAATCGAAAAGCCACACTGCTTATCGTTTTCCTACAAAGACGCTTTTGGCAATGTTCACCAAACGACCGTATACACCGCCATTTGAGGGAACCTTCCGTCGCGAATGTGGGGCGGGGTACGATAAGTCCGTTCGCCACACCGCACACTGACCCATTATTCCCGGCAGCACGCTACGGGTGGACTGCAACTTGGCAGAAAACTGACGGCCAGTTCGCCGGTTAAAAGAACTGCAGCATGCGTTCCAGCAGGGATTCCCGCTTCGTTCCTAGACCGGCGGCGACGGGTTCCTCAACGCCGTCCTCCTTCAAGACGGCCGAGAGTTCCTCCTTGCCGGGCACCTCAAGGATGTCGAAGATTAAATTAGGCGGCAAAGAATCGAGAGAAACTTCGCCCCCATCACTGAATACGAATACATCCCGCTTGGGCTTTATCAACATACGAAATACGACTTCAGCTTCCGGGCCTGTATGCATCGTCGCTTGCTGAACTTCGGAGTATCGGATAAGAACTCTCGTTTGATCCAGCAGGCAGACTGGCGTGGGCCGCCCTTTGTACAGATCCGACTCCCGCACGGCCCAACTGCAACCATGAACCTTGCGGATTCCCAATCGCTGCCCAGCCTCAGCCTGTAGAATTTTGTCTGCGTGAGTGGCAGAATACCAGCACATTCGAGACCTCCTAACTTCCGGTCGAACGGTTAGCTGCTCGACCGCCCCGAGTATGAAGCAAATCCGGGCAACGGACAAGAGTGAAAATCGCTGAAAATTTTCGGCGAACTTCTGGAAATCGGCTCACAATTGAACTCCCTTACCGCGAACTACCGGCGTGGTGTTGCGCTTGCCGCCAGAAGCTCAAGGCCGCAGCCGCACTGTACGAGAGCGGACAAATAAAGAACGTGCAATTTTTCCGTTAACATCCCGACGCCATTTCCGTATTAGCAGGCAGAGAACGTCACAAGCAATTGAGAGGAAATCATGCCTGAAGTAGTTGTCGCCATCATTTTTGGAGTATTCGGATGGGTCGTATGGGTGATTACGACGAACATCCGCCGCAGTAAGGCCGCCCGAGCCGTCGCGGATCTGCACGCAAAACTGCTCGATCGCTGCAGCAGCAATAACGAGCTGTTGATGTACCTTGAAAGCGAATCGGGCCGCCGGTTCCTCGAGTCAGCGTCGACCAGCGGGGCCACTCCGTTTACGCGTATCCTAAACGCGGTTCAGGCGGGAGCCGTTTTGCTATTGTTCGGCATCGGGATGGTGATCGTCCGCCTGGCATTGGAGGACACGGATGCGCGGAACGTATTGGTGGTTCTGGGAGCAGCGGCGTTGTCGATTGGGGCGGGCTTCCTGGTTTCCGCAGCGATTTCGTATGCGCTCTGCAAGTCCTGGGGAATACTTAAGCCGGGTGAAGCGCTTCGTCAGACAACCTGAGTAAAATCTTCCTCCTACACGCCGGAATGATAAACGCCGGAACGCAAGCCGAACTCGCCACCTCCGAAACGCGTCCGATGGACGAGGAGAGCTTCTATCTCCTGTACCATCGCACGGCTGCCTCCCTGCGGCGCTACCTGCGCAGGATGCTCCATGACCCGTCGCTCGCGGACGATCTACTGCAAGAGAGTTATTTGCGGTTTCTCGGAGCTAAACTCAGCCCGGATATGTGCGAAGACCATCAGAAGAACTATCTATTTCGGATTGCGACAAATCTGGTGCGGGATCAAGCTTCGAAAAGGCAGGCACTACCGCTGACAGCGGAGGCAAGTTCCACTGAGCGACTGGCCCAACGCGTCGACCAGCAGGAGGATCTTCGGCGTGCAATGGATAAGTTGAAACCACGAGAGCGACAGATTCTCTGGTTAGCTTACGTCGAGCAATTCGACCATAATGAAATTGCGGCAATCGTTGGAGCCAGAGCCCAGAGCATCCGGCCGATGCTATGGAGGGCTCGCGCGAACCTGGCTGATGTGCTTCGCAGTTTAGGCTTCCGGGAGGCGAGGCGATGAGAGCAGAACTAAACATTTTTCATTCGTGCGAATACGAAACGGCCCTGTTAGCTGGACTGGAGCAGGGACACGTGCCTGAAGAGCTTTCGCGGCATGCGGCAAGCTGCCAGGCTTGCGCCGATACCGCGGCGGTGTGGAATTATCTGCACAGCTTCGTACAAGATCCCGCCGAGACAGAGCAGCTTCCTGCCGCCGGGCTTATCTGGTGGCGGGCGCAACTCGCGGAACGGCGTAAACTCGCGAGTCGCTCAGTCGCATCGATTCAAATCGTGCAGAATGCGGCAATCGCCCTCGCGGCGATTCTCGCGATTGCACTGCTGGCGGCCTACTCACAAACCTTCACCTCGATCCCTGCCCTGCTGCTGGAGGGCATCGCAGCGTTCCTGTTCTTTTCGGTTCCTGTCGCCGGACTGCTCTATTTCTGGGCGCGGTCCGAACGATAGTGTTCGCGATATTCGTCGTGCCGGCCTCACCGGCGCCCGTCTTTTCAACGCATCGTCGACAGAGAGGTTTTCCGTATTTCAACAAACGGCAAAAGACTACCAGTTAGTAATTGAGCCATCGGGCCGGAAGTAAGTCTGCGCGCGATTCGTAACGGGTTCGGTAATCTCAGTCACCGGCGTCAAATACTTCATATCGAGCTCTACGCCCAGGCCAGGGCGCTCGTTCGGATACAGCTTGCCGTTCTTGAAGTCCAGGCATTGCGGAAGATAAGGCAGAGTTCGGCCCTGGTAGTTATACTCCATCAGAACGGGTCCCGAGAATGTGCCGAGGGAGTTAACGAGCGCGGCGGTTGCGATCGGGCCCGTGAAGTGGGGCACGATGCCGACAAAGTGGGTTTCGCAGATCGCCGCAATCTTCATCATCTCGGTGATGCCTCCGACGTTAGGTAGCGTTGCGCGAATGTAATCGAGATCGTGGTTTTCGACCAGGGTGTTAAAGTCCCAGCGATTACCCCACTCTTCGCCGGCCGCGAGCGGCACATTCACCTTCTTCCGTAAAATGGGGATATCCTGCTGAAATGCTTCGGCGCGCACCGCGTCTTCGACGAAGTAGGGTGCGAGACTTTCTATAAGATTGCATCCGCGAATCGCATCCGAGAGATCGAAACGCTGATGGAAGTCGATACACCAGTCGCCGTTCTTGCCGACTCCTTCGCGCGCCTGGACGCAATCCAGATAGACCTGATTGATCCGCTCATGAGTGTTGAACGTGGTGTTAGCCTTCGTATCGGCGGCGCCCATGCGAAAAGCCCGGTAGCCCGCCTCGATGGTGAGCCGCGCCCGATCTTTTATCCCCATGCCCCGTTCGATGCCGGGTATGATGCCGGCCGTGTTGTAGCAGTCGCAGTAATTTCGGACCATTCCACCGAGCACTTCATGCACCGGCAACTTCAGGGCCTTGCCGCGGATATCCCACAGAGCGAGATCGAGCGCGCCGATGCCATCGGTCTTTTCCCGGCCGGCGGGATAGAAAAACGCGCGGTTCATGTCCTGCCACAAGCGCTCAATGTATTGAGGATCTCTGCCGATGAGCCGCCCAGCGGACTGCTCCAGCGTATCTCTAGAACCTCCCTCGCCAATTCCGGTAATCCCGGCGTCGGTGTCAATCAACACGACAAGGTCGCTCTGATTGAACAATGGATTAGGATGCGGCGGAGCAAAGACGCGAACCTTCGTAATCTTCATCTTCGGAAGCGCCGCCCGTAACTTCGGCGCGACCAAGGCTGCGCCGGCGGGCGCGGCTGCTAACGTCTTCAGAAACGATCTTCGGTCCATTCATCTCCTCACAAGTGTTCTACGTACCGATAAAGATTATCAAAGCGATGTGCGGGAGGCGCAGAAAGAGCGCCGGCTATTTCACGAGGCGAGCAAGAACCGGGCCCACAACCGCGAGGAACAGGACGTACGCTGCCGCGAACGATCCGAGTTCCGGCTGCAAGGTGGCGCCGAGGGCCGCGATCACCATGGAGAACTCGCCGCGCGCCACAAGGGTAGCCCCCGCCCGCAAGCGCCCCCTGCCCGCGACTCCCGCTTGTGCCGCCGCAAAATATCCGGTGAGAATCTTGGTCAACGCTGTGATCGCACCCAACAAAAATGCCAGGGGCAGAAGAACCGGCAGTTTCGAAGGATCGATCTGTAGTCCGAAGAAGAAGAAAAAAATAGCGGCAAATAAATCCCTGAGCGGCGCTAGCAGATGATGCGCGCGCTCCGCGATAGGCCCTGAAAAGGCGATACCCACCAAAAACGCGCCGATCGCCGCCGAAACCTGCAGACGTTCCGCAACGCCGGCCACGAGCAGCACGGCCCCAAACGTGGTCAGCAGAATTACTTCATCGGACTCGTGCAGCGCCCATGCGCTCAACTGCTTGCCATAACGTAGCGCGATCACCAGGATGAACAGAGCCGCGCCAATCGCGATCGAAACGGATACCGCAATTTTCAGCGTGCTGCCGCCGATCAGAAGGACGGCCACAAGCGGCAGATAAGCAGCCAT
>Ga0070681_10002775_pt1 | contig 16170 bp, 11 predicted proteins | sample KBSC83BmetaG_FD_65650 | JGI IMG/M metagenome (GOLD analysis project Ga0070681, IMG submission 65650) | Corn rhizosphere microbial communities from Kellogg Biological Station, Michigan, USA - KBS C8-3B metaG | ecosystem: Host-associated > Plants > Roots > Rhizosphere | place: USA: Michigan...
GGCAGCTATGGCATCAAGGAAGGCGTCATCTACTCGTACCCGGTCACCATCAAGAACGGTGACTACCAGATCGTGCAGGGCTTGTCGGTGGATGAATTCAGCCGCAAGCGCATGGACGCGACCGACACCGAACTGCGTGAAGAGCGCGAGGGCGTCAAGGCGCTGCTCGGCTAATATAAGCGCTGGATCCGGGCTCCTGCCCGGCCCAGCGCGCCACGAGCAAAAAGCGTGGTTTTTGCTCGTGGCTCCGCCACCTCCGGCGGCGGGGCACATCCCTGTGCCTTGGGGGCACGTTTGGCCGCGCGAATAGGAGCATCCATGCTCGGTGCCATCATCACGTTGGTCTTCATCGCGGCGGTTCTCTTTCTCGCCTACCGCCGCCTGCCTCTGCTGGCCTTCACCGCCACATTCACGGTCCTCCTGGCGGCATATAGCGCGTTAGGTTTGCTGGGCTCCCACAGCACGCCACTGCTGGTTTGGAAGGGCTTCCTGTGGGTGCTGCTCGCGGGACTCTGGCTCCTCAACGTGCGGCCGCTGCGCAAGGCCTTCATCACCCGACCGTTCATGAGGGCGTACCTGAAACTGTTGCCGTCCATGTCGCAGACGGAACGGGAGGCGCTCGAGGCCGGCACGGTCTGGTGGGACGGTGAGCTGTTCACGGGTGCGCCGAAGTGGTCGAAGCTCCTGTCGGCCAAACCGCCGCGGCTGTCGAGCGAGGAACAGGCGTTTATCGATGGGCCCTGCGAGGAGCTGTGCCGGATGCTCGACGACTGGCACATCACGCACGAGCGCGGCGATATGCCGCCGCACGTGTGGGAATACCTGAAATCGATGGGCTTCTTCGCGATGATCATTCCGAAGAAGTATGGCGGCCTCGAGTTCTCCGCCTACGCGCATTCGTGCGTGTTGGCCAAGATCGCCAGCCGCAGCGCCACCGCCTCCTCGACGGTCGCGGTGCCGAATTCGCTCGGGCCGGCCGAGTTGCTGAATCACTATGGCACGCCGGAACAGAAGGACTACTACCTGCCCAGGCTCGCGCGAGGCGAGGAGATCCCATGCTTCGCGTTGACGAGTCCGCGCGCGGGTTCGGACGCTGCCTCCATTCCTGATACCGGCATCGTTTGTCGCGGCACTTGGCAGGGACGTGAGGTCATCGGCCTCAAGCTGAACTTCAGCAAGCGTTACATCACGCTCGCACCGATCGCGACGGTGGTGGGCCTGGCGTTCCGCATGTTCGACCCGGACAAGCTGCTGGGCGACAAGATTGACATCGGCATCACCTGCGCGCTGATCCCCCGCAACACGCCGGGGCTGACGATCGGGCGCCGGCATTTCCCGATCAACATTCCCTTTCAGAACGGCCCGATTCAAGGCAAGGACGTGTTCGTGCCGCTCGATGTCATCATCGGAGGCGCGAAGATGGCGGGGGCGGGATGGCGGATGCTCGTCGAGCAGCTCTCCGTGGGCCGGTGCATCTCTTTGCCGTCCAACGCGACGGGCGGAGCCAAAGCGGCGAGTTGGGCCACGGGCGCCTACTCCCGGATCCGCCGCCAATTCAACATGCCCGTCGGAAGGTTCGAGGGCGTCGAGACTGTCATAGCGCGCATGGTCGGTCTCACTTACACGATGGACGCCGCACGCTCGGTAACAGCCGGAGCGATCGACGGGGGTGAGAAGCCGTCCGTGCCTTCGGCAATGTTGAAGTATCACGTCACTGAGATGGGCCGCCAGGTCGCCAACGACGCGATGGATGTGCACGGCGGCAAAGGAATCTGCATAGGGCCCAGAAACTATCTCGCCCGGGGATACGAGGCGGTACCCATCGCGATCACGGTCGAGGGCGCCAACCTCCTGACCCGCAGCCTCATCATCTTCGGCCAGGGTGCGGTTCGCTGCCATCCCTTCGTGCTGCGTGAGATGACGGCTGCGCGCAACCCGGATCGCACGAAGGGCGTCGACGACTTCGACCGCGCGTTGTTCGGTCACATCGGGTTCACGATATCAAATGCCGTGCGCTCGTTGATCATGTCGCTCACTCACGCACGGTTTACCTCAGCACCCGTGCAGGGGTCGACATCGCGCTACTACCAGCACATCGTCCGGTTCAGCTCGTCCTTCGCATTTGCGGTGGACGTCGCGATGCTGACACTCGGCGGATATCTGAAAAAGAAGGAGAATCTCTCGTCGCGGCTCGGTGACGTACTCTCTTGCATGTACCTGGCCTCGATGGTTCTCAAGCATCATGAGAACCAGGGGGCGCCGGCGGAGGATCTGCCTATCGTGGAATGGGCCTGCCGCAACCTGCTGTATCACGCGCAGGAGCAGATGCATGGCTTCCTGCGAAACTTTCCAAACCGCTTCCTCGCAGGTGTCATGCGCGCGTTGATCTTCACGCGTGGCCGCCAATACTCAGCGCCCGGCGACCGGTTGGGACGCACCGTCGCGCAACTGGTGACCAATCCCACAGACGCTCGCGAACGGCTGTGTCAGTACATTTACTGGACGCTCGAGCCGAGCAACCCGCTGGGGCTGTTGCAGGAAGCGCTGATTCTCGCCGAGGCCGCGGAGCCGATCGAGAAGCGGATCCGCGTCGAGGGAGTGAAGACGGGGAGGATCACCGCACTGGATCTGCCTGGTCAGATTCAACAGGCGCTCGCCGCAGGGATCATCTCGGACACGGAAGCCGCCGCACTCAGGGATTACGACCGCAAGTGCATGCAGCTGATCCATGTGGACGATTTCGACCAGCACGAGCTCGGCACACTGGCGGCACCCGAGCCGCAGTCGAGGTCGAGCGCGCATGTCGCGTGAGGATCTCTGCGCAAACTGCGGCGCGCAGGTAACCGGCCGATTCTGCAGCAACTGCGGACAGCGGCTGGAGAGCCCGGTCCACTCGGTCGGTCATTTCCTGGCCGAGGCCACGGAGGATCTGACACACCTGGACTCCCGTGTGTGGGCGACGCTCCTCGCGCTGCTCTTCAAACCCGGATTCCTTACACGAAAGTTCATCGACGGCCAGCGCGCCCGCTATCTGCCTCCGGTGCGCCTTTACCTGGTGCTGAGCCTCGTGTTCTTTCTGCTCGTGACAGTGTGGCGGCCATCCGGTACCTGGCTCGTCGGAATGAGCGTCAGCGACGACGGCGCCAGCCGGCCGGTCATCGCCCGGGCACTGGGCTCGAAGAACGTTGCGAGTGAACTGAGCGGACAGGAACGCAGGAAGTTTTGCGAGGAAATCCAGGTGCCTCCCGGCTCGACGATCGTCGCAGCACTGAAGAATGCGTGTCTTCGCGACAACGGCCGAAGCTTGCATGACGCCGTCTTCCACGCCGTCTCTCGGGCAATGTTCATCTTCCTACCCTTGTTGGCGTTGGTGATGGCCGCGCTGTACTGGCGTCCGCGGCACTTCTACATAGAGCACCTGCTCCTGCTCATTCACAACCACGCGTTTGTCTTCCTCGCTCTGACTATTTGGGAGGTGCTGCGGCACATCTCGCCTTGGCCGGTTCTGGACGGTGTCCTGACATTGGCGCTAGCGGTGTATATCGCGTGGTATGTGTACAAGTCGATGCGACGTGTGTACGGGCAAGGCCGTTGGCTCACGCTCGCAAAGATGGGAGTCATGTCCATTGCCTATGTAATCAGCTTTATTTCGATGTTCTCCGCCATGGCGATTTACGCGGCTTACACACTCCCACCGCCATAGAACGTGGACGGTCGGCCTGCCGTGGTTGCGCTACGCCCGCGCGGGTGCCTAAGCTTGGGCGAGCCCGCCACGCCGGACAGATTGATCCCTAACAACGGAGAACGTCTTATGCGCATTCTTGCCGTCGCCTTGCTCGCCATCGCGGCTTCGCTCGCCTGGGCCCAGGAACGTACGCCCTCCCCGGCAGGCGCGGAGGTCTACATCATCAGCCCGAAGAACGGCGCCAAGGTGTCGGGACCCTTCGTCGTCAGCTTCGGACTCAAGGGCATGGGTGTAGCGCCTGCGGGAGTGAAGTTCGACAACTCCGGACATCACCACCTGTTGATCGACACCGACGTGCCGGCGGATTTGAACGCTCCGTTGCCGGCGGTCCCGGATAAGGTCGTCCACTTCGGCAAGGGACAGACCGAGACGACGCTGACGCTGCCGCCGGGCAAGCACACGTTGCAACTGGTGCTCGGGGACCAGAGCCACATTCCGCATAATCCGCCGGTGATCTCAAAGAAGATCACCATCACGGTCACGAAATAGACCGGCGACAACGCCCGCTGAGGCGCTCCCGCACCGGGCGGCCCCGCGCGCTCGATGGCCCGCAGCGCCCGCCGGCCTTGCCGGGCAGGCCCGGTAAACAATTAGGCGGGGGCGGCTCATACTCCGCGTGTGGCCGCCCCCGCTCTGCCTCGCGCGATCCTTCACGTCGACATGGACGCCTTCTATGCGTCCGTGGAGCAGCGCGACGACCCGAGTCTGGCGGGGAAACCGGTGATCGTCGGAGGGACGAGCGGCCGTGGGGTGGTGGCTGCGGCGAACTACGAAGTCCGCAAGTTCGGCGTCCACTCCGCGATGCCGATGGGGACGGCCCTGCGCCTGTGCCCTCATGCGGTCTGCATTGCCCCGCGCATGCAGGTGTACAAGCAGGTCTCTGAGCAGGTTTTTAGCGTCTTTTACGAGGTCACGCCCCTGGTGCAGGGGCTCTCCCTGGACGAGGCCTTCCTGGACGTCACAGACAGCCAGAAGCTGCTGGGCGACGCGGTCAGCATCGCGCGTCGCGTCAAGGCCCGGATCAAGGAAATCACTCAGCTCACGGCCTCGGTAGGGGTTGCTCCGAACAAGCTCGTAGCCAAGATCGCCTCGGACCTGCATAAGCCCGATGGCTTGACGGTCGTGACCCCCCAGACGGTCTCGCAGGTCCTGGATCCGCTCCCGATTCGCCGGCTCCCGGGGCTCGGCCGCAAGACCGGAGGCCGGGTCGAAGCCGCGGGAATCGCGACTTTCGCCCAGCTGCGGGCCGCGCCGGAGGCCGTGCTCTGGCCGTTGTTTGGCCGATACACCGCGCGGGTCCGGGAACGGGCCGCCGGCCTCGACGACCGGCCCGTCCTGCCGGATCTGGAGGAAAAATCGCTGAGCGCGGAGGACACCTTTGCTCGCGACCTGGCCGATCCGGCGGTCCTGAAGGGACAGCTCGCGCGGATCGCCGACCTCGCCTGCAGCCGGCTGCGCTCGCGGGGGCTGATGACCGGATGCGTGGGTCTGAAGATCCGGCGGCACGACTTCACCACCTTCACGCGCCAACAAGCCGTCGCGCCTCCGACACACGACGGGCGTACTATTGCCCACATCGCTCAAGGCCTGCTCACACGCTGGCTCACTCAGAACAAGGGAGCGAAACTTCGCCTTCTGGGGGTGGTCTTGACTGACCTGAGCCCGGCGCTGCAGCTTGGCCTGTTCGATGAGGCCTCCGCGTCCCCTGACCGGGCGCAGGCCGATGGGAAAGTAACGGACCGGCGCCGTGTCGCAACCCGACTGGACGCGGCGCTCGATGAAGCCCGCGCGCGTTTCGGGGGAAAAGCCCTGCGGCGGGCCAACACGATCAAGTAGATTGCGGCAATCATGTATTTGTCCTTTTTCGGCCTCAACGAAAAGCCGTTCGCGATCACACCCGATCCGCGTTACCTGTATTTGAGCCAGCGACACGCTGAAGCTCTGGCTCATCTGCTCTACGGCATCACCGAGGCGGGCGGCTTCGTGCAGCTCACGGGTGAAGTGGGCACCGGCAAGACCACGATCGTCCGCAAGCTGCTCGCGCAGACACCGAAGGACGCGGAGATCGCCCTCATCCTCAACCCGAGAATGACGGCGACCGAATTCCTCCTCACGATCTGCGAGGAAATCGGCATCGGCGTTCCGGACTCGGCCACACAGAGCCGCAAGGATCTCGTAGACATCCTCAATCAGTACCTGCTGCGCGCGCACGCCGGCGGCCGGCGGGTCGTCGTCGTCGTGGATGAGGCGCAGAACCTGGCGCCGGAAGTGCTCGAACAGGTGCGGCTGCTGACGAACCTCGAGACGAATACCCAGAAACTGCTGCAGATCATCCTGATCGGTCAGCCGGAACTGCGTGAGCTGCTCGGCCGCAACGAGTTGCGCCAGCTCGCGCAGAGAGTCACCGGACGCTACCACCTCAACCCGCTCTCGAACGAGGAAACGGCAGCCTACGTTCGGCATCGCCTGCGTGTTGCCGGTGCGACTTCGGACATCTTCACCGCTACAGCGCTGCGCGAGATCTACCGGTTGTCCGTTGGTGTGCCGCGTGTCATCAACATCATCTGCGACCGTGCGCTGTTGGGCGCGTACTCGATGGACCGCCATCGGGTCGCTTCCAATCTCGTGCGTCACGCGGCATCCGAAGTGTTCGGCCGCCGCTTCACGCCTTACTGGATGCCCTGGGCGTTGACTGGCGCGACGGCGGTGGCGTTGGCGATGGCAGTGGTCGCCCTGTTCGAATTTCAGCCGTGGAACTCCTCCTCCAGCCCCGCGGTCGCGCTCGCCAAGGCGGCCGACAAAACACACGCTGCCGGGCGGGGCACAGGTCCGGACGGCAGTTCCGGCGACGTGCGGAGGGTGTCCGACGCGGGGCAGATGGCTGAGGCCGGCGCCTCCGCTGCGCAAGGCTCGGCCAAGCCGGCTGCCACGGTGAAAGATCTCCTCGCCAAGCACTCCAGCGCCACTGACACCGACAGCGCGTTCGGTACGCTGTTTGGCCTGTGGGGCATGCAGTACGTCAAGGGCGGTGTCGACGCGTGCACCCAGGCATCCAAACAGGGTTTGGAATGCCTGATGCAGAAAGGATCCTTTGGGCAGCTCAGGCTGTACAACCGGCCGGCGATTCTGCTGCTGAGCGATGATGCCGGAGGGTCGCACCAGGTCGTTCTGCGACGCCTGGACGACGATCGGGCGCATCTGGAGGTGGGCGGCGCGCAGACGGACGTGAGTATTGCCGACCTTTCGCGCTACTGGCTGGGAGATTTCGTGATGCTGTGGCATCCGCCGACCGCGCAGGTCAAGGCGCTCGCGATGGGGATGAAAGGCGACGAGGTACGCTGGTTGCGCGACAGCCTGCAACGGGTTCAGGGCACGCATTCGGACGGACCCGTCAGCGATGTGTTCGATGCCGACCTGACCAAACTGGTGCGCGACTTCCAGCGCGATCACCGGCTGGTCGTGGACGGGATCGCCGGGGTGCAGACCCAGATCGTTCTGGCGACCGCCGTCGCATCGCCGGACTCGCCGCTGCTGTATGTTGCCAACACTCACGGAACCTGACCGATGTCGTTCATCCTCGATGCCCTGAAAAAGTCGGAGAATGACCGGCAGCGCCAGAGCGGCCCGGCGCTGTATGAGGCCAAGCTCACGGCGCCCCGCACGCAGCTCCCGCTATGGGCGATCGGCCTGGCAGTGGTGCTGGTGGCCAACCTGGGACTGGTGCTGTGGGTGCTCCTGCGCAGTCCGGCGCACGGTTCCACGGCGGCGCAAACCTCGCCTTCCGGGCAAACCTCACCGTCCGGGCAGACCTCGCCTTTCGGACAACCCTCTCAGGCGCAGCCAGCGCCAGCACAAGGGTCGCCGCAGTACGCATCCAACAATGCACCCAACAATCAAGGGTACGCCCCCAATGCGCCGGGGTACCCCCAGAACCCGCCCCCGAACGGGCAAGGGTATGCGTCCAACGGTCAAGCGCCTTCTCAGGCAGTCATGGGCGCGCCCGGGGCGCAGGTGAATCAAGGCGGGCCCGCCATGCAGGGGGCCGGCCCACCCATGCCGATGCAGACGCCCGGACAGCCCGGGATGGCGGTTCCCCCGCAAGAGTCGGCGACGTACGGGGGCGGACCGTACGCGAGGGGCGGACAGGCTACGGACGCCGGCGCGCAGTCCGCCAACCCCGACGACTACGCGCCCGCCGCTGAGCCCGGCAACTCTTCAGGCTTCCACGTTCGCAGGGCCACCCAGGAAGGGCTCCAACTCTATGCGGATGCCGCTGCCAACGGTGGCCTTCCTGAGCTGAAGGTCGACATGCACACGTACGCGCCGAGGCCGCAGGATCGTTTCGTTCTGATCAACATGAAAAAGGCACGCGAAGGCGACATGCTGCCGGGGAACGTGAAGGTCGAGAGCATCACGCCGGATGGAGTGGTCGTTTCCCACAACGGCTCGCAATTCCTGCTGCCGAAGTGAGTGGGCGCCGGCTCGCTTACTCCGCTACATACCAGCGCTTATCGACCTGTTCGAGGACGAACTCGTCAAACGGCAACCCCTGTCCCTTCAGATCGAACACCGCGCGTTGCCCTTCGTATTCGTAGTGCGGTTCCATTCCTCTGACGATACGCAGCGTGGATAACAGCATCGTGCGCGTTCCGAGGCTGTTCTGACACGAGGTAATGAGCGCTTGAATGGCTTTTCGGCTCGTGACCCGGCGGAAGTTCGGGCTCATGCGTTTGCCGTAGTACTCGTCGCATTTGCCATCGCTCAGCTCTTTCTCAGCCTCTGAGAGCACCTGCGCCAGCGCCGGCTGCACGGGGGACGTGCCCGTGCCCGGCCTTGAATCGGAACCCCCGGCTCTGGCAGGCGTGAAACGCGCGGCCGAGCGCCCGGCGATGAGATCCTCGATCTGTGCCTGGATCTCCGTTGGAATGGTCGCTTTCCAGTCCTTCCCATAGGGCTTCACCGTCACAACGTTCACGACCTGGACCTTGCCGCGCTCGCGCGGCTGCTTCGCGCGAATGAGCACGTCCACGTTGCCGTTCTTGTCCGCGACGGCGGCGATTCCTTCCGCATCGGAGTACTCACGCCCGCCGGGCTCGGACAGTCTGTCGGATAGGACTGCGAAGAATCCGGTGTTGGTCAGTCTTTCGATCTCGGCAAGCGGCATCGCTTGCCCGAACAGACGCGCGCGGATCGTGCTGTCTGCGTGTTTGGCCTCATCGCGCAGCAGCGCGAGGATGCGCATGCGCAAGGCGAGCAGCTCATCCGGGTGAATGGCCATCGCGACCTGCTGTGGATCCCCCGTGGCCACGGCCGCTAGAAATTCGAGGGCAGCGTCCTTCTGAGCGCTCGTGACCTTGTCCGCCACGGGCGCTGCGGCGAGCGCCGGGGACGGATTCGATAGCAGGCAAAGCATCCCCGCAGGCAGGAGCCAGGCCCCCGCGGAAAGGAATATGGCAACACACCGGTTCCTGAGGAAATCCCGGCTCCACGATCGCTGATAGGGCATTGCCCGCCTCCTTCGAGCCTCCAGTGGGAAGCATAGCCCCACCGCCCGACCAGTCGGTGGTGTCCAGGAGCCGATTGTCGGCTTTTGGTTGCGGTCGATCACTTTGATTGACACCATTCGCCCCTTGCGGCGCCGCTCAGACGGGGGGTTTGAGCGACAGGGAGACGAGCGTCCATGACGAGATTCACAGAATCCGTCCCAGGGTGGCGACTAACGTCCCCACCGTGGTCGTTCCCGCCCGTCAAACCGTTGCAGCGTTTCACAAGCCGGCTTTTCCCCCGCCTGCCGGCCCCAGACCCCAATGGGGAGAGACCGTGGCTGTAAACGCCTTTCCCAAGGCGGAAACCGTAACTCGAGAGAGCCTGATCGTGCTGAGCCACGACGGGGCGCTCGTGGAGACGCTGCAGATCCTCGGCCACGACCACGATATTTTCACGGTCGGCGCCGAAGCGGATCTGGCTGCCCAGTTGGTGGCCGAGCATGCCGGCGTAACCATTCTCGACGCGGCATCCGTTACTTCACCCATCGAACGGCTTACGGAGCGGCTTAAGTCTCAGTTCCCCGATCTGGTCCTGATCGTCGCCGGAGGCATCGACGATCAAAGCGCGCTGGCCAGCCAGATCACGAACGGAACCGTGTATCGCTTCCTGCACAAGCCGGTCTCCGAACAGCGGGTGAAGCTGTTCACCGATGCGGCGTGGCGTCGGCATACGCAAGAGGTCTCCGGGGAGTATCCGGCGCTGACGGAACCTGTTGTCATTCCTAAACAACGCACAGCACTCCCTCCGGCGGTGCTCGTGGGCGCTGGAGCCGCCGTAGCGGCTCTCCTGCTGGTGGGCGCATGGTTGATCGTCCACAAGTCTGACACGCCTTCATCAACGGCCACCTCGAGCAGCGGCACGGCGGAGACGCCTCTTGTCGCAGGTCGCGATGACGTCCTCGAAGGGCTTCTCGCCCACGCAGATAAAGCTCTAGCTTCGGGCGCGCTGGTCACACCTCCGGAAGAAAACGCGGCGGACCTCTACAAGCAGGCGCTGCTCCGAAACGCGAATGACCCTCGAGCCGGGGGCGGCCTCGAGAAAGTCATCGATAAGCTGCTCTCTGCTGCCGAACAGGAACTGCTCGCGCAGCACGTCGATGAAGCGCAGAAACTTACGGACCAGGCCCGCGCGATCAAGCCGGACCATGTGCGCGTCGCCTTCCTGACGGCGCAAATTGCTAAGGAACGCGAACGCACTGTTCTGATGCAGGCGCGGCAGGCGGCGGCAAGCGGCAATACGCAGCAGGCGATCGCAATCCTCGATGGAGCTTCCTCCAAGCAGAACTCGACGCTTGTAGCGGAGGCCAAGCGTGAGCTCGAGCAGAAGAGATTCGACGAGCGCGTCTCCGATTACTTACGCAAAGCCTCGGATCGTCTGAAGAGAGGCGACGTCCTCGAGCCTCCGCAGGATAACGCCCGCTTCTTCGTGGAATCGGCCCGCGCGATTGCGCCGAGCGACCCGGAGGTCAAGCAAGCGCAACGGCAACTGGCCGACAGGATCGTCACCGAGACGCGCAAAGCCCTCAACGCGGGCAACGCGGATCAGGCGGACAAGTGGATTCAGGCGGCCGCCGATGCAGGCGTGAGCCGCGAAGACATCAACTCGCTCACGCGTGAGTCTCAACGCGTCCGCACGGCAGCCAAGGCCGACGCGATGGCGAGAATGGCGTTGCTCTTCAATCAGCGAATCACTCAAGGGCGTCTGGTCGACCCGGCCTCCGACAGCGCCAAGTTCTATCTCACTCAATTGGTGCAGGCGGACCCGACACACCCCTCGACTCAGTTGGCGAAGCAGGCGTTCGCGGCGCGTTCGTTGGACGAGGCCAGGGGCGCCGTGCGTCGCCAGGAATACTCCATTGCGAAGCGTTGGCTTGCGGAAGCGAAAGAAGCGGGAGCGGACGCCACGAGCATCGGCTACGTGGATCACGATATCTCCACTGCACAGAACGGCGGCAAGGGGGGTAGCTCGGACTTTGTCACCGCGACCTCGTTGCAACTGGTTCATTACGCGAAGCCGCAGTTCCCAGCCAACGCAAGCGTGAGGGGCCTCGACGGCTGGGTCGACGTGGCGTTCACGGTGAAAAGTGATGGCACGACCGGTGACATCGCTGTGATCGGAGCCCAGCCAGTGGGAGTTTTCGAGGCAGCTACGATAGAGGCCGTCCGCAAGTGGAAATACCGGCCGGTCATGCGCAATGGACAGCCAGTAGATCAGCGCGCACAGCAGCGCGTGCGTTTCGCCCTGGAGAAATAGAGGTGTCGAAGCGCACGCGTGTATCTTCCCGCCTGCTCGTGGTGGACCGCAATGCGCAGTATGCTGAGTGGCTTCATCACCATCTCGGGGCATTGTGTCCCGACGCGACTGTCAGCACGTTCTGCATGCCGGAGATGGCGACCGGCACAGAGATTCTCTCCGGGAATGATTGCGACATCATGCTGCTGTCAGCGGCCTTCGGCACGAGCCCGGAGGACCCGCAGGCTCGAGGCATAGAGCTGTTGCGCGAGTTGCGTCGCGTACCGATTTGTCCCGCCATCATCGTGGTTGCCGAGGACGGTAACGAGCTGACTGCGGTGCGCGCGTTACAGCTCGGCGCGGTCGACTACATTCCCAAGCGGTTGATGAATCCCGAAAGGCTCAAAACGGCGGTGCAGATTGCGTTGCGCCGCATCGAAAAGCGGGTTGCGCGCCGCCTCGCAACGTTGGCTCACGAAGCGGCGGAGAGTGCCGCCCGCGAAGCCAAGCCGAGCTCGGGCGACCCCTCGGCCGTCGCCGCCCCGGAGGCGGTACCGGTGCAGCTCTCCCTCAATCCGGACTTGATTACGGGCTACACGATTCGCGCACTGATCGGCGAGTCGGAAAAGGCGGCGGTCTACCTTGCGACCAGTTCCGCGCTGGGTCGCAATGTTGCTCTGAAGGTCAGCAAGACTTTGCGCGATGAGGCCGGAGGGCGCCAGTTCCTGGAGCGCGAGTACACGGCCATCGTGGCGATACACGATCCGTGCGTAGTGCAGATTCACGACTACGGCGTGCACCACGGATTTGAATATCTGGCGATGGAATACCTCCCGCATGGCGATCTCAAGGCCCGCATGCAGCAGGGCATGACGGAGCTGGAGGCGCTGGACTTCGTCGGCAAGATTGCTGCCGCGCTCCTGGTCGTGCATAAGGCGGGGTTGTTGCATCGTGACCTGAAGCCGCCGAATGTCATGTTGCGCGAGGATGATGAGGTCGCGCTGATCGATTTCGGCCTGGCCCGCTCGCTTGATGGCTCGACGCAGAGCACCCGCACCGGGGTGCTGCGCGGTTCACCCTACTACATGAGCCCCGAGCAGGCGCAGGGTGAAACGCTGGACGTGCGGTCGGACTTCTACAGCCTGGGTGTCATCTTCTTCGAGATGCTCACAGGCAAGCGGCCGTTCACCGGCTCGTCGGCGATGGAAGTGCTGCAGCAGCACGTCAACACGCCAACACCCCCGCTTCCCGTAGAGCTGATGCGCTATGAGGCGCTGCTTGGGAAGCTGCTCGCAAAGTCTCGCGACGAGCGCTTCGCGAGCGCCGAGGAGATCATGGCGGCGGTTGCGGTGTTGCGCGTGGCGGTCGCCCCGCCCGTTGAGGAGGCATCCACCGCCGCCTGACGGTGGCACGCTAATGTGCCCTGACGGGCTCCTGTCCGGCCGCGCCTTCTTCACCTTTTGCGCTCTCATAGCGCTTGCCGAGCAGGTAGGCGATCGGGAACCACACCGCCGACACGATGGCGCCGAATATCGCCAGCCCCGTGATACCGAATGGCAGCAGCGCCGTGCCGATCCACGCGGCGGTCACATCGCCGCCGCGGTACACGACCGTGTCGATGACGTTCTTCGCCTTGTACTTGCTCTCCTGATCCACCACGGTGAAGAGCATTTCCCGGGTGGGCTTGGCGATCGCGTATTCCGCGACCCGGCGAATGATCTGCATGCCCGCAAGCACCATCAGCACCGGCGAGAACACGATGGCGAGGAAGGCCAGCACCATGATGATCGGGTTCAGCAGCAAACCCGTCTTCACGCCGAAGCGGGAAATGATTCGTCCCGTGCCGAAAATCTGGAGGAGCACCGCGGCGCTGTTGACGATCAGGTCGATTGACGCATAGGCCTGAGTGCGCGCTTCACGACTCGGGAAGGCTTTGGTGATCAGGTCGCCGAGCTGAATGTAGACGATGGTCGAGATCCACGTCATCAACAGCAGGAACAACGCGAACAGCAGCAGGTACGGTGAACGCACCAGAAGCAGGAAACCACTGAAGGGATTGCTGCTGCCGAGCCGGTGGTTGAGAGTGGTGCGTTGCGCTTCGACGCCGGACGCCGCAATCAGACGCTCCTTCTCGCCCGCGATCGAGACCACGATGAAGGCCGTAACGACGAACCCTCCGGCGGAGATCAGCATCAGTCCCCCGTTGCCGACCAACTTTGCGAGGAAAGTGGCCACCGCCGGGCCGGCGATACCTCCCACTGTGCCCCCTGCGGCAATGAAGCCGAACAACCGCTTCGCCTGAGTGCGAGAAAAGATGTCGGCCATGAACGTCCAGAACACCGAGATGATGAGCATGTTGAAAGCGCTCACCCAGATGTAGAACGCTGCGGCAACCCAACGATCATGTTCCGCACCCAAGGCGAATAGCGCATAGAACACGAGGATCGAGACGGCTACGAACCCGTAAACCCAGGGCAGGAAGGTCGACAGCTTCAGGCGCGAGGCGAGCCCCGCATACAGGGGGGCCAACACGAGGGTCGCGAAGAAGGTGCCGGTGAACAGCTCCTGGATCCGGTCGATGCCGTACACCGTTCCCATGGCGTCCCGGACGGGCTTGACCACGGAGTAACTGCCGAACAGGAAGAAAAAGTACAGCAGGCTCAGGATCACCGCCTTCAGCTCGAACGGCTCGACGGCAGCGAGCGACTTGAAGAAGCGAGCCAGATCGGAAGGCGCGGGGCGGTCAGCCTGGGTCATATGGATTCCTGCGGCCGCGGGGCCTGCGGTGACGGACTAAGAAGACGCAACGGCGGGCGCGCCGAAATGGCGGCGGACGAATATAGCCAAGGCGGCCGGCGGCCGCCAAGCGGGCCCGCCGCAAAGATTTGTCGACGTCCGGTCCGATCACCGCACCGCTTGCGCCGGTGCCGGGGAGGATGCGGACTCCTGGGCCCGGCGGATCTCGTACCGCCGTCCCAGTTGCAGGGCGACGAGGCCCCAGAGCACAGAGAAGGCGACGCCCGCCATGCAGGAACCGAACACGCGCGCGCCCGCGGTCCGCAGACCCGCCAATATCCACGCGGAGCTCAGGTCTCCGAAGCGATACACGACGACGTCGATGACGTTCTTGGTCTTGTACCGGTCTTTCTGATCCACCACGGTGAAACACATTTCACGGCTGGGCCGGGCGATGGCGTACTGCGTGACCTGACGGACCACTTGCAGCGCCTGAATCATCAGCAGCGTGGGCGAGAAGGCCAGGGCCAGGAAGGCAATGACCATAATGAAAGGATTGGCGATCAGGGTCGCCGTGACACCGAAGCGGCGGACGAAGTGCCCGAGGCCGAAAAACAGAATGACGGCGGTGCAGATGTTGACGACCAGAGAGATGTCGGCGATCGCCACGGCGCGCGCTTCCACCGCGGAAAAGGCCATCGCGACGACCTCGGTCTGCAGAAAATAGCCGACGGTGTTGGCCCAGGTCATCAGCAGAATGAACCCGGCCTGGCTGCGGGAATAGGGCGATTTCAGGACCTGGAAGAAGCCCTCGAACGGATTGCCGGCAAGGCCATGATCGAACGTCGACTGCTGGACTTCCTCGCCCGCGGCGCGCAGCCGCTCCTTTTCCCGCATGAGCAGATGGACCAGCACGATCACGCCGAGCAAGCCCACCGCCGCGATCAGCAACATGCCGCTCAGGCCGATGGCGTGCACCGCCAGACGCGTGATCACAGGGCCTACGATGGCGCCGAAACTACCCCCCGAGGCGATCAGCGCGAACAGCCTGGCGGCCTGGGTCGTTGAGAACAGGTCCACCATGAGGCTCCAGAATATGGAGATCATGAACAGGTTGGCGATGCTGAACCACCAGTAGAAGATCGCGGCGAGCGGGCGGCTCTGGGGCGCCACGGCGAAACACGCCGCGAATCCCACGACATTGAGCAGCCAGAACCACAGGACCGTCGGCAGGAACCGCTTGAGCTTCAGTCGCGAGGCCAGCCATGCGTACAGGGGCGAGGCCACGATCGTGCCGATGAACGTGCCGGTGAAGAGCCAGGGGAGGCCGTCCACACCGAAAACCGTCGCTACGGTGTCCCGCACCGGGCGCAGGATGTAGTAGCTGGCGAACAGCACGAAGTAGCACAGGAACGCCAGCAAGACCGCTGTTCGCTCGTGCGGCTCGATCAGCGTACCGTAGATGATGAGTCGCGAGAGCCGCGACCGCGGTGCTGCAGAACTCGGCATTTATCGTGTTTTCCCGGCGCGGATCGGTCACGCCGGGCGTGACCGTAACATTACTCGGCGCCCGCGCGCCTCGCCCGTCCGGGCCGGTCTCCGGCCGTTATCAGGGATTAAGGGTGCGTTTACCGGCGCCGGCCTATTATGCGCTGGGCGCAACCCTTCCAGGGGAGACGGTAGCAGATGACGATTGCGCGACCCGCAGCGAGATCTCTCATGGGGGCGAAGCCTGCCTTCGCACTCGAGCTGCTCGCGGTTGCGGTGGTCTATTACGCCGCGGGACGCCTCGGGCTGCAGCTCGCATCCCTGCAGAAGCAGATCTCGGTCGTCTGGCCGGACACCGGTATCGCCCTGGCGTTATTTGTGCTGCGCACGCGGCGACTGTGGCCTGCGGTGTTCATAGGGTC
>Ga0070681_10002777_pt1 | contig 16166 bp, 10 predicted proteins | sample KBSC83BmetaG_FD_65650 | JGI IMG/M metagenome (GOLD analysis project Ga0070681, IMG submission 65650) | Corn rhizosphere microbial communities from Kellogg Biological Station, Michigan, USA - KBS C8-3B metaG | ecosystem: Host-associated > Plants > Roots > Rhizosphere | place: USA: Michigan...
CTGACGCTGTGGCTGTCGCTCAATCGTCCCCGACACCCGCGAGTTCGGGGGCGCGCTGTGGCGGCTCGAGGTGCTCGGTATCCTCGGCCGTTCTCGCGAGCCACCTATCGATCCGCACGCTGACGGTCGAGAGGTACGTGTAGACGACCGGGGTCACGTACAGCGTGATCAGCTGGGAGAACGCCAATCCTCCGACGACGGCAATGCCTAACGGGCGGCGCGACTCGGCGCCGGCGCCCATCGACAAGGCGATCGGGAGGGTACCCATCAACGCCGCGACCGTCGTCATCATGATCGGCCGGAACCGCACCAGCGATGCGTGCACGATCGCATCGGCCGGCTCACGCCCCTCCTTCCGCTCCGACTCGAGCGCGAAGTCGATCATCATGATCGCGTTCTTCTTGACCAGGCCGACGAGGAGCACGATGCCGACGAACGCGTAGACGCTCAGATCGACGTGGAAGATCAATAGCGTCAGGAGTGCGCCGAACGCAGCAAACGGCAGACCCGACAGAATCGTAATGGGGTGAATAAAACTCTCGTAGAGCACCCCGAGCACGACGTAGATGACAAAAATCGCGATCACCAGCAGCGCCAGCAGTCCCGCCTGTGCCGCCTGGAACGCCTGGGCCGTACCGGAGAAGTTCGTCGAGATCGTCGACGGCAGCGTGTTGCGCGCGATCCGCTGCACGTCGCCCACGGCGTCGCCTAACGCGACCCCAGGCCGGAGATTGAACGACAGCGTCACCGACGGCAGCTGCCCCGCGTGATTCACGGCCACCGGGCCTCTGCTCTCCGTCACGGACGCCACCGCGCTCAGCGGGACGAGCGTGCCGTTGTCCGCCATCACATGGAGCAGCGACAGCGCCGAAAGATCCTGCTGGTACTCGGGCAGAAGCTCCATGACGACCCAGTACTCGTTGTTCGGCGTGTAGATCGTCGACACCTGCCGCGAGCCGTACGCGTCGTAGAGCGCCGTCTCGATCTGCTGCGCGCTCACGCCTAACGACGCGGCCCGCTCGCGGTCGATCTGGATGCTCGCCTGCGGGTTCCCGAGCTGGAGATCGCTCGTCACGTCCTGCAGCAGCGTCGATGTCTTGGCGGCGTCGATCAGCCGCTGCGCCGCCGGATAGAGCGTCGCGATGTCGGAGCTCTGCATCGTGAACTGATAGAGACTCTTCGCGACGCGCCCGCCGATCTGGATCGCCGGCGGGTTCTGCATGAACACCACCATGCCCGGCACCCGCGCCAGCTTCGGCCGAAGGTCGGCGATGATCTCGTCGACGTTCTTTCGCTGATCGCGTGGTTTGAGTCCGATGAACAACCGGCCCTGGTTCAGCGACTGGTTCGCGCCGCCGCCGCCGCCGACGGCCGACATGAATCCCTCGATGTTCGGATCCTGCTGTACGATCGACGCGACTTCACGCTGGTGCGCGATCATGTCCTGGAGCGACGTTCCCTGCGCCGCCTCCGTCGTGATCGAGAGATTGCCGTTGTCCTGGCTCGGAATGAATCCCTTCGGTACGAGGACAAACAGAATTCCCGTCCCGACGAGGATCAGGGCGGAGAAGGCGAGCATCGCGCGCCGGTGTCCCATCACCCAATGAAGCGTGCGCGCATAAAACCCGAGCATCGCCTCCCACCCGCGCTCGGTCGCGTTGTAGAACTTGCCGTGCTCCTGGTGGCCGTGCGCCCGCAGCACCCGGCTCGACAGCATTGGTGTCAGTGTCAGCGACACCACGCCCGACATCAGAATCGCCACCGCGATGACCACCGCGAACTCGTGGAACAACCGTCCGATGATCCCGCCTAAGAACAGAATCGGAATAAAGACCGCGACAAGCGAGATCGTCATCGAGAGAATCGTGAAGCCGACCTCCGCCGAGCCGTCGAACGCGGCCTTGAGCGGCGGCTTCCCCATCTCCATGTGCCTAACGATGTTCTCGAGCATGACGATCGCGTCGTCGACGACGAAGCCGACCGCGAGCGTCAATGCCATCAGTGACAGATTGTCTAAGCTGTAGTCGAGCAGATACATCACCGCGAACGTGCCGACGACGGAGATCGGCAGCGCGAGGCTCGGGATGATCGTCGCCGACACGTTGCGCAGAAAGAGGAAGATCACGCCGACGACGAGCACCAGCGTCAACAGCAGCGTCATCTTCACGTCGCGCACCGATTCCTCGATCGGAATCGTGCGATCGATGAGCGTCGAGAGCTGCACATTTCCCGGGATCTGCGACTGCATCCGCTTGACGAGATCCTTGACGCCGGTTGCGACGGCGACGGTGTTGCTCCCCGGCTGCCGCTGGATCGCGAGCACGATCGCGCGCGAGCCGTTGAACCAACTCGCGACCTTGTTGTTCTGCACGTCGTCCAGGACGCGCCCGAGGTCGCCGAGCCGAACGGGCGCGCCGTTGCGATAGGTCACGACCATCCGCGCGAACGACGCCGCGTCCTGCAACTGGCCGTTCGCCTGCACCGTGAACGCCTTGTTCGGTCCCCACAGCACGCCGGTCGGCAGATTCACGTTCTGCCGATTGATCGCGTTCGCGACTTCGTCGATGCCAATTTTCCGATAGGCGAGCGCCGTGGGATCGAGCTGCACCCGCACCGCGTACTTCTGCGAGCCATACACGACGACCTGCGCCACGCCGGGCACCATCGAGATACGCTGCGCGAGCACGGTCTCCCCGTACTCGTCGAGCTCCGACAACGGCAACAGCTTCGAGGTCAGCGCGAAGAGCAGGATCGACTGGTCCGCGGGATTCACCTTTTGATAGGACGGCGGAATGATTCCCGGCGGCAGGTCGCGCAGCGTCTTCGCGATCATCGCCTGCACGTCCTGCGCGGCGGCGTCGATGTTCCGATCGAGCGCGAACTGGATCGTGATCGACGTCGATCCGAGATTCGAGATCGACGTCATGTTGTCGATGCCCGCGATCGTCGAGAACTGCTTCTCGAGCGGCGTCGCCACCGCCGCAGCCATCGTCTCCGGGCTCGCGCCAGGCAGCGACGCGTTCACCTGAATCGTCGGGAAGTCGACGGTCGGCAGATCGCTCACCGGCAATCGGCGGTAGGCCGTCACGCCGAACACGACCAGGCCCACCATGAACAGCACGGTCGTGACCGGCCGTCGGATGAACAGCTCGGAGAGGTTCATTCGTCCACCCCCGATCCCGCGGCGCGCTGCGCCACTGGTGTCGTCTGCTGCTTGGCGTCGACCTTCGCGCCGGGCACGAGACGCGACTGCCCGTCGACGACGACCTGCTCGCCCGGCTGCACGCCCCGCTCGATCACCGTGAGATCGCCGACTGCTTGCCCCGGCGTCACCGTCCGCACGTGCGCATTCTTTTCGCCGTCGACGACGTATACGTACGTCCCCTCCTGTCCGTTCATCACCGCCGTCGTCGGGACGGCGATCGCGCCGCTTCGCACGTCGAGCTGCACCGCGACGCGGACATACTCGCCCGGCCAGAGCGCGCGTGAGGAATTCGTAAACCGCGCCTTCGCCGTCACGGTGCCCGTGAGCGAGTCGACGGCGTTGTCGAGGAAGGTGAGCGAGCCCTGCTCCGGCAGCACCGTGCTATCCGACGCTGTCACCCGCACCGGCACCGGACCAGCCGAAACGCGCCGTCGCAGAGCCAGGAAGTCGCGCGCCGTGACGGGGAAGCGCACCAGAATCGGCTGCAGCTCGTTGATGACGACGAGCGGACCACCGTTAGGCTTCACGAGATTGCCGCGCCTGACGAGCAGGCTGCCCGTGCGGCCGCTGATCGGCGCGCGAATCGTGGTGTAGCCGAGGTTGACCCGCGCGTTCTCCACCGCGGCGCTGTCGGCCTGCAGCGTCGCGACGAGCGATGCTGCTTGTGCCTGGGCCTGTTCGGCTTGCGATTGCGTGACGTAGTCCTTCGCGACGAGCGCCTTGTAGCGCTCTGCTTCTCGCTGCGCGTTCTGCGCCTGCGCACGATCGCGGGCAAGCGCGGCCTCCGCTTGCCGGAGCGCGGCCTCGAAGGGGCGTGGATCGATGCGGAAGAGCACTTGCCCTTCGCTCACTTCCTGGCCTTCCTGAAAGCTCGCCTCGGTGAGCGTTCCGCCGACCTGCGCTTCCACCGCAACCGTCTGCACCGGCTCCACGACGCCGTTCGCAGCCACGAGCGCCGGCGCGTCGATGCGCACCGCGGGCGACACGGACACGGGCACCGTAGCCGTGTGCTCCGTCTTCGTTCCACCGCACGCTGCCGCGAGTGCCAGCGCCGCGACTGCGATCCACTCCCTCTGAGCAACCACCATATCGTTCAATCTCACCGATGTGTACCTGACGTGTCCGCCGCGCCTAACGGCGCCAACGCCTGCCCCCGCAGCCCCAGGACGCCGACGTCGTGGGCGAGCTGGGCCATCGCGCTATGCCACTGCCATCGCGCCTGCGCGTCCTGCGCGCGTGCGTCCGCGAGCGCCGACTGCGCGATGAGGAGATCCACGATGCTGCCGACGCCCTCTCGATACCGCCCGCGCGCAACGCTCTCCGATTCCGTCGCGCTCGCCAGGAGGTCGGCCGCCGTGCGCACCCGCTCCGTGGAGGTCTGCAGATTGTAATACGCGGTGAAGACTTGAAGGGCAATCTGCTGCCGCGTCTGTTCGGCGCGCGCGTTGGCCGCGGCCAGCTGCTCCGTCGCCGCCTGCAGCGAGTACTGCCGCGCCATCCCCGTGAAGAACGGCAGATCGAACCCCAAGCCAATCGTATATGTCGCGCCCTGCAACCCGGGGACGTTCGACGTCGTGTAACCGCGATTCGCATTCAGCGAGATGGTGGGGAGCAGCCCCGAGCGCGCCACGCGCACCTGCGCCGCCGCGGCCGCCGCCTGTGCGCGGACGGCCTCGAGATCCGGCCGGTTGCGTGTCGCCGTCGCGATCAGCGTGTCCACCGATTGCGTGATGAACTTCAACGAATCCGGACAGAGCGAATCAGTGAGTACCGGCGGCTCGAAGCTCGCATTCGCGGGAATTCCCATCGCGACTGCGAGCGTTCCCCGCGCGATGTGCACCGCGCCCTCGAGCGACTCGAGCGCGAGCTGGGCCTGCGACCGCGCCGTGCGCGCTTGCAGCACGTCGGCGATCGTCGCCAGCCCGACGCGATGCCGTTCTTCGGCCGCGTTGAGACTCGCCGTCGCTTCCTCGACCGCCGAGCGCTGCGCATCGCGCTGAGTACGCGTCGCCTGGTAGTCGAAAAGCGCTTGCTCGACGCCGAGGATCGTGTTCTGCACCGAGACGTTGTGGCTCAGGTCCGCCGCGATCGCCGTCTGCCGCGCGAAATCGACGTTCCCGGAGCGGGCGCCAAAGTCCAGTACCAGGTACGACAATCCCACCGAGGGGCCAAGCTGTGAGCGCTGGGACAACACTCCGCTCGGGGCGAGCGGCTTCGACGTGGTCGCGTTGACGTCGAGGCTCACGGTGGGCAGGAAGGCCCCCCGGCTCGCACCGAAGACGTCGGCGGCAGCGCGGGCCTGCGCCCACGACAATCTCGTCGCGGGATTGTTCCGGAGCGCGAGGTCGACGACCTCGGGCACGCTCAACCGGCCGAACGCGGTCGGCATCGCCGGCGTTACCGTCGCCGTTCGAGCGCGTTCGCTCGCGAGCCGCGCGGCGTCGCTCGCCGACGGCGTCCAGTACTCGTTAGGCTGGCTCGGCGCGCCGGGCACGCCGTTGATCGCCGGCGGCCGGTGAACACACGCTGCCGCCAGTAGCAGACCGCCGAACACGGCGCGCACTCTCATGGCGTGCTCCCAGCCTGGCTCGCGGTGTGCCCCGGTGTGCGCGCGACGCCGTCGGCCAGACGGAGCACCGGCGGTGATGCCGGCCGAGCCCGTGCGGCGTCGCCGACCAGGACCACGCGCTCGCCCTCGCGCACGCCGCCGACGATTTGCACCCACTCGAGATCCGTCGCGCCAGATTGAATCGAGCGCAGCTCGTAGCTCCCGCCGGGCAAGGCCACGACGGCGAACCGCGCTCCGCTGCCCGTCGCCGCGCTTCCCGCGGCGGGAAGGAGCGCCGGGCTGATCGCCTCGCGCAGCGAATCCGCCGGCCGCTGAAAGACCCGTGCGATCGACACGAGCTCGTTGGCCGGCCGGACCGCGTCGACGGGGATCGCGAGCACGTGGGGGTGGCGGGCCGCGACGATCGTCACCTCGCCGTTCATTCCCGGCATGAGTAAACGCTCATGATTGTCGATCGTGACGAGCACCGGAAAGAAGGTCACGCCCTGACTCACCACCGCCGTCGGCTCGATCTTCTCCACCACACCGTCGAAGCTGCGCGAGGGGACCGCGTCGACCCGGATCGTCGCCGGCTCGCCTGGCTTCACGTTGGCCATGTCCGCTTCGTCGACGTTCACGCGCATCCGAACGCGCAGCAGGTTCGCCATCGTCACGATCGACGTGTCGCGCCCGAACGCGCCCGTCGCCGACGTCACGAGCTGGCCTAACGAAACGCTCTTGCTCAGGATCGTCCCGCTCACCGGCGCGCGCACGGTCGCGTCCTCCAGCTTCTGCCGGGCGAGGTCCAGCGTGGCGCGATCCTCGGCGACCACCGATTGGGCCCTCACGAACGACGCCGCGACGCTGTCGTGCTCCGCGGGCGTGATCACGTGCTCGGCGAGCATGTCGTCCGCCCGCTTCTTCTGCAACGACGCGTTGTTCATCGCCGCCACGGAGGCGACGTCGTCGGCGACGGTCTCCTCGTACTGATTCTTCACGTCGCGCGGGTCGATCTGCACGATGAGGTCGCCTGACTTCACGTCGCTGCCGACATCCACCGGCATCTTCTGCACGAGGCCCGACGCCTTGGACCGGATCGCCACCAGGTCGATCGGCTCGAGCGTTCCCGTCGCCTGCACCCGGACCACGATGTCACGGTACGCCGCGGTCGCGGTCGGGAGCGCCGCCGGCGCGCGTGCGGCCGCATGACAGGCGCCAGCGAGCAGGAGGGCGGTGACAATGGAGAGCGCGGAACGCGTTCGGCGCCGCGCTCGAAGGAAAACAATCATGTGATTTGAATTCGTTAAGGCGCGCTGCTCATGCGGCGCGCATCGCCGCCATCGCGGAGTTGCAGCCGGCGGAACTGTTCGCGCTGCTTCGGCGTCAGCACCTGTTCCATGTCGCTCCGGACGTCGGATACCAGCCGCTCTACTCGCGGCCGGATCTCCTCCCGCAACGCACTGAACTCGCCCGCCCGCTGCATCATGATCGCCTCGAAAGCGCTGTCCTGCGAGGGCGTCAACGCTAACTGGCGGGTGAGCTCGGCGCGAAGCCGGCGACGCTCTTCCGGCGTCGGCGACCGCAGCGCGGATGAGAGCGGATGGAAACCGGTGTCGGGAAAGACGGCCGTCCGTGCCCGAGACGCGAGCAGCATGCGATCGATCGCGACTCCGGCGACGATCCCCGCGACCAGGATCGCGGCCATCACCACGACGGCGAGCGACCGTGCGGGAACCTGAAGACGGCGAAGCGCGGGCATCAACGTGTTTCCTCGCGCGGGCGGGCGTCGAGATGCTCGGCCGAGTGCGCGTCGAGCACGAAGTCGAGGAGATCGCCCGACGGAGCCCGATTGGTCACCGCACGAAGCAGGGCAGTCCGTTCCACGGCGTGTGGCCGCACCGGCGTCCGAGCCCCCGAGCTCCAAGCCAGGCAGACGGTGGCCACGAAGGCGGCCGCGACGCCGAGCGGAAGGAGTGTCCCCGCCCAGTCGGCGGCATATTCCCACCAGCGCGCGGCGCCGCGGCGCCGCGCGTCGAGCATGGGCGTCGCGCGGCTCAGGATGCGCCGGGCGAGCGCTGCCATCTGCGTCGGCGTCGCCGCCGGCGGATCCAACCGTCGCAGCGCGCGCGCGAGCTCACGGTCCGGGTGTGAGTCCTTCGGCCTCATCCATCAACCTCGATGGAGCGGTGCCAGTGCGTTGCGCAGCTGACGACGCCCCATGTGCAAATGCCAGCGAATCGTCGCCGGCGATGAATCCAGAACTTTCGCGATCTCCGCTACCGAAAAGCCATCGACCTCGAACAGCTGCACCACCAGACGCCGCCGCTCGGGAAGCGCGAGCAGCGTCCGGTGGAACTCGTCCCGAATCTCACCGTGCTCGGCGAAGTCCGCCGGAGTCGGCCGTGTATCACTCACGTCCTCTTCCAGCGCGTCGATCGACCGCGCCGACCGCGACGCCGCCTGATCGAGGCCCCGGTTTACGATGATCCGCGACAGCCAGGGCCAGAACGGCCGCGAGAGATCGAAGCCGTCGATGTGCTGGAGCGCGGCGAGGAAGGCGTCCTGGACGAGATCCTCGGCGTCCTCACGATGCCGCAACAGCCGCATCGCCAACGACATCGCACGCGGGAGGTATCGCTCGACGATCCGCCCGAACGCATCACGCTCGCCGGCCAGAACGCGAGCGAGAAGCTCTCGGTCCTGATCGGACTCATCGTTCGTGCGAAGCACGAGCGGTGCGCGTGGATTGTCCTTTCTACGTGCGGTCGCCGTGTACGTATCCCTCACCTCGACTCTGGAGCCGCGGTGCTGCTCCAAAGCTTGTACGTCCAAGGGGCGCCGACCGTTTGGCCCAATTCGGTGGACGGTTATCGGTGAACGGCCGACCGCCAACCGCCAACCGTCAACTGCTCGGCAGTATTCCCTTCTGCACGTAGATCGGCCTGAGCAGAACCCGAATGGCCGGCAGCTTCACGGCGAACCAGATCCCAGCGGCGACACAGGCGAGGCCGCCGAAGAAGATGGTCATTGGAGCCCCAATCCTGTTCGCGGCGACCCCAGCCAAGAGACTTCCTAGCGGCGCCGTTCCTAGAAAGGCCATGGTGTAGAACGACATCACGCGACCCCGCATCCGCTCCTCGACGATGGTCTGAAGGATCGTGTTCGTGGACGCTGTTTCGACCATCATCCCGCCACCGACGATCGGTAATAGCAGCAGCGATAGCCAGACGACGTGAGACAGCGAAAAGGCGGCAAGGCCGACCCCGAACGCGATGGTCGCCACGACCATCGCTCGCCCCAGGCCAAGCACCGAGTTCCGCGACGCGAGGTAGAGCGCGCCGGCCAGCGCCCCGAGTCCCGACGCCGTCATCAGGAAGCCGAGGGTATGTGCCCCGCCGTGCAGAACACCGCTCGCGATCGCCGGCATCAGAACCGTGTACGGCATTCCCATGGTAGCCACCAGTGCCAGGAGCAGTAGCGCGGAGCGCATCGGAACCGAGCCCGCGACGTAGAGAAAGCCGGCGCGAAGCTCCTCGACCACTCTTGTATCCTGCTCCCGCCGCGGCTTCTTCGCGACATGCATCGCGACGAGCGAAGCGATCACCGCCACGTACGAGATCGCGTCGATCATGAAGCACCACCCTTCGCCGACCGCTGCGATGATCACGCCGCCGATCGACGGGCCGATGATCCGGCTCCCGTTCACCATCGTCGAGTTGAGGGCGATCGCGTTCGGCAGATCGGCTCGATCCTCGATCATGTCGACGATGAACGATTGGCGAGCGGGCGTGTCGAACGCGTTGATCACGCCCTGAACAACCTGAAGAAAAAGGATCTCGCGGACGGTGATGATCCCCGGAAGGGCGAGCAGCGCCAGCGCCAGCGACTGCAGTGCCGAGAGGACCTGAGTGATGACGAGGATCCGATGTCGGTCATGTCGGTCGACCAACACGCCGGCCACTGGCGAGAGGAGTAGCGTCGGGATCTGTCCGCAGAATCCCACGACGCCGAGCAGCAGTGCGGAGCCCGTGAGCCGATAGACGAGCCAGCTCGTCGCCACGCGCGTGATCCAGGTGCCGATGAGCGATACGCTCTGGCCACTGAAGAACAGTCGATAGTTCCGATGCCGAAGGGCGCGGAGGAGTCTTGGGCCTTGCTCGTCGGGCATGACTCGAAGCTAGTCCCCTTGCCCAGAGCTGCTCGGATCGTCCAGTCCGCCGCGCCTAACGAGGTGCGGGCGGCGCGTGATCAGGCCGCGTCGTCCTGTTCGGTCGTCGGGTCAGCGGAACCGCCGTCGTCGATCGCGGGCTTGAGCGGTTCTCCCTTGCCGCGCTTCCGCAGCAGCTCGATCACCGAGACTTCGTCGCGTCGCAACGCGGCTGGATTGCCGGTCGCGCGCAGCGGTCTCACGTCGCTCGGCGTCGGCGGGATCGTGATTCCCTCCATGTACGCCTCGAGGATCACCGGATGCACGTAGTACTTGCGACAGACCGCGCGCGTGTTGCCTAACCGCTGCGAGATCCGATCGATCGCGGACACGATCTTTGCCTTGGCCTGCTTCTCCGACGTGAAGCCTCCGAGCTCGCGCAGCGCCGCCGCCGCCAGGGTCGTTCCGGCCCACGTCCGGAAATCCTTCGCCGTCACCTGACGGCCAGTGATCCGGCGCAAATATTCATTAATGTCGCCCGCATCGACCGATTGGCGCCGCCCGTCGTTGTCGAGATACTGAAAGAGCTCCTGACCGGGCAGTTCCTGACATCGCTGAACGATGTGCGCGATGCGGCGATCGGTCACCGCGACCGAATGCGGTACGCCGCTCTTTCCGCGAAACTCGAAGCGCAGCTTCGCGCCGGACACCGTCACGTGTTTGCGCCGGAGCGTCGTCAGGCCGAACGAGCCGTTGTCTCGCGCGTACTCATCGTTGCCGACACGAATCAACGTGCGCTCGAGCAGCCACACGACCGTCGCCAGCACTTTGTCGCGCGATAACTCCGGCAGCGCGACGTCGCGTTCGACGCGCTCGCGAATCAGCGGAAGAATCTCACTGAACGCGATCATGCGGCCGAACTTCGTTTCGTCGCGCACGGCGCGATACTTCGGGTGATAGCGATACTGCTTGCGCCCGCGAGCGTCGCGCGCCGTCACCTGAAGATGCCCGGATGGATTCGGGCAGATCCACACGCTCGTCCAGCGCGGTGGAATGACGAGCTTGCGAATGCGCTCCAGCTCCGCTTTGTCGCGAATGACGCTTCCGTCAGCCGCGAAGTATGTGAAGCCGCGGCCGCGGCGCTGGCGTCGGATGCCAGGTGTCGCGTCCGTCACATAACGAAGGCCTGCCGCTTCCGCGGATTCAACGTGCTCGTCGTTTGGAATCATGGTCGCGTGGAAACGCCCGCGTGTAGCTAATCGGTGCCACCCACGGGCTTTCTATCGCTTACTGACGTTCGAAGGGTGATCGAAGGCACGACTTCCGCAACTTCACCGTGGACGCGGCGAGCCTGTTGCCCCACCATTCCGATCCCTATGACGAACCCAATTGAGCTTTCGGCCGAATCGGTGTCGCCTTTTGCGGCACTCGGCCTCGACGAATCCCTTGTTTCCGCACTCTCAGCACTCGGCTACGAGGAGCCCACGCCCATTCAGCGCGAGGCGATACCACCACTCCTTCACGGCCGCGACGTGCTCGGTCAGGCCGCGACGGGCACGGGCAAAACCGCCGCGTTCGCGCTGCCGATGCTTCAGCGCATCGGTGTCTCGAATGACCGGACTCCCTCCGTTCGCGCGCTCATTCTCGTGCCGACGCGCGAGCTCGCGATGCAAGTCGCCGAGGCGGTGCATAAGTACGGTAAGGGACTCGGCACCTGCGTGCTTCCGATCTACGGTGGACAGTCCATTCAACAGCAGCTTCGTGCGTTGAAGCGCGGTGTCGACGTCATCGTCGCGACGCCGGGTCGCGCCCTCGATCACATCCGTCGCGGCTCCGTGAAGCTCGGAGACGTGAGCGTCGTGGTTCTCGACGAAGCGGACGAGATGCTCGACATGGGCTTCGCCGATGACCTCGAGGAGATTCTCGAAGCGCTGCCCGCGGAGCGACAGACCGCGCTCTTCTCCGCCACGATCCCGTCGCGGATCGCCGAGATCGCCGAGCGCCACCTCCAAAACCCCGCGCGTGTGCGCATTGCGCGCGAGCCGATGGCGCCCGGGAGCACGCCCCGCGTTAGGCAGGTCGCCTACATCGTGCCTAGACAATACAAGGTCGCTGCCCTCGGCCGCGTCCTCGACATGGAGAGCCCGACGTCGGCGATCGTCTTCTGTCGGACTCGCACGGAAGTGGACGAGCTTACTGAAACGCTCATCGGTCGCGGCTATCGAGCCGAGGCGCTCCATGGCGGCCTCTCCCAGGAGCAGCGCGACCGCGTCATGCAACGCTTTCGGGAAGGCAACACGGAGTTGCTCGTCGCCACCGACGTTGCGGCGCGCGGACTCGACATCGAGCACCTCTCGCACGTCGTGAACTACGACGTTCCCTCCGCCCCCGACGCCTACGTCCATCGCATCGGACGGACCGGCCGCGCCGGGCGCGAAGGCGTCGCGATCACGCTCGCCGAGCCGCGCGAGCATCGCCTCATTCGCAACATCGAGCAGCTGACGAAGCAGCGCATCGTCGTCGAGAAGCTGCCGACGATCGTCGACCTGCGCACGCGCCGCCTCGAGCTCACGCGCGGGGCCTTACGAGAGGCGCTGGTCGCTGGAAACTTCGACGGATTTCGCGTCGTCGTCGAGGCGCTGGCCGAGGAGTTCGACGTCGTCGATGTCGCGACGGCGGCCGTGAAGCTCGCCCACGAGGCGACCGTCGCCGGTGGCAACGAGGAAGAGATTCCGATGGCCGCCGCACCGCGGGAGCGCGAACGGGAGCGCCCTCGCGAGCGAAACGGCAAGCCGAAACGCGAGGAGCGCGAGAAACGGCCGCGGCGCGGTGCGCGGCGAGATCGCCGGTCCGATGAGGACGCGACGCGACTCTACATCGCGCTCGGCCGCCGCGCTGGCATCCGTCCGGCCGATCTCGTCGGCGCGATTGCCAACGAGGCGGGAATCGATGCGCGCGCCGTCGGCTCGATCGAGATCGCGGACCGCTTCTCCATCGTCGAAGTCCCTGACGATTCGGCTGACGACATCATCGGCGCGCTCCGCAGTACAACGATCCGCGGCCGGCGCGTGATGGTCCGTCGCGACCGCGAGGAGTGGTAGCGGCTCGTTAGGTCGCCCGCACCCGTTCTACTACTTACCGGCGATGTCCTTGAGTCGGGCGAGACGGCGTCTCGTCTCCTCGACTCGGGGCTGCAGCGGCGGATCGGCGTCTTTCCAGAGGTCGATGAAGGCGAGGTAGTGACTCGCCGCGCGCTGATTGTCGCCTTTGGCCTCGTACAGCTCACCCAGACGCCGCTGGGTCGGCGCGAGGAACAGGTTGTCGACGCCGAGCCGGCCAGGAAACTTGGCCGCGATGAAACGCTCGAAATGCACGATGGCCGAGTCGGGCTCGTTCGCGGCGTCGTACGCGCGCGCGACGAGCACGTCCTTGCAGAAATAGCAATCGCCGTCCGGGCCATCGGGAAGCGAGTCGGATTTCCAGAATTCGCGCACCGCGTCCAGCGGACGCTTCTCGGCGAGCGCGATTTCTCCCAACGCCCAGTGACGTCCCGGCGTCTCGAGCATTCGTCGCGTCGAGTCCTTCACCTCGGCGTCGAACGACGCGATCATCGCCCGCGCCTTCTCGACGCGCCCTGTGACCGCATAAATATTGGCGATCGTGAAGTAGGGCCGCTGCGCTTCCGGCAAGGTTCGGAGCGGCGTTCGCACCAGGCTCGCGTCCAGTTGCCGCGCGACCCGATCGTTGTCACCAAGGAAAAAGAGTTGCACCTGCAGTGACGTAAGCGAGTCGTTGATCCCGCCGAGGCCAGACCGCCGGGGATCGCGTGCCGCCTGCATCGCGCGCGCTGCCTGCAGGAGCGAATCGCTCGCGCGCAGGCGTCCGTGCAGCATCGCGAACAGCCCGAGATTCGAGAGCGCGCTGATCTTGAGACCCTCACTGTTGCCGGTCGGCAAGCTCCGCCAGTACGCCTCCGCGGAATCGATCTGGCCGCGGGCGTACATGAACAGTGGCGGATAGATCAGCGTCGATGGTGAGGGCGGGAAGCGCCGCTTCCATTCCGCGTAGGCGGATTCCGCCTGGGCGAGCTTGCCCTCCGCGATGAGGGTTCCGACGTAGTTGCTGAAGGCGACCTGCGCCGCTCGCGGCGACGAGACCTCGGCGTGATAGAGCGACTCGGCGCGCACGAACTGTCGCAGGCTGCGATAGATGTTCGCGACGTTGTTGAGCGCCGCCGGGTCGCTTGAGTCGATGCTCAACACCCGTTCGAACGCGTCGGCTGCCTTGCGCCGGTTGTGCTCAGGTCCGTTCGAGTAGTACGAGCCGATGGCGAGATAGCGCTCGCGCTCCGGAAGCCGCGCGCTGTACTTGAACGCGTTCCGCAGCGCGCTGTCGACCTGCGCGTGCGGCATCCCGCCGTTCAGGAGCGCTATCCCCAGCTTGCGGTACGCCATCGCAAAGGTCGTGTCCCGCGCAACTGCCTCGCGCAGCAGCGTGGCGGCCTTGGGGTAATCGCTCTCGAGATCGAAGGCGCGGCTTCCTTCGGCGAACTTGCGCAAGGCCTCGATGGAGCCGGTCGTCACCTGATCCAACGGCGGCGCATCGCGCACGCTCTTGAGTGATTCGCCGATCCGCCCGCGGAGCTTCTTCGTCAGGTCATCGACTGCGTCGAGCAGCTGGCCCGGCGTGTCGACCGTCTTCCGGAAGGCGGCGAGCTCGTTGCCGGAATCCGCGGCGACGAGCCGGATGGAGACCGCGTAGCCTGAGCCGAGCGGCGTCAGGCCGCCCGAGACGATCGCCTTCACGCCTTCGCGCTGCGCGATCTCCCGCGCGAGTGGGAGATCGAGCGTCGTTCCGGTAGGGCGTTGCATCCGCACGAGCGCCGCGGCCACCGACGCCGGCGGCATGATCGACATGACCCTCGATTGGCCGAGATCCGTGCGCACGGCCTCGGTAATGAGGTGCGACAGCGACGTATCACTACCCGCAGCGAAGTCCGCGACGAGAAGGCGCTCCTGGCCGTGCAGCGTTCCCGCGGCAAGGAGCGACGCGACGGGCCCAACGCCGAAGAGGCGAAGCACCATCACCGCCACGACTACGAACGCGAACGTCGCGACCGCGATGCCGCCGAAACGAAATGCCCGTCGCCAGGTGAGGTGCGGGCTCGCCTTGAGCGCGAGGTTCGTCACCGCTCCACGATTCGCCGCCGCCGCCGAGCCACCCGGCGTGAGCGCGGCCGATTGCCTAACGAGCCGCCGCGCGACGTGGTGCGTGTATGCCGTTGCCAGGATCAGCGGGAGACACGCCGCGGCGAGAATCACCGTCCCGGTGAATACCCAGTCCGGAAGCCCGACGCCAACGACGAGCGCCTTCGCGACGACAGCGACCACGATCACCGCGGCGCCGTACAGCAAAAGTGCGCGCCGTATGGCACCGGGCGCGGGGAGAGCGCTCGCCGCCAGTGTCACTCCCGTACCGGCAGTGAGGGCGTCGAGATCGGCCGAGATCTCGCCGGCCGTCTGCGGCCGGAGTGCGGGATCTTTCTCCAGGCAACGCATGACGAGCGCCGCCAGGGGTTCGGGAGCGTCCGCGCGCGCCGCCGCGATTGGCGCCGGAATCTCCGTGAGGTGCGCGGCGAGCGTCCGCTGCGGCGTACGGCCGGCGAACGGCGGCGCTCCTGTGAGTAGCTCGTAGGCCATGCAGCCTAACGAATAAATGTCCGCGCGGTGATCGACGTCGGGGTCGCCGGCGGCCTGCTCGGGCGACATGTAGGCGGGCGTGCCCACCGACGTGCCGAGCTGGGTCAGCGCCGTGTCCGTCGACGCCGCCCGCGCGGCACTGATCGCCTTCGCGATGCCGAAGTCCGTGACGACCGCCGTGCCGCCCGAGAGGAGCACGTTGTCCGGCTTGATGTCCCGATGCACGACGCCGTGATCGTGCGCGTAGGTGAGCGCCCGCGCGACGTCGCGGAGCACGTTCACAACCTGGGGGATCGGGAGGGCGCCGTCGCGCGCCAACCGCGCGCGCAGAGACTCGCCTTCGACGAACGGCATCGTGTAGTACGGAATGCCGTCTATCTCGCCGGCCGATAGCACCGGGACGATCTGCGCTTGCTGCAACCGTGCCGCCAGCTGTATCTCGCGGTTGAAGCGGTCGGCGTTCACGCCCGCCAGCAGATCGGGTGGAAGAACCTTCACCACGACCTTGCGCCCGAGAGCCCGTTCTTCGGCCACGAAGACGCGCGACATACCACCGCCGCCGAGCTC
>Ga0070681_10002781_pt1 | contig 16153 bp, 14 predicted proteins | sample KBSC83BmetaG_FD_65650 | JGI IMG/M metagenome (GOLD analysis project Ga0070681, IMG submission 65650) | Corn rhizosphere microbial communities from Kellogg Biological Station, Michigan, USA - KBS C8-3B metaG | ecosystem: Host-associated > Plants > Roots > Rhizosphere | place: USA: Michigan...
CGATCGCAGTCGACCGCCATTACTTCGACACGAGCGAAGGCCGGCATACGACAGACCTCGTCGGCGTCAAGATCGACGAAGTGAGCTGCGCCACACCGCGCCTCACGGCGCAGCGCTGAGAGATCCATCATCGGCAGGGGTGGGCCAAGGCCCACCCTATTCGAGCCATAGGGTGGGCCTCGGCCCACCTTTTTTAGGGGCGCCGACGATGCTCAAGCGAGATCGTAGAAGAACTGCTCGCGCACGATCTTGCCGTCCTTGACCTGATAGACGCAGATCTCCTGCATGTTCGTGCGGCCGCGGCCCTTCATCGTCGCGTCCATCGTCATCGTGATCGCGAACCAGTTCCCCTCGACGATCGGATCGCCGACGCTGCCGCCGTGCACGGCCTCGACCATCGCGTTGAACTGCCTGCCCTTCTCGCGGATCGCATCGAGCCCCTTCGCGTTGCCGATGCCCTGCGAGCCTTCCATCTCGATGCTGACCGCGTCCTTCGAGTAAAGCTCATCCTGCGCTTCGGCGTACTTGCCCTGGCGGCAGAGTTCGACGAGACGCTTGGCGACCTGTTCGGTGTTCATGGCGCGCTCCTGCGCTGTTGGAGGGAGCGCAGGATAGGCCCGCGATGCTGACCGCGTGGTGTCAGCAGGTTGGTGGCGCCGACGCGCTCGCCTATGATTTCGGCCGGGGCCTATAGCTCAATGGTTAGAGCAGGGGACTCATAATCCCTTGGTTCCAGGTTCGAGTCCTGGTGGGCCCACCAAAGCTCTGAGACTGTCGCTCGCGTTTCGAGGGCCTCGCCGTATGCCGTTTATCGTTCTGCGCGCCAGAACGATCTCTCTCGGGAGCAACGTATGTGCCCCATGCTCATGTCCATGTCGATGCCGTACTTGAAGCGCGGCTTCGGCTTCGGGGGCTTGGTCGGCCTCCCGCAACACTTCCGGAAAGATAGCTTCCCGTCATCGGTGCGCGCATGATCCGTGGTGCCGTCACCAACGAGAGCCCCATGCGAGCGGTTATTACTGTCGAACGCCTTCCGGCATCCCACGGCTCGTACCTGATTGGCCGCGCTGCCTCTGACATCCTCGCCTCGGTCGAAGGCGTGTCCGCCATCACTGTCGAGAACCAATACATCGACCGGGCAACCCTGAGCTACGTCTGGGCTGATCGCTCTCATGATTTCGGGCCCATCGACGACGTTCTCCTCGCCAAGGGCATGCGCCGCGTGAGGTGACGGACGCACTCCTGGTTGAGCCTTGGCGCCGCGATGCGTTCGGCCTCGGCTTGGAGGGGTGGGCTCGTTCATGAGCGTTCTGCCATGATGCCGGCCCAATCAGCAGGATCAGTCGCCATGGCGTCTCCGAAGAAGACTCCCGCGCGTTCCCCTCGGTCGACGATCACGATTGAACGGCTGAGGGCAAGCTACGAGACTTCCATGCTCGGCGCGCATGCGACGCAGGTCATGGCTACGGTCGATGGCGTATCTGGCGTCCGCATCGAGGACCAATACATCGATCTCGCCATGCTCAGCTATATATGGGCAGCCCCTGATGGCGACTCGGCAGGCATCGACCGGACGCTTTGGTCGAATGGGATGCGTCGCGTTGTTTGAATCGCCCTTCGGACGTTTCGGCCTGCAATAACGGCGTCTTAGAACGACGTTTCGTTTGCGGGTGGGCCATATCAAGCTCCGCGGTTCCGCTCGCTGCAGCAAATACGCCAGCCGAGCCCCGATGACTCATGCGGGTGCGGCGCGCACGACCCGATTGCGGCCTTCGTGCTTGGCGACATAGAGCGCCTTGTCGGCGCGGATGATCAGGCTCCGCGCATCTTCCTTCAGGTCCCACTCGGCGACGCCAAAGCTCGCGCTGACCGCACCGACGATCTCGTAGGGCTCGCCGGCGATCTTCGCGCGCACCGCTTCGGCGATCGCGGCCGCCGCATCGATGCGCGTTTCGCGCAACAGGATGATGAACTCCTCGCCGCCGAAGCGCGCCGCGCAATCGGAGCTCCGCAACAGCTCGCGCACGCGCAATGCGGTGTGGCGCAGGACGACGTCGCCGTTGTCGTGCCCGAACGTGTCGTTGATGCGCTTGAAGAAATCGATGTCGAAGATGACGACCGACAGGCCGTGGCTCCTGATGCGCGCCTCGGCCATTTCCGATTCGAGGCGTTCGAAGAAGCGCCGGCGGTTGACGAGATCGGTCAGGAAATCCTTGGTCGCGAGCTCCTCCAGGCGCAGGTTGACGCGCGCCATCGGGCCGATCACGAGTTTCGTCAAGGCGAGATTCAATCCGACGAACATGAGGCCGAACACCGCCGCCAGCGACAGCATGAACGTCGCAAATGCGCGGCGCGCCTTTTCGAGCGGATAGAGCACCGGCACCTTGACCAGTTGCATGCCGACCGTCTCGCCTTCCTTCCAGCCGAAACCGTTCGCATCGCCGTAGACCGTGCGCATCGTCGCCGGCGCGGCATCGGGGGTGCTGTGGCAGGTCAGGCATCCGACCTGCTTGATCGTGATCGGCCGTGCGACGTACATCGACTGCTCGACGCCGTCGCCGTGGATGCCGCTCTGCTCGTTCAAGCCGCCATCGGCGCGGAAGTGTTCGATCAGCGCGCGCTCCCAGTCGCTCGCACGATCGTGCGGATTGGTCGGATTGAGCACGGACTCCTTGTAGTCGTAGCCCGGATAGCGGTCACCGAGGCGACGCAGCGTCTCGGTTGCGGCGAACGCAGGCACCGTCTGCGGCAGGAATTGCGTCGCGTTGAGCGGGTCGAGGTGCGGCTTGATCTGATCGCTGGTGTAGCTGCGAATCGCCAGCGCCGTCTCCATCAGCACCTCCGAATTGTGCCGCACCTCGTCCATCGCATCGGCTTGCAGATGCGCGCGGTAATAGATGCCGGCACAGACGATGCCGAGCAGGAATATGGCGACCAGGATCAGGTTGAACGTGAGTCGTAGCGACATGCACCTTCCACTCCGCGTGCGAGCGCGAAGGCCTCCCCCGTGACGACGCGCCGGGCGCGTGTTGCCGAATGCTCGCACGTCGATGAGACGAGCGCATCACGCTCGCCCGGCGTCGCGCCGCGACGCCCGATCTACTTCGCCGACAGGCTGCGATGCGCCGCCTGCCATCCCGCCTGGAAGCGGGTCCTCGAGTCCAGCATCTTCAAGAGCTCCAGGATCCGCCGCTCCAGCGTGCGCGCCGAGATGCCGAACTCCTGCGCGATCGACTTGTCGTTCATTCCCGCGGCGAGCAGCGACACGAGCCCATCGGCGTCGACCGAGCGGCGCGCCTTTTCCGATCGCGGAATCGCGAGGTCGGCCGTGCCGAACGGCGCCGCGCGGTCCCACATGATCTCGAACAGCTCGAGCAGCGCGTCGAGCAGCAGCGAAGGCCGCAGCACGAGCGCGATGTCGCGGGCCTGCTCGAGCGACAGCGGAACGAGCGCGAGCCGGCGATCCGCGATCAGGAGCTTCATCGGCATCCGCGTCAGGATGCGGATGCTCTCGCCGGTCGCGATGTTCCTTCGCAGCGATTCGAGCTTCCCGGGAATGTCGAGAACGGACGTATCGATGATGGTCCGGAGCCCGACGCCGCGCGCCATCGCGTGCTTCTGCACGTCGGCATAGTGGTAGGTCGCGCTGACGACATACGGCGGCCGCTCGAGGCAGACGATCTCCTTCTCCGATATGCGATGGATGTGCTGGAACCGGCGCATGATCGTCTCGCGGCCGCTGATGATCTCGATCGGCGGCTCCTCGACGGCGGCGGGCCGCAGCTTGCTCTGCCATCGCTGGGCGATGACGCGCGCGCGCTGCAATTCGTCCTGCTTCTTCGTCATCAGCAGGTCGACCGCGACTTCGGGCGGCGTCGGGAAGTAGCGCGACACGCGCTCCGGCAGCCGGTTCGCGATGCCCTTCGCCTCGAGCGCGCGCACGACGCGCAGCGCGCGCGGCCTGGTCATGCGCGCGCGCCGCGCGATGTCGGGCAGCGCGCTGCCCGGGATCGCGAGCAGCGTCTCGTAGATCTTCTGTTCCTCGGCGGAAATGCCGAGCACGACCAGGGGCGATTCGTGTTTCATGAAGCATCTCGCGATTTTCCGACGATGCGGATGAAAGCACGGGTGGCTAGTTTCCGCCATGACGGAAATAGGTCATCGGGATCCATTGACGCTGCGCGCCCGCGCCATCGAGAATCGGACAACACCAACGTCTCGCGCAGCGTCCGGCCCCGGATGCCGGATCGGCGCGGGCACCCCTTAAAGCCCTGAGGCCTGTCGAAATGCGCAAGTTCGTCTTCATGTGGGGAATGTCGGTCGCGGCATGCACGGGCGTGGCAGCTTTCGCTGCAGCGCCTGCCGTGAACGGAGTGGTCGGCACGTCGATCGGCACCGATCTCGTCGTCGATGCGACGTTCGGCGATCAGGGATACACGGTCGTCCCCTACAACGACGACTACGGCGTCTGGGACGAATCGGTGCGCGTGCGCTCCGACGGTGACGGCGGCTACTGGCTGATCGGCTTCCATCGGCCGGAAACGGGCGACGACCGCGTCGCGATCTCGAAGCTCGACGCCGACGGCCATCTCGATGCGTCGTTCGGGACCGGCGGCAAGATCGCGGTCGCGACCGGCATCACCTGGGTGCGCGATGCGGTCGTGGTGGATGGACGCATTTACATCGCCGGCGTCCATCTGCTGACGTCGTCGGGGCCGAGCGTGATGGCGGTTGCGTGCCTCACCGCCGACGGTGCGTACTGCGACGGATTCGGCGATGCGCAAGGCAGCGTCACGATCGCCGCGAACGCGCCCGGCCTCTCGAGCGAAGCGCAGCGCATCCTCCAGCGCGACGGCACGCTGTACTTGATCGGCACCACCGATCCCGGCACCGGAGATTCCGGCCACAGCAGCGCGATCGCGGTCGCGAAGCTCGATGCCGCCACGGGCGCGCTCGATGCCACCTTCGGCAACGGCAGCGGTCCGTTGCCGGGCACGGCCGTCGTCGATCCCAATCGGATTCCCGACGGCTTCGACTACGCGTACGCCGCCGCCTTCGCGGCCAACGGCGACGTGCTGGTCGGCGGATCGGCGCAGACCGATGCGACGCAGGGCAGCGACGGCTACGTCTTCGCGCTCGACGCGACGAGCGGCGCGCTCGACACGCAATTCGGCACCGGCGGCTACGCGTTCTTCGCGTTCCAGGTCGGCGAGCATTTCGATCAGGAGATCGTGCGCGCGCTCAAGGTGCTCGACGACGGCCGCATCATCGTCGCCGGCGATGCGAACCACGACGACGAGTTCTTCAACACGCTGACCGACGTGCTGCTCGCCTCGCTCGAGCCGGACGGCACGCCGAGCATGGGCTTCGGCGTCAACGGCTCGACGCACGTCAACGTCGGCCTGAATACGCAAACGACGGACATGGTCGTGCGCCCGAACGGCGACATCGTCGTGTCAATGCCATCGAACGGACTGCTGCCGGACCCTTACAACTCGGACACGCTGCAATCGATCGTCCAGTTCGATGCCGCCGGCAACGGCCCGACCGCGACGATCTCGTTCGAATATCCGTCCGCGGTCACGCCGCAGGGGTGGCCCGTGTCGCTGCTGGTCGACGACCGCGATCGGATCCTCGTCGCCGGGTTTCGCCTCTGGGACTTCAACTTCCCGATCCCGGACTCGGACCACAGCATCACGCGGCTCATGCGCGAAACCATCTTCGCGGACGGCTTCGATCCCTGAGCCGACTTTTCGACGCCGGCGTCCGGGCTACACCAATGAGCCCTGCGCCGGCGGATACGTGACCCGCTCGCCTTCGACGCGCGCGAACGGCGTCAGCTTGTGCATCCGGTGGTTCGTTCCGGAAAGAATCTCGACGACGGCGATCCCGCGTGCGTCGAGCGCATCGGCGACGAGCGAGCGGTGGCAGCGCCACGGCACCGCCTCGGCGCACATGATCGCAACGCGCTTCTGACGGCTCAGCGCGATCAGCGCGTCGAGCGCGTCCTGAAACGCCTCGGTCTGCATGTAGTCGGCATAGCCGCGAAAGCCCGTGTTGCGCCAGCCGGCATTGATCGAATCCTTGCCCGGACGCCGCAGCCCGCCGAGCGCCTGCATCGGAACGTATTCGATCCCGGCATCGCCGAGCGACGCCGCCAGCGCATCGCCGTTGAACTGCGGGTTGTGGCGCGAGCGCGGCACCGTGCGGATGTCCATCAGGCTCTCGATGCCGTACGCCGCGAGCAGCGCGATGAAGCGTTCGATCGGCAGCGTCGAGTGGCCGACCGTGAATACCGTTCCCGGCGGCCACTGCTCGAGGTCGGTTTCCGGTTTCGTCATGGCGATCGTTCGACAGCCGCGCGAGCGCGTTCGTTCGGTGCCGGTGGAATCACTTCGATCGCGTCCGCGGCGCTCGCTCCGGAAACGCTTCCAGCGCCGCGCGCCATCCCATCTGGAACCGCGTGCGCGTGTCGAGTCCTTTCATCAGTTCGGCGAGGCGCCGGTTCAGCGTCGCCGACGAGACGTCGAGCTCATGCGCGATTGCCTTGTCGTTGAGCCCCGCCGCGAGCAGCGGGATCAGGTTCGCAGCCGCCTCCGGCACGCGCGAAACCCTGGCGATCTTCGGCACGCCGGTCGGCGAGAACGCAAGCGGTGTCGAGCGTTCCCACAGGCTTTCGAACAATGCGTAAAGCGCATCGAGCAGCGCGGACGAGCGCACCAGCAGCGTCGCCCCGTCGGGCTCGTGCGGATTCAGCGGAATGAACGCGGTGCGCCGGTCGAAGATCGCGACCTTGAACGGCAATTCGGGAAACACGCGGATCTCCTCGCCCGATTCGCTTTCCGAGCGCACGCGCGCGGGCGCGCCCGGCAGCGCGAGATAGTCCGCGTCGACGATGCTGCGATAGCGCACGCCGCGCGCACGCGCCGTGCGCTGCCGCCTCTGGTCCTGCTCGAACGGCGTGTCGAGCCGCGTGACGCGAAGCGGCGGCCGCACCAGCGTCACGACCTCGTCGCGCGCCGCATCCTGCGCGTGCTCGAAGATGCGCCGCTCGGCATCGCGGCTCGTCACGAGCTCGACCACCTCGCCGCGATCGGCATCGGTGCGCACGCGCGATGCGTGCTTCCTGAGATCGGGAATCGCCGCGCGTGCCCGCTCGAGCTCGGCCTGGCGCTGGCTCACGATCGCCTCGACCGCGAACTCCGGCTGCACCGCCATGTAGCGCCGCGGCCGCTCCGGCGAATGCGTCGCGAGCCCCTTGGCGGCGAGCGCATCGAGCAGGCGCTGTGTCGCGCGCGCCGGAATGCCCAGCGCACTGGACAGATCGCCCGCACTTGCCAGTCGTCGCGACAGCAGGGCGCGATACGCTCGCTCCTCGTCCGCGCTGATGCCAAGCGTCTCCAGCGGGCGCGCGGCGTCGGATCGCATCGTGCTCATGCGCGGAGTGTACCGGTTCGGACCCGCGCATGATCTTTACCTATCAAGATAGAAATCAATCAGCCGGCGCTATTGTCCGGTCCGGCACCGGCCGAGATACTCGACGCGATTCGAAAACCAGAAACGAAACGAGAGGGGGAACCACCGTGAAACCAGCTTTCCATCCATTGCGCGCGCGAATGCTCGCCGCGCTGACTGCGCTCGCGCTGCCGCTGTCCGCGCTCGCGGCGCCGCAGGATTATTCGATGCAATATCCGTCGCCCGCGACGTCGCCGATGCCGGCGGCGCTGCGCGACGCGCTCGTCGGTGCGCTCGCACGCGATCCCGACGCGACCTGGCTCGAGCAGGAAATCATCGCATCCGACGGCGCGTCGGGCGACCTGTTCGGCTTTCGCGTGCTCGTGCACGGCGACAGCGCGTTCATCGCGGCGCCCGCGCCGCTGAACCGGCCCGGCAAGGTCTACGTGTTCGCCAACGTCGCCGGCACCTGGACCGAGACGCAGCAGATCAGCGCGACGCCCGGCTTCGCGCCGCCGCCGAACTGGTCCGACTTCTTCGGCTGGTCGCTCTCGCTTTCCGGCGACACGCTTCTCGTCGGTGCGCCGGAACGGTTCTACGACATGGTCGGCCCGGTCGGCGCCGCCTATGTCTTCGTTCTCGACGGCGGCAGCTGGGTCCAGCAGCAGGAGCTGCTCGCCGGCGACGCCGGCAGCTTCGATTGGGTCGGCAGCGCCGTCGCGCTCGGCGGCGACACGGCATTCGTGGGCTCGCCGAACCACAACGGAACGATGGGCGAGCTGCACGTCTTCACGCGCTCGGGCACGACCTGGACCGAGGGCACGTCGCTCGTCGCGAGCGACGGCACGCCGGGCGATGCGCACCAGTTCGGCGGCGCGGTGAAGTTCGACGGCACCACGCTGCTGGTCGGCGCGCCGGGCCCCGACTATTCCTCGACCGGCGTCTACGCGCCCGGCGAGGCATTCATCTTCGCGAACTCGGGCGGCACCTGGACGCAAACGCAGATCCTCACGCCCGACGACGGCGCCGACGGCGATCAGTTCGGATTTTCGCTTGCGCTCGACGGCACCACCGCGCTCATCGGCACGCCGGCGGCGAACATCGGGGCCAACGCGCATCAGGGCGCGGCCTACGCGTTCGACGGATCGAGCGGCACGTGGGTGCAGTCGGCGAAGATCGTCGCCGACGATGGCGCCGCCTACGATCAGATGGGCCAGTCCGTCGCCACGCAGGGCGGCAACGCGCTGATCGGCGGCTGGAGCCACAATGACGACCCGACCGGCACGCCGCCGCCGCCGAAACCCGGCACCGTCTATCTCTACGCGAACGGGCGCGACGGATGGAATCTTTCGAACGAGCTCCACGCCGGCGACGCGGCGAACGGCGATTCGTACGGCTGGGACGTCGGCATCGACGGCACCACGCTGCTGGTCGGCTCGCAGGCGACCGTCGGCGCCAACGCGTTCCAGGGCACGGCGTATTTCTACACGCCGACCGATCCGCCGATCGCGGACATCTCTCCGGCATCGCTGAGCTTCACGCTGGCACCCGGCGCATCGGGCGACGACGCGCTCACGATCGGCAACACCGGCGGCAGCGACCTCACGTTCGCGATCGCCGAGGCCGCGGCATCCGCACCGCGCATCGCGTTGAACGTCAACGGCAAAGCGACGCCTCCGGCCGCAGCGTCGCATCGCAGGCTCGGCGCAATCGGCACGGGCGGCATGCACGGTCCGCGTGATGCCGCGCCGTGGGCACCGCGCGACGCCGAGGGCGCGCTCGCGTTCACGCTCGACGACGGCACGTACGAGGACACGATCGGCTTCAACGACCAGGTCTCGACCGAGTCGGCCGCGATCTGGCTCAACCGCTTCACGCCGCCGGCCGGCACCGGTGCGTTCACGATCGACTCGATCTCGATCCTCTGGCCGGACAACCCGAACGGCACGCTGGTCGGCAAGGGCGTCGATCTCGTCGCGTACTACGACGCGGACGGCGACGGCGATCCGTCGAATGCGGTCCGCCTCGGCGGCGACATGCCGGTCACGATCGCAAGCCTCGATGCGTTCATCGACTACACCGTCAACTTCAGCGTGCCCGGCGACGGCGACGTCTACGTCGGCTTCGAGAACACGTACGCGCTCGGCGGCTCGACGCCGATCCTGTATCCGACCGCGATCGACGAAGACTCCGGCTCGCAGGACCGCTCGTGGGTCGCCGGCATGGGCCAGGGCGATCCCGATCCGGACACGCTCGGCAACAACGATCAGCTCGGCACGATCGACAGCTTCGGCCTGCCCGGCAACTGGCTGATCCGCGCGACCGGCGTCGCCGGCGGCGGCGGTGGCGACTGCTCGAATCCGTCCGACGTGCCGTGGCTGAGCGAAACGCCGGCGAGCGGCACCGTCGCGTCCGGCGCTTCGCAGGACGTGACCGTCACGGCCGACGCGAGCGGGCTCGACGAAGGCACGTATTCGGCGGTGGTCTGCGTCTCGACGAACGATCCCGACCATGCCGTGGTCGCGGTGCCGGTCTCGCTGACGGTGACGGTCGACGATCGCATCTTCGCCGACGGGTTCGACGGCACGCCCTGACGGCGCGCCTCACGGAATCGCCGCGACGCCTGTCCCCATGGCGGCGTCGCGGCGACTCGCGCCGCCTTCACGGGCGGCGCGTGCTTGACGAGCGACGATTCTGCGCCGCGCTTCAGTCGAAGCCGTTCGCGAAGATCTCGTCCTTCGCATAGAAGTACGCGGCGCCCTGGTAGGCGTTGTTGCCGATCACGTTGAACACCGATCCGACGACGACGTTGCCCCCGGACACGGCGCCCGCGTAGCCGAATGCCCAGCCCTGGCCGGGGATCGCATCGCTCGCGGTGAACGTGTGCTGCTCGGTCCAGCCGCCGCCGTCCGTGTTCGAGAACAGGAACGCTTCGCCCTGGCTCGCGTTGTAGAACGGTGCCGTGACGAGGAGGTCCGGGCCCGACATCGTCACCGAGATGCCGAACGCATCGACCGGCAGTCCTTCCGGCGAAAAGATCTTCTGCACCTGCGACCACGTGCCGCCGTTGTCGGCGAATGCGTAAACCGCGCCCTGGAACGGATTGACGCCGATCGTCGCGAACGGCGCGCTCAGCATCGCCGTCGTGCCGTCGAACGCGACCGCGTAGCCGAGGCTGTCGTTTGTGGCGCCATCGTCGGCGACGAGCTTGGTCACCTGCGTCCAGGCGCCGGCGTCCGACGAGAACACATAGCCCGCGCCCTGCACCGCATTCGGCCCGACGGTCGCGTTGACCGACGTCGCGATCGCCGTCGTGCCGTGCACGGCGACGCCGAAGCCGAACCCGTCCTGCGCGGCGCCGTCGGCGGCGGTGAGCTTGGCGGTCTGGCTCCAGGTGTCGCCCTCGCGCGTGAAGACATAGGCGGCACCGGTCGCGAAGCCCGGCGTCAGCGTCGCACCGGGCGCGCCGAGCACGGCGGTATCGCCGTCGAGCGCGACCGACCAGCCGAGCTGATCGCCCGAAGCGCCGTCGTCGGCGACGAGCTTCTGCGCCTGCATCCAGGTGTCGACGCTGCGCGTGAAGACATAGACCGCGCCCTGGTGCCCGCTCGCGAGCGCAGCGCCGATGACGGCCGTCGAGCCCTGCAACGCGATCGAGTAGCCGAACTGGTCGTTGTCGACGCCGTCGTCGGCGGTCAGCTTCTGCACCTCGGTCCAGCCGGTCCCGGGCAGGTTCCGGAAGACCCACACCGCGCCGGCGCCGCCGTTGTCGGTACCGGTCGGCGCGGCCGCGCCTTCGGCGGCGCCGATCAGCGCGGTATCGCCGTCGATCGCGACCGAGAAGCCGAACACGTCGCCTGCCGCACCGTCGCTGGCGGAGACCTCCTGCTCGATCCACGGCGCCGACGCGCCAGCCGGCGCGTGCGCTCGCGCGAGCGTCCGCGAGAGCGCGAGTCGGAGCGCAGCCGGCATCACGATGCTGCCGGCGTGCGGCGCCGGCGTCGCGGACAGCGCGGGCACCGCCGCGATCGCAGCGCCGGCGAGACAGAGCCCGAGCAGGGATTTCAGGAATGTTGCACGCAAGACGTACCTCCCGATCACGGTTGTTTCCGGTCATGGCGCCGTGGCGGCGCGCGGGCGAGTATCGGCATGCGCCCTCGCCAAACACCTGCGAAGAAGGTGTAATTCGCGTGTGTTGTCCGTGTGAGGCGCCGCGCGCGCCCGAAAATGACCCTGAATCCCGCCGCGGAACCGAGGCTCGTGTACGCGTTCGGGCCGTTCCGCATGGACGTCGCCGAGCGGCGGCTCGAGCGCGACGGCGCCGACATCGCGCTCACGCGCAAGACGTTCGACCTCCTGCTCGCGCTGATCGAAGGCGCCGGGCGCCTCAAGACGCGCGAGGCGCTGATCCAGGCGCTCTGGCCCGACACGATCGTCGAGGAGCACAGCCTGACCTGGCACCTCAGCGCGCTGCGCCGCGCGCTCGGCGACACCGGTGAGGCGCCGAGCTACATCGAAACGGTGCGCGGGCACGGCTACCGGTTCATCGCGCCGGTCGGCAACGGCGCCGGGACGGCGCCGGCGACCGCGGCGAGCCCGGCCGTAGAGACGTCTGAGCGGCCGGACGCGAAGCCGCGCCGCGCCCGGCCCGGACTCCTGCTCGCGGGCGCGCTCGGCCTCGCGGCGATCGCCGTCGCGGTCAGCTTTGCCCGTCGACCGGCCGAACACGCCGCCGCCGCGCCGCGGCCGGCCACCGTCGTCTCGCAGCGCTCGCTCGCCGTGATGCCGTTCGAGAACCTCAGCACCGATCCCGGCAACGCGTATTTCGTCAGCGGCATCGAGGACATCATCCTCGCCAAGCTCGCCGGCATCGCGGATCTTCGCGTCGTCTCGCGCCGGTCCACCGAAACGTACGGCAGCCGCCCGGCCGACCTCCGCGCGGTGGCCGGCGAGCTCAACGTCGCCGCCGTGCTCGAAGGCAGCATCCAGAAGGACGGCGACCGCGTGCTGATCGCCGTGCAGCTGATCGCCACCGGGACCGGCGATCATCTCTGGGGCCAGACCTACACGCGCACGCTCGACGACGTGTTCCAGATCGAGCGCGACGTCGCCGAGCAGGTCGCCGCCGCATTGAAGGCGCGGCTATTGCCGGCCGAGGCGGCACGCGTCGCGAACGTGCCGACGCACGATACGCAGGCCTACGATTCCTACCTGCGCGCCGAATATATCGCCGCGCAGATCGACGCCGACAGCACCACGGATCCGGTCGCCGCGAATGCCGAAGCGCGCGCGCTCTACGAAGACGCGGTGAAGCGCGACCCGGATTTCGCGCTCGCGCACGCACGGCTCTCGTATCACCTGAGTCACGCCTACTGGTACGACATCGATCACTCCGCGGCGACGATCGCCGCCGCCGAACGCGAAGCCGAGCGCGCCAGCGCGCTGCAGCCCGACCTGCCGCAGTCGCTGCTCGCGATGGGCTACGTGCACTACTACGCCCATCGCGATTACGCCTCCGCGCTCGCCGAGTTCGAGCGCGCGCGGCAAGGCTGGCCGAGCAACAGCGACATCGACGCCGCTATCGCGAACATCCACCGGCGCCAAGGCCGCTGGGACGAGGCGATCGCCGGCTTCGAGCGCGCCGCCGTCTACGATCCGCGCAACCCGCACTGGCCTTCGCTGCTCGGCGACACGCTCGCGGTGCTCGGCCGCTACGACGAATCGGCGAAAGCGTACGACCGCGCGCAGGCGGCCGATCCCGACGACTACGCCGCCGTGATCTACAAGGGCCTCGCGCTGCTGATGGCCGGCAAGCTCGATGATGCGGGCGCGACGCTCGACCGCCTGCCGCACGGCATCGATCCGGGCGGCGTCGCATCGACGATGCGTTTCGAGATCGCGCGCATCGGCGCCGATCCCGACGCCGCGCTCGCCGCGATCGCAACCGCGCCGGCCTGGGCGGAGGCGCCGTACTCGCCGTCGTTCGTGCCGATCGAGCTGCTGCGCGCCGAGGCGCTCGAGCAGAAAGGCGACGCGGACGGCGCCCGCGCCGCCTTCACGATCGCGCGCGACAAGCTGCGCGCGCTCGCGGGCGAGCAGCCCGACCATCCCGGCGTGCTGAGCCTCCTCGGCATCGCCGAAGCCGGTGTCGGCGAGAAGGACGCCGCGCTCCGCGATGCGCAGCGCGCGGTCGCGCTGCTGCCGGTCACCACCGACGCGCTCGACGGACCGGCCTATCTTGGCGGCGAGGCCGAAGTCCGAGCGCGCATCGGCGACGACGACGGCGCCGTGCGCCTGCTGCGCACGCTGCTGGGCATGCCGTCCGGTCGCGTCATGTCGCCGCAGCGCATCGCGCACGATCCGGTTTTCGCGCGCGTGCGCGACCGCCTCACGCGCTAGGCGACGACTTCGCGCAGGCGAAGCTCGCGATCGGCGATGACGAACGCGGCGCGCTTCTGCGGCGCGATGCGGCCGTGCGAGGCGAGCCCGAGGAAATCGGCCGGATACGTCGACGCCATGCGCACGGCCTCGGCGACGTCGACGCCAAGCGTCGCGATCGCGTTGCGCACCGCGGTCATCATGTCGAGCGCGGAGCCCGCAATGACGCCATCGGGTGTTTCGCAGCGTCCGTCGCGGCAGACGGCCGTGATGCCGCCGAGCGTGTACGTGTCGGATTCGCCGCCGACCGGCGGCATCGCGTCGGTGACGAGGAACGCGAGGCCGCGCGGTTTCGCCGCGAGCGCGACGCGCAGCGCGGCAGGATGCACGTGGAATCCGTCGACGACGAGCCCGCACCAGCTCGACGCATCCTCGAGCGCCGCGCCGACCACGCCGGGCTCGCGGCTCGTCAGCGGCGACATCGCGTTGTAGAGGTGCGTGAAGCCGCGCAGGCCCGCGTCGAGCGCCGCGCGCGTCTCGTCGTAGCTCGCGGCCGTGTGGCCGGCGCAGACGATGACGCCGCGGCGCGTCAACTCGCGGACGGTTTCGAGCGGGACGCGCTCGGGCGCGATCGTGAGCACGGTCTTGCCGTTGCGCAACGACGACACGAGGTCGATCTCACGCGAATCGGGCACGCGGAACTTCGTCGCGTCGTGCACGCCTTTGCGCGCCGGCGCGAGATACGGCCCTTCGAGATGGATGCCGAGCACGCCCGGCACGCCTTCGGCGATCGCCGCGTCGACGGCCGCGATCGCGGCGCGCATGACGTCGGCGTCGTCGCTGATCAGCGTCGGCAGGAAGCCGGTCGTGCCGAACCTGCGATGCGCTGCGCCGATGCGGCGGATCGTCTCGACGGTCGGCGCGTCGTTGAACAGCACATCGCCGCCGCCGTTGACCTGGCAGTCGATGAAGCCGGGCAAGAGGTAATCGCCGCCGAGGTCGCGCACGTCGGCATCGCGGAGGCGCGCGTCGTTCGCATCGACGATCGCCGCGACGACGCCGCCTTCGACGAGCACCGCGACGTCGTCCCAGAATCCGTCGCTCGTCAGCACGCGCGCGTTGACGTATGCGGTGGCCATCAGAGCGTCTCGGTGACCTTGCTCAGATGCGGCGGCGCGTCCGGATCGCGGCCGCGGCGCACCGCGAGCGCGTTCACGGCGCGATAGAAACGGTGCACGGCGACCAGCGGCGTGCAGGCCGGGTCGCGCGTCGGCGGCAGCGGCAGCGCGTCGCAACCCTCGACGTCGGCGCCGATCGTCCACACGTGCGCGCCGCGCGCGCGGAATCTTTCCGCGATCGCGAGCGTCGATTCGCGCGTGTCGTCGTCCTGCACGAAGAACACGACCGGGAAGCGCGGGCCGACCAGCGTCATCGGACCGTGCTGCACCTCGGCCGCGCTGAACGCTTCGGCGTGGATGCCGCAGGTTTCCTTGAGCTTCAGCGCGGCTTCCTGCGCCGCCGCGAGACCGAGGCCGCGCCCGACGACGAAAAGGCTGGATGCATCGACGAGCCCGTCGACGAGCGAATGCCAAGCCGCGGCGGTGCCTTCGTTCATCGCAGCTGGCACGTCGGCGAGCGCCGCGCGCAACGCGGTGTCGTCCTTCCATTCCGCCGCGAGCTGCAGCAGCGCGGACAGCGAGCAGAGGTAGCTCTTGGTCGCGGCGATGCTGAGCTCGGGACCTGCGCGCAGCGGCACGACGAAATCGGCGGCGGCCGCAAGCGGCGAATCCTCGACGTTGACCATCGCGACGACGCGCGCGCCGGCCGCCTTCGCCGATTCGGCCTGCCGCACGAGGTCGGGGCTCTTGCCCGACTGCGAGATCGCGACGAACAGCGCACCCGCGAAATCGGGCTCGGCCGCGTAGACCGACTGCACCGACGGCGCGGCCGACATCGTCGCGATGCCGAGCCGTGTCTCGAAGAGATATTTCGCGAACGTCGCCGCGTTGTCGGAGCTGCCGCGCGCGCCGGTCGCGATCAGCCGCGGCGGATCGCGACGCAGCACATCGGCGAGCTCGCGCACGCGCGGCGCGTTCGCGGCGATCTGGCGCGCGATCGCGAGCGGCGATTCGGCGATCTCGCGGCACATCTTCGTCGATTCGGCGGCGATGCGCGGGGGCGTGGCTTCGGACACTCGCGGGTTCTCTTGCGAAAGGGAATTCACGCGCCAGGCAGCCGCGCGCGTGCGGTCGAGTCGCGGATCACGAGCTGCGGCGAGAAGCCGCGGTTCGCGGTGACGGCCGCGGCCGAGTGGGGCTTC